>ENA-OUUV01001398-OUUV01001398.1-human-gut-metagenome-genome-assembly--contig:-NODE-1398-length-11614-cov-2.899818_pt1 | contig 11614 bp, 7 predicted proteins | sample MGYA00237952_ERZ548838 | MGnify/ENA primary metagenome ERZ548838 (study PRJEB26490, sample SAMN05194705) | human gut metagenome | biome: terrestrial biome; feature: human-associated habitat; material... | reverse complement strand
GCTCAGTCTCGTCAATCTTTCTTTGATGATAAGAAGACTCATAAGTTTTTAAAATCATTAGAAAACTTAGGACTTAAGTCTGCTAATGAAGAAGATGCTAAAAGAGAAAATGCTAATATTGATGGTAATAGTCCAATGGGAACTATGCTTCAATATGGTTCTACTGTTTCAAGAGAATTTGCTAAGGCATATTTAATGAAACCAGAATTTGCTAAAATGCATGATGAAGGAGAAATTCACATTCACGATATGGATTTCTTAGCAATGGGAACTACTACTTGCTGTCAAATAGATTTATCAAGATTATTTAAAAATGGTTTTGATACTGGACATGGGTATGTTAGACCTCCACAAGATATTTCAACTTATAGTTCTTTAGCTGCTATAGTTATTCAAGCTAATCAAAATGATCAACATGGTGGACAATCTATACCAGCACTTGATTATTACTTAGCACCTGGTGTTTTAAAAACATTCAAAAAACAATTTAAACAAACTGTATATGACTTTTTAGATTTAGATGGTTTTATAGGTGTTATTAATATAGATAGAATTATTCGTGAGATTGATAAGATAGAGTCAATTGAAGTTAATTTAGAAGAGTTTAGTGATTATCAAAAGGGATCAGATAGAATAAAAGAAATATTTAAATTAGCTAATGAGAAAGCTTTACAAAAGACTGATAGAGCTACTCAACAAGCAATGGAAGCATTTATTCATAATTTAAATACAATGCATTCTAGAGCTGGAGCTCAAGTACCATTTTCTTCAGTAAACTTTGGTACTGATATTTCTCCAGAAGGAAGAATGGTTACTAGAAATTTACTTTTAGCAACTGATAGAGGTTTAGGTAATGGAGAAACTCCAATATTCCCAGTTTCAATATTTAAAGTAAAAGAAGGTGTTAACTATAATAAAGAAGATCCAAATTATGATTTATTTAAATTAGCTTGTAAAGTTTCAGCTAAGAGACTTTTCCCTAACTTTGCATTTGTAGATGCTCCATTCAATTTACAGTTTTATAAACCAGGAGATGTTAATACAGAAATAGCTTATATGGGATGTCGTACAAGAGTTTTAGCTGATGTTACTTCTCCTGATAATCAAGTTGTTACTGGTAGAGGAAACTTATCATTTACAACTATTAATTTACCAAGACTTGGAATTAAATATGGTATAGCTTTAAAAGAAAGAGATAAAGCTGATATGAAAGGATTCTATAATGAACTTGGGGAAATTATGGATAAGGTTCGTGATCAATTACTTGAAAGATTTGAAGTTCAATGTGGTAAACATTCATATAACTTTCCTTTCTTATTAGGACAAGGAGTTTGGACTAATGGTGAGAAGTTAAAGCCAACTGATAGACTTAGAAAAGTATGGAAACATGGTTCATTATCAACAGGATTTATTGGTCTTGCTGAATGTTTAAAAGCTTTAACTGGTGAACATCATGGAGAAAGTAAAGCTAGTCAAAAATTAGGACTTGAAATTATTAAGTTTATGAGAAACAGATGTGATGAGAATTCAGCTAAATATAATTTAAACTTTACTTGTTTAGCTACTCCAGCTGAAGGATTATCTGGAAGATTTACATCTATTGATAAAGCAATTTATGGAAAGATTAAAGGTGTAACTGATAGAGAATATTATACTAATTCATTCCATGTACCAGTTTATTACAATATTAGTATTACTGATAAGATTAAGACTGAAGCACCTTATCATGAATTAACTAATGGTGGACATATTTCTTATATTGAGTTAGATGGAGATGTTGCTAGTAACGTTGATGCTTTTGAAAAGGTTATTCGTATAATGAAAGAAGCTGGTATTGGTTATGGAGCTATTAACCATCCAGTAGATAGAGATCCAGTATGTGGATATGTTGGTGTAATTAATGATGTTTGTCCAGGTTGTGGAAGACATGAATTTGAGGGGGTTCCAATAGAACAAATTACAGCACCTGAGTGTTGTGGAAGATAAAAAAATAATTTAGAAATAGGAGGAATTTTTATGGAAAAAATAGTTGGAGAAGGAGAAAAGTTCGAAAGAATAAGACGAGTTACTGGTTATTTAGCAGGAGATGTTTCAAGATTTAATAATGGTAAAAGAGCAGAAGAAAGAGACCGCGTAAAACACTCTGGTGTTAAAGAACTATTAAAAGAGACAAAATAATGGAAATTAGATTAGCTGCTGATTTACAACCAGATTCAATAGTTGATGGTGAAGGAATTAGAACAGTTGTGTGGACTCAAGGGTGTCCACACAATTGTAAAGGCTGTCATAACCCTGGGACCCATGATTTTAATGGTGGATTTTTAATGGATGTTGATGAAGTTATTGAAGAGTTAAAAAATATAGAAGGACAAGATGGAATAACTTTATCCGGAGGAGATCCATTGTGTCAAAGTGATGCTTGTATAGAAATATGTAAGGCTGCTAAAGAGATGGGACTTAATGTTTGGTGTTATACAGGTTTTACATATGAAACTATTATTAATAATCCAAAACAAAGAAAACTATTAGAATATATTGATGTTTTGGTAGATGGTAAATTTGTTTTAGAAGAAAAAAGCTTAGATATTTATTTTAGAGGTTCTAGAAATCAAAGAATAATAGATGTTCCAAAGAGTTTAGAAGAGGAAAGAGTAGTTTTAGTTGATAAATATATAGATGATAAAAATTATTCTTTAAATTATAAAAAACCAGAATATTTATTTGTATGAAGATATTAATTTTTGTTAATATCTTTTTTTGATGTATTGAATTTATATTTTGGTTTTGCTATAATAAAACTAGTATGATAGGAGAGAGGAGATGCAATATGAAAGACAAGAAGAAGATTGTAATCTTTGGTTTATCTATATCTTTATTTGTTGCTCTTTTAATTGTTCTTATAAACAGATCTTTTGCAGTTCCTTTAGATGATGGTGCTAGAGTTGCTCCTAATAGTGATTTGACTTATTATATTGATGTTATTTATGATGGTAAAGATGCTACCGCTGTTTCTTCTAGTGATACTGTTACAGCTAATGTCAATAGTGATTATATTTATGTTGAAGATAAATTACCTGATGGATTGACTTTTAAAAACTTTGTTACTACTAGTGATGGTACAATTGGTGCTGTTAAGCGTAGTGATGGTAGTAGTTGCCCTGGTTATGTAGTCGGTGATAGTGCTGGTTTAGTCTATGATGATACTACAAGAACTGTTTCTTTTAAAGTTAAAAATTTACAAGCAGGTTGTAAATTAACTGTTGGTATTGTTACAACAACGCCTTCTTTACCAAGGGGTAAAAGACTTGATTTTTATAATACAGCGTTTGCTAGAGAAAATAATTTTACGTTTAAGTCAAATACAGTACATGTATTTATGGGTGATGAAGAAGCTACGTTATATACTGTTACTTATAAATATACTGGTACAGTACCTGATGGTGCTCCAGTTCCAGAAGTTGGTTCTTATAGTGAAGGTACAACGGTAGGAGTTGAAGCTAATCCAACAATTGCAGGATATACATTCTCTGGTTGGAGTACGAGTGATGTTACTGTTTCTAATAATTCATTTACAATGCCAAGTAAGAATGTAACATTTACTGGTAGCTTTACTGCTAAGACTAAATATAATGTTAGTTATAGTATTTCTGGTACGCTTCCAGAGGGATTCGTTGCTCCAACAACTAAGTCTTATGGTGCTGGTGATGATGTTGTTCTTGATACTTTAAAAGTTGGAGATGTTATTAACGGATATAAATTCTTAGGTTGGTCCTCTTCAACTGTTGATCTTAGTGATGGGATATTTCAAATGCCCAATTCTAATGTAACAATAATTGGTAGGTTTGAACAAATAAAATATACAGTTTCTTATCAATTCCAAGGTGCTGTTATTCCAAGTAATGCTGATAGTTTATTACCAGCATCAGCTACTTATGCTCCAGGTGAGATTGTTACAGTTGCATCTGAGCCAGTTGCTTCTGGATATAAGTTCTTAGGTTGGTATAAGTCAGCAACTTTTGAAATGCCGGAAGAGGATGTTGTTATTTATGGTGAATGGATGCGTTTTTCAGGATACTTTGTACCAACAATAACAATAACAATTCCAAATCAAAAATCAATTTATCAAAATGGAGAAGTTGTCAACTTCCAGATAACAGTTAAAAATAATGCAAGTATCGCAATAAATGATGTTATGGTACAGGATTATTTAGATGGTGCTACATTTAATACTGGTAGCAATTATACAATACTTAGTGATAGTATTGCTAAGATAAGTACAATAGCTGCTGGTGGTAGTGTTACACTTACTGCTAAGTTTACAGCTGGTAGTGATGTAGTTAAAGATTATGTTAATACAGTAGAACTTACTGGTGCTATTGCTGATAATTATTATTACTTAGATACTTCTAAAGATTATAAAGTGTCAGCATACTTTAAAGTTGCTAATGTTGATTTAAAGATAAATTTAACAAATAAGAATAATACAGCGTTAACAGATGGTAAATTTACTTTATATAGTGATTCCTCACTAAGTAATAAAATTTCTGAAGGATTAGAGTTTACAGGATTAGTTCCTGGACAAACATATTATTTAAAACAAACAAGAGCACATACTGGATATGTATTATTAAGTGATACATATATGGTTGTTGTAGATAGTTCAGGTAATGTAACTGTTAGTGGACAAAAGTATGATAATACTACCGGTGTTGTTACACTTGATCTTGTAAATGAAACAATTAATATGTTACCTAATACAGGTGGTGTTGGTAATATACCGTATATTGTGACAGGACTTATCATTATTGTTGTTTCATCTTGTGGATATGTATTATATATGAGAAAGAAAGAGGGGATTATATAAATGAAAAGAATTAAATTATTAATGGCATTTGTTGTAGCTTTCTTTTTTACCATTACTAATGTTTATGCAGAGATTGAAGTTAATAGGGTATGTAGTATTATTGGTAAATATAATTACAGTGATTTTAATATAATAGATACTAATGTTTACTTATATAAAATAGCTGATATGAATGAGATGGCTGAGTTTACTTATATTGATGGTTTTACGGGTTTTACTACTGATATTAATAAATTACAAAGTTTTGAATGGAATGATTATACTGTTAAAATTAATAAGTATATAACTGATAATAATATTAATTATATTACTAGTACTAAGACTGATAATAATGGTCAATTTACATTTAAAGATTTAAAAGTAGGTTTATACTTAATTAGAGTTGATAGTAAAAAGACAAAGGATTATGAATATTCTTCTGGACCGCTTTTAGTTAGTTTACCTAATTATAATGAAATTCAAGATATACATATGTATGATTTAGATGTTTTTGCTAAGACTGAGGCCAGATCATTAAATGTTAATCCTGGTGGTGGAGTAAATCCTCCATATACAGCTGATTCAATATATGTATATGTTGCTATATTTGGAATAGCCTTAGTTATATTTATTGTTACTATTATACTTATTCTTAAGAGAAAAAAGAAAAATGATGTTAGTAGTGAGATAGACAGTAACATAGTTAATAATAATTTAAATACTAATGTTCAGGATGATAATTCTAATGTTTCAGAAGATACTATTTAAATAGTTTAGATAAAATATGTTAATTTAAGATAGCAAGATCTTTATTCAGATGTTGTTTAGATGAATATGAGTAACTGCAGCTCGTAAATATTTTAATGATATTTGGATTGGGTTTGTTATATATAAAAGTAAAGAAATGACGATTATTTTATGAAGAAAAGTATTATAGGGTTGTTAGCTGCTATATTTACATTTGGTCTTGTATTAAATGTTAATGCAGAAGCAATTACAACTGATTCAAGTAAAAAGGGTACTGTTGATACTAATAGTGCTCTAGTAACTAATCAAGCTGCTATTAATATTACTAATGCTCCTACTACTGATGTATTAGTTGCTTATAAAATTTTAGATACATTTTATAATGCTTCAACTAATGTATTTACTTATGAGTTCACTAGTGATTTTAAAGCTTTCTTAGCTACTACAAAAGATTATAAAAATCTAACTGTAGAACAATATTATGCTTTAACTTCTGGTGATACTACATCAGGATCTACTAGAACGCAATCTACATTAGATAAATTGGTTAGTTTATATGCTGCTTATGTAAAGACTCATTCTGTTACAACTAGTGCAACATTAACTTACCAAGCAGGAGAGGGAGCTACTGGTGCTGTTGTTCCGGCTGGAGCTTATTTAGTTATTCCTAAATCCACAATAAATGTTTATGCAGTAATGGTTGGAAATGTTATTCCAACTGCTAATGGTAGCGAATGGGTTATCAATGATGCAACAATTAAAGCTAAAATTAGTTCTGCATCAGTTACTAAGTCAATTGGAAGTATTGGACATGTTGATGGTAACTATTCTGTTGGCGAGGAATTTTCTTACTTCTTAGTAGGAACTGTTCCACAATATCCAACTAATGCTACTAATAAAACTTATACAATAACTGATACAGTTGGTGCTGGTATTACATTATCTAATATTGGTAGTATTGTTGTAAAAGATGGTGCAACTACATTAACTAATTCTAATGGTGTAATTAAAAATGCTGGTGGTGATACAGTAGCAACAATTACATTATCAGGACAAAAAATTACTATTGTTTTTGATGCTAACTATGTTCAAAGTACAACTGTAACTGTTGAATATAAGGCTAAATTAAATAATAATGCAACAGTTGGTTCTGCTGGTAACTTGAATAGTGCAACTTTAACTTATTCAAATGATCCATATGGTACTGGAACTAATACAACTTCAGCAGTAAATGCTTCAGCTTTTACTTATGGTATTGAAGTATTAATCTATGCTGATAAAGATCATAGTATTGTATTATCAGGAGTTAAATTTGAAATCTATTCAGATCCTGATTTAGCTAATAAGATTGGTGAGATAATTACTGATTCTAATGGTAAAGCTCTTTTACCAGGTGTTGCTGAAGGTACTTATTATTTAAAACAAGTTTCTACTGCTCCTGGTTATAATTTACCTAGAGATGCAGTTCAAGTTAAAGTAAAAATTGAAGGTTCTGTAGAAGGAACTGATGAAGGTTATTATGTAGCTGAAGTATCTGCATTTGAAGCTGGTACATTACCTTTTACTGGTAGTGTTGGTACAGTTTTATATACTATGATTGGTTTAATTACTGTAGTTAGTGCAATTTTACTATTCGTATTATATAATAGAAAAAAAGAACAAGAACAAGCTTAGTTTTATAGCTTGTTTTTTTTTGCAGTTTTTGTTATTATATATGTATAGTATATATGATAGGGTGATGTTTTATGAAAAGAAAAAATATTATTTGGGTAGTAATTGTTTTTATTTTTTGTATGTTTTTTGATGTAAGAGCTATTGATATTACCGTTGATACTAATACTAAAGGTACAGTTGATCCTAATAGTTATTTGATAACTACTCCTGGTACTGTAGAGATGAATTTTGATGTTGTTGATCTAGATACTTTTTATGCATATAAATTATTAGATTCGTTTTATAATTCTACTAGTAATGTTATAACATATGAGTTTACTAGTACTTTTAAAACTTTTTTGGCAAGTAATACAACTTATAAAAATTTGACTGTAGCAGAGTATTATAATTTAACGTCTAATAATTTGGATAAGTTAGCTAGTACTTATGCGACATACTTAAGAAAAAATTCTATAACAACTGATTTACAGGGAGACTTTCTCTTGTCTTTACCTGCTGGTGCATATTTATTACTCCCTATTACTACAACTAAAATATATTCTGTAATGGTTGTTAATCCGGTTATTTATTCTGATAGTAAAGGTAATTGGGCAAAAACTGATATGTATTTTGAACCTAAGGTTTCAGCTCCATCTGTTACTAAGTCAGTTGGTGCTGTTGGAACTGTTACTAAATCTTATGGTTTAAGTGATACTATTCCATATTATTTAACTGCTACTTTTCCTACATATCCAACTAATGCGACTAATAGAGTTTATATAATTAATGATACTCTAGGTGCAGGTTTAACTTTTACTAGTTTGAGTGATATTACTATAACAGATGGTGATACTTTAAATAATAGTAATGGAACTTTTAAAGATTCTTCTGGTAATACAGTAGCAACTGCTAGTATTAGTGGTCAAAAATTGACAATAACTTTTAATCCAAACTATGTTAATAGTACAGCGGTTAGTATTTCATATAAGGCTAAGTTAAATACTAGTGCTGTTTTAGGTACTGTTGGTAATTTAAATAGTGCTGTTTTGACATATTCTAATGATCCTTATGGTACTGGTACAACAACAACTTCTGCTTTTACTACAACTGTTTATACTTATGGAATTGAGTTGTTGGCTTATGATAAGAGTAATACTTCTACTAAACTTCCTGGAGCTTATTATGATGTTTATTCTGATTCTGGTTTAACTAAAAAAGTAGGTACAATAACTACTGGTAGTGATGGTATTGGTATTTTACGAGGAGTTGCTGAAGGTACTTATTATATTAAAAATACTAAAGCTAGTACGGGATATGAACTTGCTACTACGACAAGTATGAAAGTAAAAATTACTGGTTCAGTTGCTGGTACTACTGAGGGATATTATAAAGTTGAAATGCCAGTTACTAAGTCTCCTTCATTACCATATACAGGTGGAGTTGGTACTATTATTTATACTATTATTGGTATGATAGTAATAGTATCTGCAGTAGTTGGATTTACATTATATAAAAATAGAGATAAGGGTAGGGGACTTTCTTAATAAGAAGGTCTTTTTTTATTTATAATAGTATTGAAAAAAATTTTATTTAAGTTTAAAATATATTATAGGGTAGGTTAATTATTATGGGTAACTAATTATTATAAGTACTTACTTTTATAGATAGCTTCAAATCTATATAGGTTGGTGTTTTATAGTGGTTTGTTATATATATTTAAGAAAGGGTGTATTAAATGAAAAAGAAAATTATTGGTTTATTGATTGCTGTATTTACTTTTGGAATGTTTTTAAATGTAGATGCAGTTACTATTACAACAGATAGTAGTAAAAAGGGTACAACTGATACTAGTAGTTTATTGGCAACTAATACTGGAACTATTACTGTTTCTAATGTTAGCTCTACTGATAAATTGGTTGCTTACAAAGTTTTAGATGTTTATTATAACTCTACATCTAATGTATTTACTTATGAGTTTACTACTAGTTTTAAAGCATTTTTAGCTTCTAGTACTACTTATAAGAATCTTACAGTTGAGCAATATTATGCATTAACTTCTGGAGATATTACATCAGGTTCTACTAGAACGCAATCTACATTAGACAAGTTAGTTAGTGCTTATGCTGCTTATGTTAAGACGCATAGCTCTACTAATTCTGCTTTAACTACTACTGGTACCAATGCTACTGGATCAGTTGCTGTTGGTGCTTATTTAGTTATTCCTAGTATTACTAATAATGTTTTTGCAGTAATGGTTGCAAATGTTATTCCTACTCCAAGTGATAATACTTGGGTAATTAGTAATGCTACAATTAAAGCTAAAGTTAGTTCAGCATCACTTACTAAGTATATTGGTTCAGAAGGATCAAAAGATGGAAATTATTCTGTAGGAGAGGAATTTAGTTATATTTTAGTAGGAACTGTTCCACAATTCCCAACTAATGCTACTAATACTACGTATACTATTAATGATACTGTTGGAACTGGTATTACATTATCAGCTTTAAGTACAATATCTATTAAGTATGGTAGTACAACTTTAACTAATACTAATGGTACATTTAAAAATTCTTCTGGTAAAACTGTTGCTACTGCAACAATTACTGGACAAAAGCTTACTATAGTATTTAATGTTAGTTATATTGATAGTACAACTGTTACTGTTCAATATAAAGCTAAGTTAAATACTGGCGCTACTTTAGGTGATGGAGGAAACTTAAATAGTGCAACATTAACTTATGCTAATGATCCATATGGTACTGGAACTACTACAACTGCTGCAGTTAACGTTTCAGCATTTACTTATGGTATTGAAGCATTTATTTATTCAGATAAAGATAATTCAGTTAAATTATCTGGAGTTAAATTTGAAGTTTACAGTGATTCATCTTTAAATACTAAAGTTGGAGAATTTACAACTGATGGCAATGGTAGAGGAAGTCTTGCAGGAGTTAAAGCTGGTACTTATTATTTAAAACAAGTTTCTACTGCTGCTGGTTATACATTACCTAAAGATGCTGTTCCTGTAAAAGTTAAAATTCCTGGAGCAACTGCTGGTACAGTTACTGGATATTATAGGGCTGATATAGCTGCATATGAAGCAGGTTCATTACCATTTACTGGTGGATCTGGTACTTCTTTATTTAGTTTAATTGGTTTACTTGTAATTGGTGCTTCTGCTGTTGCTATAATTGTTTATCGTAATAAAAAGGAAGAAGTAACTGAATAATTTGAAGAAAAAATTACCTATTATAATATTTTCATTATTTATTATAATAGGTTTATCTATAATGTTGTATCCTGTTGTTATTAATTATATTAACTCTAATCAAGCAGTTGAAGTAATTACTGCTTATTCTAGTGATACTTCTAATAATACTGATAATAAGAATGCAGAAATGATTGAAGCAGCTAGACGTTACAATAGTAGAATATCTGGTACAGCTATTGTTGATGCATTTAGTAATACTCAGAAATCAGCATCTGATGAGTATCTTAATATTTTAAACGTTAGAGATAATGGAATGATGGGATATTTACAAATACCAAAGATAGATGTTAAAATACCTATCTATCATGGTACAAGTGATGAAGTTTTACAAAAAGGTGCTGGTCATGTTGAAGGTAGTTCTTTTCCAGTAGGAGGGGATACTACACATGCTGTATTATCAGCTCACTCTGGATTGCCTTCAGCAAGACTATTTACCGATTTGAATCAACTCCAAAAGGGAGATATGTTTTATATTTATATTCTAGATCAGGTATTTGCTTATAAAGTAGATCAAGTACTTGTTGTAGAACCATCTAATGTTGAAGCTTTACAACTTCAGAAAGGAGAAGACTATGTAACGCTAGTTACTTGTACGCCGTATGCGATAAACACACATAGATTATTAGTACGTGGGACTAGAGTTGAATATAGTCCTGAAGTTTTAGAAAGTACTACTGTAAAAAAAGAATTAGGAAAAGATGAGAAAATTTTATATTTAAGTTTACTTCTAGTTCTAATAATATTAATTTTTGTATTATTTATTGTTCTAAGGGATAAGAAAAAGTTTGCTAAAAAGAGAAGAGAAAGAAATATAAATACTAATAATATAGTTAATAATTTTAATAATGAACCATTAAATATTCATGATGAAGTTCAAAGTAATAAAGTTACTACAAATGAGATTTTAAATAATAATTTAGTAAATAATAATATTTCTTTTGATAGTAGTGTTATTTCTAGTTCAACTAATCAAAATGGTAATACTGATATAACTAATGATACTTTACTTCGTGAACAAAATAATATTAATAATAACTATAGTTCTTTCGTTGAAGCTAAAACAAATGATACTAATAATGTTAATAATGATATAAACAAAA
>ENA-OUUV01001393-OUUV01001393.1-human-gut-metagenome-genome-assembly--contig:-NODE-1393-length-11629-cov-4.836271_pt1 | contig 11629 bp, 9 predicted proteins | sample MGYA00237952_ERZ548838 | MGnify/ENA primary metagenome ERZ548838 (study PRJEB26490, sample SAMN05194705) | human gut metagenome | biome: terrestrial biome; feature: human-associated habitat; material... | reverse complement strand
GGGCCTGCCAGTCGCCGTTCGCGCCCGCCATGCCGTTGATGGCCGTGACGGAGGTGGCGATGCCCGCCTGCTTGCAGCGGATGGCGTTTAAGACGATCTCCTCGGCAGTAACGCCCTTGCAGAACTTTTTGAGAAGCTCCTCGTTGCCGCTCTCAAGGCCGATATACACGATGCCGAGGCCGTGCTCGCGCAGCGTACGCAGCTCGTCGTCCGTCTTGCGCATGATGGCCTTGGTCGTTGCGTAAGCCGCAACGCGCTTGCAGGTAGGGAAATGGTCGCAGATATAGTCGAGAACGGTCAGAAGATAGTCCATCGGCAGGATCAGCGCGTCGCCGTCGGCTAAAAAGATCTTCTCGATATAGCGCCCGTAGGCGCGCGCCTCGTCGAGGTCGGAGAGCACCTGCTCAATGGGGTTGATGGAGAACTTTTTGTCCTTGTACATCGTGCAGAACGCACATTTGTTGTGGCTGCACCCGAGCGTGCACTGCACGATGAGGCTGCGCGCCTCGCTGGGGGGACGGTAAACGGCTCCCGAATAATGCATCAGGGTTCCTCCTTACAAAATCAGCCGAGCTTGGCCTGGCACTTGTCCATGAATCGATCCACGGTGATGACGGCGCGCTGGTGCGTGCCCTCGCCGATGAGGCCGGCGGTGTCGGTCGCGGTGGCCTTGAAGTCGACCATCTTGCCGTTTGCGGAAATGTCCGTGACCTCGACGGTAACGGTGATCTCCATGCCAACGGGCGAGGGGGAGACATGGGAGACCTCTACCTTGGTGCCGACGGTGCTCTTACCCTCGGGCAGTTCCTGCTGGAGATAGGTGAAGGCGGCGTTTTCGACCATCGCGACGAGATACGGCGTGCCAAACACCGGCAAACCGCCGCTGCCGAGCGCGGCAGCGGTCATGTCTTCCGTAACAACTTTCTTTACGGTAAAAGTATCTCCGATTTTCATCTTAAAAAACTCCTTTACGATATTACTTGGCAGCTTTGACCTTGATCCAGAGCTTGCTCAGCTCACGCATGAGGGTCTGGTTGTCGTGGAACATCTCGTCCTTGTCGTAGCCGCTGCGGGGAAGGTAGGCGGCATTGTCCGCGTAGAGATCCTCAGACGAGGTCATCTCTTCAAACACTTCCGCGTTGGGAGAAGTATAACCCACCGTTTCGGTGTTGTCAAACGCGGCTTCATAGGTGAGCATGTAGTTGATGAACTCGTGGGCGAGCTTGGGATTCTCGGCATTTTGGGGAATGACCATGGCATCGCACCAGATGTTCGTGCCCTGGGAGGGCATATAGAAGCTCATGTCTTCGTTTTCATCAAGCACCACGGCCGCGTCGCCGGAGTAGACAACGGCGATGTCCTTGTAGCCGTTCATCATACCGTCGATGACCTCGTCGGTCACATAAACGGGGGACATCGTGTTGTTCATTTGCAGCAGCCACTCATAGGCGTCATTGATCTCGTTGGGGTCCTCGGTGTTCATCGAGTAGCCCAGCGCCTTGAACGCCATCATAAACGAGTCGCGCTCGGAATCGTAGATGTAGATGTGACCGGCGTAGTCGGTGTTGCGCAGGATCTCCCAGCCCTCGCTCTCGATGACGGCAGGGTCGACATTCTCGTGGTTGTAGACGAGACCGACGCTGCCCCAGAAGTAGGGGATGGAGTACGTGTTGTCCGGGTCGTAGCTCATACCGAGCACGGCATCAGACATGTTCTCCATATTGGGGATCATGCTCTTGTCAAGCGGCTGGAGGAAGTCCTCGTTCATCAGGCGTTCGATCATGTAGTCGGACGGAATGATGACATCGTAGCGGTCGCCGGCCATGAGCTTGGTGTACATCATCTCGTTGGAGTCGAAGTTCTCGACGATGACGCGCACGCCGTACTGCTTTTCAAAGTCGGAGATGACGTTCTCGCCGAGGTACTCGCCGGGGAGATAGAGCTTCAAAACGTTGCTGCCGTACTTCTCGACAGCCGCGGCGCTCTTGTGCTGCTGGGAAAGTCTCGCGCCCACGGTGCCGCCGACAACGGCCAGCACCAGCACGGCGGCAACAGCCGCCATGGCCTTGCGGCTCACGGCGCGGGAGGACTTGCCGTCCTTTTCGCGCTTTTCGCGCACGATCGGCACGATGTTCACGACGCCGAGCACCAGCGTAATGAGAAGAATCACAATGGTAGAAAGGGCGTTGATGGACGGGTTCACGCGCTTGGACATCGTGTAGACCAAAATCGAAATGTTGTTGACGCCGTTGCCCGTTGTGAAGTACGAGATGACGAAGTCGTCAAAGCTCATCGTGAACGCAATGAGCGCGCCGGAGACGATACCCGGCTTGATCTGCGGCACAATGACTTTCGTGAGCGCCTGGAACGGCGTTGCGCCAAGGTCCATCGCTGCGTCGATCAGGTTAGGGTCGAGCGAGCGGAGCTTCGGCGTAACGGAGAGCATCACGTAGGGGATACAGAACATGATATGCGCGATGAGCAGCGTGCCGAAGCCTTTTTTGACCGTGAGGACGCTGAAAAACATCAGAAGTGAGATGGCCGTGACGATATCGGGGTTCATCACGGGCAGGTCGTTGATGCGCTCGACCATCTTCTGCACAACCTTGCGGGATTTAGAAAGGCCGATGGCCGTGATCGTGCCGACGACTGTCGCGACGACCGTCGCGATGACGGCGATGATGACCGTGTAGAGCACAGCCTCCATCATCGTCGAGTCTGCGAACATCTTTTCATACCAGCGGAGCGAGAAGCCGCCGAACTTCGTCAGCGAGCGGGAATCGTTGAACGAAAAGATAATGATATAGAGGATGGGGAGGTAGAAGAAGAGCATCGTGAGCGTCAGGATGATCTTCGAGCCGACAGAGGTTTTCTTTTTCATGCGCTTCTCACTCCTTTCCCTGCGAGGCGACCTGAACGTCCGCCTTGCGCGTCAGCCACATCGAGATCATGATGATGACCGCCATGATGAGCGAGATGGCCGAGCCGAAGTTCCAGTCGCCAGTGGTGAGAAACTGCGTTTCAATGATGTTGCCGACGAGGACGTACTGTCCGCCGCCGAGAAGCTTTGGAATGAAGAAGCTCGACACCGCGGGCAGGAACACGAGCGTGATGCCGGAGATCACGCCGGGAAGCGAGAGCGGCAGCGTCACGCGCAGGAATGCCTGCACCGGCGTTGCACCGAGGTCGTTGGCGGCTTCCAAAAGGCTCTTGTCCATCTTGGCAAGGGACGTGTGGATCTGCAGGATCATAAAGGGAATGAAGTTATAGACCATGCCGAGGATGACGGCAAAGCTCGTGTGGATCATCGACACGGGGCCGATGCCGAACCACGAAAGGATCGTGTTGAAGATGCCCTCGTCCTGCAAAATGCCCATCCAAGCATAGGTGCGCACCAGCATGTTGACCCAGGTCGGCATGGTGATGAGCAGAATTAAGATCGTGTTGCTGCGGCCGCCGCGCTGCGCGATGACGTAGGCGATGGGGTAGCCGAGCGCAACGCAGATGAGCGTTGTGATGAGCGCGATATAGAGCGAGCGCAGCAACACATCCATAAAGACCTTGTCCGTGACGAAGCGGGCAAAGTTCTCAAAGGTGAACTGGAATGTCAGCACCGAGTTGCCGGAGGTCGTGAAGGCATAGAGCACGATCAGAAGCATCGGCACCACGATGATCGCGATGATCCACGCGATATACGGGTAAGTCATGGAACGAAAGCGCTTCACCACTGGCCCTCCTTCTTCATCACGTGGATGTCCTCGGGACGGAAGACAAGGCCGACCTGCTCGCCCTCTTCAAAGGCGTGGGTGGTGGAGACCTTGTACTCATAGCCCTCGGTGGAGAAGGTCACATCGTAAACGCCCGGGGTGATGGTCTCGGGGTCGAAGTCGTACTTGACGTCCGTGATCTCGACCTGCTCGCCGTCTTCGAGGGACCACGCCGACGCGCTGGCCCAGGTCTCAAGGTCGGTGTCGAGCGCGATGCTCTCCTGAATGTCCTCGACCTTTTTGAAGAAGTTCATCGCGTAAATTTCTTCCTGATAGACCTTGCTCTCGACGCGGTTCTGCGCTACGACGAGCACCTTGACGGTGATAGACGTATCGTTCGCGGTGGCAAAGGTCACGGTGTAGTTGCCGGTCTCGGGCTTGATGTCGTATTCGACGGTCTTGATGGAGATGGGCTCCTCGGTCTCGGCGTCCCACGCCTCGGCAGAGGCGAGGGCGACGACCTTGGCGTCGTCGAGCTCTTCGACGTCCTCCACGTCCAGAAGGAAGGCGTTCGCACTGATCTTCTCGCCCTTTTCCTCGTTGTAGACAGGGCGGTCCTGCGAGACCTGCATCTTCACGGTGATGGACGTACCGACGCGCGTTTCGACCACGGTTTCATAGTGCATGCCCTTGAAAAGCTGAGACTTGACCGTGCCCTTGAGCATACCCTCGGCACGCGGGACAATGTCGAGGTGCTCGGGGCGGATGACGACGTCGACCTTTTCGTTCTTATTGTAGCCGCGGGCACGGCAGGCGTACTTCTTGTCCTCGAACATGACGAGGTCGTCCTCAAGCATGACGCCGTCGATGATGTTCGTCTCGCCGATGAACTTGGCGACGAATTCGTTGACGGGGGTGCGGTAGATTTCGGTCGGCGTACCGATCTGCTGAATTTCACCCGCATTCATGACGACGATCTTGTCGGACATCGTCAGCGCCTCTTCCTGATCGTGCGTGACGAAGATGAACGTGATGCCGACCTCCTGCTGGATGTATTTGAGCTCCTGCTGCATCTCCTTGCGGAGCTTTAAGTCGAGTGCGCCGAGCGGCTCGTCGAGCAGCAGCACGCTTGGCTCGTTAACGAGCGCGCGGGCGATGGCGATGCGCTGCTGCTGGCCGCCGGAGAGCTCGGTCACGTTGCGGTGGGCATAGTCCTCAAGGCTAACAAGGCGCAGCATACGCATGACTTTCTGCTCGATGACGTCCTTCGGCTCCTTTTTGAGCGTCAAGCCAAAGGCAATGTTGTCGTACACGTCCATGTGGGGGAAGAGGGCATACTTCTGGAAGACGGTGTTGATCTCGCGCTTGTAGGGCGGGACGCTGACGATGTCCTCACCGTCGAAGAGCACCTTGCCCTCGCTCGGCTGCAAAAAGCCGCCGAGGATGCGCAGCAGTGTCGTCTTGCCGCAGCCAGAGGGGCCGAGCAGCGTGACGAACTCATTTTCGTAAATGTCAAGAGAGACGCCCTTGAGAACGACCTGTCCGTCCTCAAAGCTCTTGACGATGTTCTTGAATTGAATGATCTTTTTCTTTTCTTCGGCCATTTCCGATATCCTCACAATTTTATAGAATAGCAGTTAAAAAAGCGGGGGCGTGCAGACCCAGAGGATGCGCGCGGTGGTCTTGCGTTCATTTTTGAGGTAGTGGAACGTTCTGCCGTGGAGATAGAACGTTTCGCCGCGGCACACGACGCTGCGTTCGCCGTCGCACTCTAAAATGACGCTGCCGTCAAGCACGTAGCCGAACTCCTCGCCGTTGTGCGGCTCGATCTCGAACGATACGCCGTCGGCGGGAAGTTCCAATAAAATGGGCTCCATCTGGTTTTTCTGCGTGTTGGGAACGATCCAGTTGACGGTGCAGTTCTCGCGCTCGTCGACGAAAAAGTCTTCGGAGCGGAAGACAAACTGGTCGTTTTTATCCTCCTGAAAGAATTCCGAGAGGTTGGTGCCGAGGGCCTCGAGGATATCGCTGAGCGAGTCGATCGAGGGGGAGGTGAGATCGCGCTCTAACTGGGACAAGAACCCCTTCGTGAGCTCGCTTCGGCTGGCAAGCTCCTCCAGAGTCAGTCCCTGTCGCGTTCGCAGCTGTTTGATCTTATTGCCAATGTCCATACACACGCCTCCTCGTTCGATATACTAAACTTTTGGTCAGTTTTTGCTAAACCGAGACTATTATACACAGCGCGTGCAAAATTGCAAGAGTATATTTAACAAAAAGTTCAATATTTTGAACTTTTGAAAAATAAAACAGCGAAGAGCCGATTGCAGCTCTCCGCTTGTGGGATTTAACTAAAATACTTCTTTTGAAACGGGACCTCATCCACCTGAAACTCGCGTCCGTGCAGATATTCGAGGATGCCCGCGTCGCTGGGAAAGTCGAAGCGCAGGCGGTAGGAGTAGAGCGCCTGATGCGTTTCGCCATATTTGCGGTTCACGCTGCCGACGCCGTACTTGCCGTCGCCGAGCAGGGGATGGCCGAGGTCGGCCATGCTCGCGCGGATCTGATGCGTACGGCCCGTGAGCAGCTCGACCTCCAGAAGCGACAGCTCGCCGCGCGTCTGGAGCGTTTGGTATAAGGTGATCGCGCTGCGGCCGCCCGGCACGGGGCGGTGGTAAACGCGGACGGTGTTGCTCTTCTCGTCCTTGCGCAGAAAGCACTCGATGCGGCCCTTCGGCGGCTCGACGCGGCCGAGGGCGATACATAAATAGTATTTGGCGATCTCGCGGTCTCGAATCTTGTCGTTCAGGATGCGCAGCGCTTCAGCGTTTTTCGCCGCAACGACAATGCCACCAGTGTTGCGGTCGATGCGGTTGCAGAGGGCGGGGGTGAAGGCGTTCTCCTCGCGTGGCCGCCACTCGCGCTTTTGATAGAGGTAGGCGAGCATGTGGTTGACGAGCGTATTGACTTTCTCGTGCTCGTCGGCGTGGGCAAGCATTCCCGCGGGCTTGTCGAGCAGCATGATGTTCTCGTCCTCGTAGACGATCTTGAGCCGCGGCGTCGTGATCGTGAGGTAGACGTTTTCCTCGCTCGGCGACTCGAAAAACTCATCGTTGATGTAGCACTGTAAAATATCGCCCGCGACGAGCTTCTGGTCGCGCTGGGCGCGCGCGCCGTTGACCTTGATGCGCTTTAGGCGGATGTACTTCTGCGCGAGCGACGCGGGGAGCAGGGGGATGGCCTTGCCGAGAAAGCGGTCAAGCCGCTGATTTTCGTCATTTTTTCCGATGTGAAACTCCCGCATGGGCGGCACCTCCGCTTGCGCAGCGCGCGATTTTCTGCTATTGTACGATAGCGGACAAAAAAAGTAAAGAAATCCTGTCAAAATTTTTGCCGCAACCGTGAAAAAAGTATTTGACAATCGAGAAAACGTCCTCTATAATATCACTCGTGTCATTGCGAGGTGTAGCATGGTTTTAGATGTAAAACGTATCATTAACACCCCCGGAGGCAGAATTCCCTTTGACTTTACAGAGGACTTTTCTGATGTGGACTTCGGCGGCGTGTGTCCTGCGGTTCGGCCGGTCTCAGTGGTAGGGCAGGCAGAGAACATTGCGGGGATGCTGCGGTTGCAGTTTGACCTGACTACAACGCTTTCCGCCGTGTGCGATCGCTGCGGAGCGCCGTTTGATCTTCCGTACAAGGTCCCGTTCGAGTGTCTGCTCGCTGAGGAGCTGGAGGAAGACGACAACGACGATATCCTGCTGCTGGACAACGGAACCGTTGATCTCAGCGAGCTGGCGCGGGAGACGTTCATCCTCAATATGCCAAGCAAGACCCTTTGCCGCGAGGATTGCAGGGGCTTGTGTTCCGGCTGCGGCGTCAACCTCAACTATGAGAAGTGCCGCTGCAAAAAGGAAGTCGACCCCAGGTTAGCAGCCCTCGCAAAGCTTTTGGAACAATAAATTCGCTGTTCATTCAGCTTAACTTTAAGGAGGTGTCAACATGGCAGTCCCCAAGGGGAAAGTATCCCGTCAGAGACGTGATAAGAGACGTTCTTCTCACTGGAAGCTCACCGCTCCCGCGCTTGTCGCGTGCCCGAAGTGCGGCGCTCTGCACCAGCCTCACAGAATGTGCCCGGAATGCGGTACCTACAACGGCCGTCAGGTCAAGGTCATCGAGTCCAAGGTCGCAGCCGAATAATTGATTCGGAACGAAAATCGTTAAGAAAAGCTGAGTGGAACTCCACTCAGCTTTTTCTTATGCCGCAAGAGAAGGTTAGCCTTGCGTAACCTCAAAAATTCGGTTATACTGTATTTGTAATATTTTGCTTTGCGATAAAGAGCGGTGCGATCGCGCGCCGCTTTGGAATAAAGGAGGCAGAGAGATGAAACCTTTGGTTGCGATCGTTGGACGGCCGAATGTCGGCAAGTCCATGCTGTTTAATAAGCTTATCGGCCAGCGGCTCTCCATCGTCGAGGATACGCCGGGCGTCACGCGCGACCGCATCTACGGCGAGAGCGAGTGGTGCGGCCGCAAATTCCGTCTGGTGGACACCGGCGGTATCGAACCGCGCACGGACGATCAGATCTTGTCGTTCATGCGCGAGCAGGCGGAGATTGCCATTCAGCACGCGGACGTCATCATTTTCCTGACGGATGTGAAGACCGGCCTGACGGCTTCCGATCAGGAGGTCGCGAATATGCTGCTGCGATCCCGCAAGCCCATCGTGCTGGCGGTCAACAAGATGGACTCGACCGGACGGGTCGACCCCGATTTTTACGAGTTCTACAATTTAGGCCTCGGCGATCCCATCGCCGTTTCCGCCGTGCACGGCCACGGCACGGGCGACCTGCTCGACGCGTGCTTACAGTATTTCCCGCCCGAGGATGACGAGGAAGAGGATGAGGACGTCATCAAGGTCGCCATCATCGGAAAACCCAACGTCGGCAAGTCATCGCTGACGAACCGCATTCTCGGCACCGAGCGCATGATCGTCAGCAATGTTGCGGGCACGACGCGCGACGCCATCGACTCGTACTTTGAAAACGAGCAGGGCAAGTATGTCTTCATCGACACCGCCGGCATGCGCAAAAAGTCGAAGGTCGACGACGTGATCGAGCGCTACAGCGTGCTGCGCGCCACGATGGCCATCGACCGTGCGGACGTGTGCCTCATCATGATCGACGCGCAGGAGGGCGTGACCGAGCAGGATACGAAGGTCGCGGGTCTCGCGCACGAGGCAGGCAAGGCCTGCATCATCGTCGTGAACAAGTGGGATCTTGTCGAAAAGGACGGCAAGACCATGGACAAAATGAGCGACGACATCCGCCGCGACCTCTCCTACATGACCTATGCGCCGATCCTCTTCATCTCGGCGGCGACGGGCCAGCGCGTACCGCGCCTTTTTGAGATGATCAACTACGTGCACAACCAGTCCTGCATGCGCATCTCGACCGGCATGCTCAACAACATCCTGGCCGACGCGCAGACGCGCGTGCAGCCGCCGACGGACCGTGGCCGCAGACTGAAGATCTATTACATGACGCAGGTCGGCGTCTGCCCGCCGCACTTTGTCGTGTTCTGCAACGAGCGCAAGCTCTTCCATTTCTCCTACCAGCGCTACCTTGAAAACTGCATCCGCAACGTCTTTGGGCTCGAGGGTACGCCGGTCATCATGTCGATTCGCGAGAAGGGGGATAAGGAAGACTGATGAAAGGCATTTATCTTGCGGGCGTCACGGCTGTCGCGGCATTTGCCTTGCCGGCTCTGGTCGCGGTGCTGTCGTATCTTTTGGGCTGCATCAACGGAGCAATCTCCACGTCGCACATTTTCTACCATGACGATGTGCGCCGCCATGGCAGCGGCAACGCGGGGCTGACGAACTTTTACCGCAATTATGGTGCAAAGTGCGCGCCCATGGTCATCGCGTTCGATATGCTCAAGGCCGTCGGCGCGGTGCTGCTGGGCAATTATTTCCTGGGCTATCTTCTCGGCTGGGGCGCCGCAGGCAAGTATTTCGGCGCACTGTTCTGCGTCATCGGCCATATGTTTCCGGTGTTTTACGGCTTCAAGGGCGGCAAGGGCATTTTGTGCAGCGGCACGCTGCTGCTGCTTCTCGACTGGCGCATCGCGCTCGTCGGCTGGGGCGCGTTCGTCGTGCTGTGGCTCACGACGCGCTATGTGTCGCTCGGCTCGGTCGCCGCGGCGGTCAGCCTGCCGTTTACCACGTATTTCGTGTTCCATAACACGGCCTGCACAGTGCTCGGCACGTGCATTTCGCTTCTTGTGCTGTGGGCGCACCGCAGCAACATCAAAAGACTCTTAAGCGGTACGGAGAGCAAGTTCCATTTCCATGTGAACGCGCCCAAACCGGGGGAGGACGAATGAACATTGTAGTGCTTGGCTCGGGCGGCTGGGGTACCGCCGCCGCGATGCTGTTATCGGACAACGGCCATACCGTCGCGCTCTGGTCGCACGACCCGAAAAAGGCGGAATTGCTGGATAAGACAAGGGAAAATCCTTTACTCAAAGGCGTGCGCATTCCCGAGCGCATCGCCGTCACGAGCGACTTAGCGGTGCTCCAAAATGCGGAGATGGCCGTCTTCGCGTCGCCGTCGTTTGCACTGCGCTCCGTTGCGCATGAGGCTGCGCCGCACCTGAAAAAAGGCACGCTGCTCGTCTCGCTCACAAAGGGCATTGAGCGCGGAACGCACCTGCGCATGAGCGAGATCATCGCACAGGAATGCGGCGAGGGCTATCGTATCGCAGTGCTCTCCGGCCCCTCGCACGCCGAGGAGGTCGCGCGCCGTCTGCCGACGGGCTGTGTGGCGGCGTCCGCCGATCAGGCGAGCGCCGAGGCCGTGCAGCGCGCGTTCATGAACGAGGTCTTCCGCGTCTACACGCACGACGACGTCGTCGGCGTGGAGCTTGCGGGCGCGCTCAAGAACGTCGCGGCGCTGTGCTGCGGCATCAGTGACGGCTGCGGCATGGGCGACAACACCCGTGCGCTGCTCATCACCCGCGCGCTGAGTGAGATCTCGCGCCTGGCCGAGTGCATGGGCGGGCGCAAGGAGACGCTCGCCGGTCTTGCCGGCATGGGCGATCTCATCGTCACGTGTACGTCGATGCACTCACGCAACCATCGCGCGGGCATCCTGATCGGTCAGGGCAAGAGCGCGCAGGAGGCCATGGACGAGGTCGGCGCGGTCGTCGAGGGCTATTACGCCGCGCGCAGCGCGCACGAGCTCGCGCAGCGCTATGGCGTAGAGATGCCGATCTCGACGGCGGTGTACGAGGTCCTCTACGAGGGCAAGAGCGCCGCGCCGCTCATCGGCGTTCTGATGAGCCGCACGCCGAAGAAGGAAAGCGATTGCAGCTGGTTATGACTCAAAAGCGAGGGGCAAAGCCCCTCGCTTTTGAAAAAGTTTCACTTCGTTCTGTGCCGAGCTGTCCGCGTAAGCGGACAACTCGACACTCACTACGTGCAAAGAATTTTTCTGACGCGCACTCCCCAGGGCGGTCTCTCTTGCCGCTCTGCGGCAATTCACCTTCTGTCGTCAGAAAAATGATTTAAATTTATTTGCGCCGTGCGCGGCGCAAACTCTGCGAGGCTTTTGCGCCTGCGGGCGCGAAAAAATATATTGAGGGTAACGATGGATATTTTGACGCAAATTGAGAATTACCGGCCGTGCAATGAGCAGGAGGAGCGGGATAAGGGATTGATCCTCGACTGTCTGCGCGCGTTTGAGGATGTGTTTACGCGGGAAAATGCACTGGCGCACATGACGGCGTCGGCCTGGGTGGTGAACGAGCGCTTCGACCGCGTGCTGATGGCGTATCACAACATCTACGATTCGTGGTCGTGGCTCGGCGGGCACGCCGACGGGGAAGAGGACCTGCTCGCTGTCGCGCTCAGGGAAGTC
>ENA-OUUV01001383-OUUV01001383.1-human-gut-metagenome-genome-assembly--contig:-NODE-1383-length-11763-cov-3.734711_pt1 | contig 11763 bp, 7 predicted proteins | sample MGYA00237952_ERZ548838 | MGnify/ENA primary metagenome ERZ548838 (study PRJEB26490, sample SAMN05194705) | human gut metagenome | biome: terrestrial biome; feature: human-associated habitat; material... | reverse complement strand
GGTGTGAACCGTCTGACGGGACGGTTCGGGAGTCTTGGCTTTCTCCTTGGAAAGCGCAGGCTCGGGACGGTCTGCTTCCTTGTCGGCTCTCGCAACAGCTTTATAGCGTTCCAGCTTTTCTCTTACGGAAGGCTTCTTATCTGCCTGCTTTGCCGTACCCCGGTCAGTAGCCGTACCGCTGATCTCGGAGCTTCGCTCGGACGGAGGGCTTTTTTCCGTCTTTGCGACCGTAGGGTTTTCGTGGGACTGACCTTCTTTCTGCAAAGGCTTTCCCATTGCTTCCTCCACGATGATCTCGCCCTTGGTTTTGGTCGGCACTTCCCGTGCCACCGCTTCACGGTCAGCTTTGTCCTGCTCCGCCTGCGTGATAACGCCAGCCTTATCGACCTTTCCGATCTCAAAGCGTTCCACAATGCGCTGAATTTTGGAAGCGTCCTCTGCACGGGCGATAATATCCACGGGAACATCATCTCCCTTGGCGCTCTTATCTCGCAGTACGCAGTAGAGAACACCGTAGCGCTTTGCCTGTTTGGTGAACTGTGCCAAGTCCTTGTTCGGGATAGAAAAGACCTTCAGTTCCTTGCCGGACTTGATCATATTGGTGAGCCGTGCCTTGCCTTTGGTCTGTTGTTCCTGTTTCAGCACGGACACAAGAAGCAGGGCGACATTCTTTGCCGCCGAGCCTGTAAGTTTTGCGGCAACTTCAAAGCCTTCAAGCGAGAGCCTGACGACTTGCTCAGCCGCATCACCGCCGTTGTTCATAGTTGCGGTTCTCCTTTCGTTTTGATTTTTCTTCCTCTGCTCGGACTGCATCCACCTTTTCCTCGATAACCTTGGAACGGGCGGCGATGTCCTGACAGAGTTTGACCTCCTTGCGGAGTTCTTTCAGCTTCTCGCTGAGAAGTGAGATACTTGCCTTTGCCTGCGACAGCTCTGCATCTGTGATGTCCACTTTTCGTATTTCATTTCGGAGGTGCGTTCTGTCGGCAGTTACGGTCTTGATCTGCTCCTCGACGGAGTGCTGATATGAAAAAAGCTGCTCGTCTGTACCGATGTGGTGCTTGCCGAGCAGCGTGACTTGTTTGGTGAGTTCATCTATCTTCATCAGATCCTCTTTGAAAAGATAGTGAACTCGTGCTTGATTCCGTTGTCCTGCCTTGTACTTCGGCAGATAGCCGAGCCGGTAGCAGTAGTAAAGGTACAGCCCATACAAACCGCCGAATTTTCCAATTCTGTCGCTCCGTGTTCTGAGCCGGTATTGCTTCGGTCGATAGGTTTTCGGCTGAAACGGCTCGAAGTCGATGTTGTCACGGTTTTCAATGAGCCGTTGCATAATGCGCTCTTTGGTGTATTTCTCACCGAGCCTGTGCAGTCGGATGGGGCGTTCATCGCCCTTGCCTTTGATTGTCCAATACTTTCGCTTGGGATTGGAGCCGAGGGTGTAGCCCATCTCGGACAAATGATATTCAAGCTGTCGAAGGTTGTGGCTCATTGCAATGGCTTCATCCAATGCAGTACGGGCGAGGTTGTAGCGTGTGGGCATCCCGGCTTTGTCCTTTTGCGTCAGGATGCGGGGCGATTGATAGGCTTCCGGGTTCTGTACCACGGACAGTCCGTGCTCCAAACAGACCTCATCGGCAATATGGCGGAAGTACCACCACGCCTTCTCTCTGTTCTGCAATCGCTTGCCGTCCCTGAACGAAACGGAGTTCACAATGAAATGGCAATGAAGATGCTCCGTGTTCAGATGAGTGGTCACAAGGACTTGAAAACGGTCGCCCCACATTCTTTCTGCGAACGCCATACCGACCTGCTGTGCAAGCTCCGGCGTGATGTCGGTTTCCTCAAAGCTGAGATAACCGTGATATGCTTGGATGCCATCCGGCTTGTCAAATTGCTCTTTCACCGTGATGAACTGTTCACGGGCAGTTTGCGGATTACAGTGGATGCCCTCACAGAACAGCTCCCGTTCTGTTTTCTCTCCGTCTTTTGCATAGGCGACTACATCACGGAGTGCCTGATAATCGGCGTCGCTGTACTTCGACTTTGACTTTGTGGTTTTCTCAGGATTGGAAGCGTAGTCGAGAACGGTCGCAAGGCGAACCGTGACCGGCCACAGCTTACTTACTGCCATTTCAGATCGCTCTCACCGGGGCGAAGAAACTGACGCTCCATATCTGCCTGGAACTTGTGCAGGCGATCCAGCTCACTGTTCAGCTTCTGCGTGTCGATTTCACCGTTTGCGCCAATGCCGAAGCGCTCATTCTTCTCGATGGACTTTACAAGGCTGATCTCCACCTTCTGACGCTCGTTCTCGAACGAAGTCGCCGTTTCTGTTACGGCAACATTCTGACCGGCGTAGACAAGCTCGACACAGTGGGGTTCCGGGTTGAGCACCATCCCGTGGGGTGCTGTGATCTCACGAACCTCGTATTTGCCGAGATAGAGTTCACGGCTCACCGCTGTGCCGTTTTCATCGGTAGTAACCGTGTCCACGACCTCGCCCTTCTGATTTCGGACAGTGCCGTCCTGCGTGATAATATCCTCTGCGGCGATGATCTCATAGACCGCACCGGGAAGGCCACGCTTTTCATACTGCGGCTGATAGATGGTGGGCAGTTCGTTTCCGCTTTCATCTACGCCGCCGATGACGGAAACGCCGAAGAACACCTCGCCGGTTTTTTCCACGGTGATGGTGCCTTTCTGTGCCATATTGGGCTTATCCACTTTTACCACTGTAACCCCGCTTTCCTCGGTAGCGTTTTCCTCCGTGACATCAAAGTACACGGGCGTAGAGTCAAGGACATAGCCGTAGGGAGCCTGCACCTCCACCAGCGCATAGCCCGAACCGAAGTCCAGCTTCTCCGGCGTAACCAGTGCGCCGTTTGCGTCGGTATAGAATGTGTCGATGCTCGTCGGCGTGGGATAGGTGTAGGTCATCGTCACAAGGTTGCCGGCAGGGTCATAGATTTGGAAGCCCGCCCCGGCATAGGGGATGCTCTTGCCGGTTTCTGCGTCCACCTTCACCACCTTGATATAGCTTTCAAAGGGCGTGTTGTTGATGAGGTAGCGGTAGGTAGTGCCGTTCTGTGCAATGAACACATCAAAGTCGGGCATCTTCTCGCTGCCCTCCCAGCCGGATACCTGATGGACGGTGTAGATGCCGTAAGGCATATCCTTCGTCTGTGCAAAGCCGTTTTCGTCGCAGGTGAGAAAGTCACGCTCGGTGTCCTCGGCAACCTCGTAGCTGCCAGCGGCTTTCAGATGCACCGCAAACTCGGCACCATTTTCGGGTGTTTCGATCTGCGTATCACCGTTATCGGTGTGCTTGATGATGGCGATATTGCCCTTTACGACCTGCTCAGTTACATCATTTGCCGTCTGATTATGCTCCACGGTATAGAGCTGCGGCTCTGCACCGACCTTATGAACGGTGGTATCAAGCAGATAGCCCTCGGAGGGTGTGATTTCTCGCACAGTCCAGTCATCATCGCAGATATATTCCTTGGTGACGAACTGTCCGTTCTTGTCGGTGGTGTAGGTATCCACAAGGGTTTCGCCCTTATAGATGCCGTAAACAGCACCGGCAAGAGAAGCATCACCCTGCGCTGTGCCGGTTTCAGCGTCGCTCTTGCTCACGGTCACGGAGAATTTCTTCAGAATGTTGAGAAAGCTACGATTTGTGACCTCGTTCCAGCAGATAGGCGCAGACTGCGCTTCGGGAACAACATAGCGAACAGCAGTGTCCGCTTCCTCTACGGTATAAGGAGCAGAGCCGGAAATGAGGACATCTTCAAAGGTCGCCACGCCGTTTTCATCAGTCACAGCATATTCGTCTACGGCAATGCCGGAGAGCGAAGTGCCATAGAGGTGGAAGGTCACGCCCCCGTTGAGATTATCCTCAGAGGACTTCACGATCTGCAAATCGCCACGCTTGAGCTTGTTGTTGAAGGTCACGGTAGAAACCTGACCGGAAACGACCGTCACACGGCGGGACTCCTGCGGTTCATACTTGTCGTAGTCCATTTCAGTCACGGTGTAGACACCGGGCATCAGGTTGTCGATCTGGATCTCGCCCTTGGAGTTGGTCTTGACGGTCTGATTGATGCCGTTACCGGTGACGGTAAAGGTGAGGTTATCCACCTTGCCGTCCTCCGAGGTTTTGACGATCTTAGCAGAGCCGTAGGACACCTTCAGATTGAGGAACGCCTGCACGGGGTCCATAACGGTGGCTGCGTAAGTGACCGCATCCTGCATGGTTCCGTCAGGCCCGTAGTGACCGTCGCTCCATACAACAACACCCTTGCGGATATTGTTCTTGCTGGCGGAGATGGTCACAGGTTCCGCAGGGGCAGTCTTTGCGGTAATGGTCAGCGTATCACCATTGGTCGTAAAGACAATATCGGACAGGTTGCTGCTGAAGGTATAGTTCGACACCACATGATTGCTGTCAGTCAAGGTAGCTGTGTATTGACTACCGTCCCATTTCAGCTCGACAGTCTGCGCCTTGTTGGGAGTCTTACTCATAAAGCTGGGAATGACCGTGTGGCTCTGAACGCTGGCTTCGATGCTGTCGTAGTAAGCAGAGAATCGACTATACAGCGGGTGAGAAGTGCGGTACACGGATTTCACGGCATCAGCACTGCCGGGGTCAACATGGTTGAAATTTGTATCCCGCTCTCCGACGACCGTTTCCCATACCAGCACCTGCGTAGCCATCATGTGCGCCATTTTGTCGGCATCGGATTCATTCTGCGAGCGCCAGTCGAGGGATAGATCGCCCTGATAACCATACTGCATGATTCTGCCCAGCAGTGTCTTGATGGTATCGGCATCAATCGTGCTGTTGTAATCAGATGGATAGTTCTTCCAATAATCCTCGCCGTATCTTGTATAGGTTTTCTCCAGCAGACGGGGAACCCCCGGCTCGATGCAGTAGCAGGCAGGGCCATCGAAGGAACCGATGGTGTGCAGTGTGGTCATCCATGTTGCCTCACCGGAGGTCCAGCCGTTCATATAATGCAGCTCATCATGCCCCCAAGTGCCGCTGTAATCAAGATTAGCATCCCCACTGCGGGGGAAGCCAATGGAATAGGATTTTGCCACTTCGCCGGAAGAAGAAGCGGCAAAGGCGGTGATACCCCCGCCGAGAATGGTTGTGAAGCAGATCAGCAGCGCCATAAGCCCTGAAATGCTTCTGCGATAGAGTTTTTTCATTTGCGTACCTCCTTGTAGATACGAAAAAAGCACCGCATTGCTGCGATGCTGATTTCAAAGTGTTTTGTTTTATGCGTATCCGATGTAGATCAGATAACTGCCAGCGGAGATGGGCTCATACCAAATCCACACATCGGTGATTTCCGCATCTGCCGCATAGCGATTGAGTCGAGATTGTATGTCCCTTTCCAGATAGATACATCCTGCATCCGCATCAATGGGGTTATCCCAGCAATACACGGCTCCGCTGTCAAGCACAAGTCCGATGCTCTCAGCGTAGCTCTTGGCAAAGCTGATCCAGTAGTCAATGTCAAAAACCGGCTCAGTCGGTTCTCCTTTCGGCGGTTCCGGTGTCGTAGATTCCTCAGTTGCCGGAGGTGTTGGCTGTTCTTTTTCAGTCGGGGCAGCGGTTTCCGGTCGGCGTTCGGACTCGTCTGTTTTCTTTTCAGGTTCGCTTGGCTGTGGCAGCACTGCCGTGCTGTGGTCAGCCTGTTCGGGAACCTCTGTTGTTTGGGTGTCACTTTCCGATACGCTTGCCGGGAACTCTGCGGCACGGCTATCCGTTTGCGATTCTGTGCTTTGGGGACGATCAACCTCCGTTTTCTTTTCTGCCTGAGCCGTTTCTGATTCGCTGGGGACGATGTTACTGTCCGAAGAAGAAATAGGGTCAGGCGCTTCTGCAATATGCGAGGCGTTGTTGCATCCCGTAGTCAGACACAAAAGGACAATGAGAAAAAGAACTGCGATTTTGGATTTCATACGCTTCACTCCCTTCGACTACATTCTACCCGATGGGAACTGCTCCGACAAAGGTGCGTTTTGAAGCGCAACTTTTCATCATACCGCCAAAACGCAGTTATCCGAATTGTGCGAACTCCGTTTGCTCTTAGATAGATTTAACTTAGAGAGATAGAGATAAAGTTAGGAGATAGATTATTTATTCTCGGATATTCTGGAAGTTCTCAGGGGTTGGAGTGTGAGGAAGGGGACAGCAGGAAACATACTCCGTGTACCTATCGGCTGTCACGCTCTGCCCGCTGACGAAGAAAACGGCTGTAATGCTCCAGTGCTTTGACCACATAATCCTCCGTTTGGCTTACGGGGATGTTTTTGGGGATCAGACTTCGCACCTTGTCCCCACGCAGGACGATTTTCTCACGCTGATTTGGTTTTTCCTCGCTCATAATGGCGGACACCACCTCCGGCGTGAGCTTTCCATCTGTGAAGAACTTCCGCATACGAATGGTCTGATCGTGGGACGGGGTGCATTGGTTCAGGTCGATGTACTGCCTGACCTTTCCTATGGTCTGCATCAGTTGAGTCATTCCCTTGGCGGGAAGATACTGCGCCTGCACAGGAATGATGACACTATCTGCCGCCGCCAAAGCATTCAGGGTGACCATACCGAGCGAAGGCATACAATCGATCAGTACATAGTCATAATTGTCTTTAACCTTGCTCAGGTAACTTCTCAGAATGGTTTCACGGCTCATTGCGGTAACAAGCATCATTTCCATAGCGGACAGCTCGATGTTAGCGGGAAGCAGATCGACATTTTCCTCGTGGTGCAGAATACCACTTTGCGGGTCTGTAAGATCGTCACGGATAACCCCGGATAGCTTATCGGTAATGGTCGTCGTAAGACTGTCATTATCTCGCCATCCAAGGCAAGTCGTGAGATCGCCCTGCGGGTCAGCATCTACAAGGAGTACCTTCTTGCCAAGCCGTGCAAGTCCAACACCCAAGTTGACCGTTGTGGTCGTTTTGCCTGTACCGCCCTTCTGATTGCAGATTGCAATCGTTTTGCAGTTTGGCATTTGTGTTTTGTCTCCCTTCAAAGATTCATAGCCGAATATCGACTATGTACTCCAACTGCAAATGCTTTCGCATACCGATTGCGGTTGGCTTAAAAAGCAATATTTGTCCTCGACGCCCTTGCTTGGCTCGGTAGCCTGTGGGAAGCATTAAGGTTGCCGTGTGTTTCACAGCAGCATAGGAGTCTCACCTCTGCCGGGTTCTCCGCCAGCTCCGTAGAGAAGTATCATTATGATCCTGAATGTCATCGCCGCCACGGTTACAATCCGTGTTTTGGGTCGGAGGTTTCTCGCTCACTAAGAAAAGATCATGGCGTACCCAACCCTTGGGCTATCTTCAGGAAGGAATGTCCTTAATGCCTGATATTTGATTTTCAAGAAACAACGAAGGCGCTTTCTTCTGCGGAGAAGAACCCCTTCACTTGTTACGAAAAAGGGTGGGGGTTTGGTGACCCTCAAACTTGAAAAAATTTTTCTTTTTTTATTTGCCGGGTATATAAAAGAAAAAGCCGACTATCTTCCGAAAGGTTGAAGATAGCCGACTACTGTGAGTATAAGTCTTAAACATATTTAATTTTGAGTTTCTTCAGCTTGGCGTTTCCTGTCTTGTATAAGAGGTCATCAACAGCATCGGTATATCTGCCTTGCAGGAGCAGAGCATTTTCCAAGTCAACCAAGCTTCTTACCAGTAAGGAGAGTTCAGAAGCTGTGAGGTACAGGTGGTATTTTTCGGATTTCATCAAGATCCCCTCCTGCGTAAAGACTACATTATGCTCGATGAAATCTCAAATATGCGAAGTCTCTTTCCTTGCCGGAATGAAATTTGACTCAGAGCACCCACCTGCTCGATTAGCAGGATTTCAGCGGCGTTTTTTCGACAAATTAGCAGGAGGGGCGTTTTGATTAGCAGAATTCAAAAAACCTTGCTAATTTGATTAGCAGAAAAACCTCAAACTGCTGTCCCGAAAACGCAGGAAGGAGCATTAAAAAGCGATTAGCAGAAACGCCTTCCTGCTAATTTTCTGCTAATCAAAAGGCGATAGGTCAAGAATAAGAAAAGCCGAAAACCCTGTAAAATCAAGGGGTTTTCGGCATTGATTTTGGCACCCCAAGGAGGATTCGAACCTCTGACCTTCCGCTTAGGAGGCGGACGCTCTATCCAGCTGAGCTATTGGGGCGTATATGAAATTGAACTGTGGACCTATCGCCTTTGGCTCAAAGGTGGGCGATTTGTCGTGACCTTAGGAGGCGGTCGCTCTATACAACTGAGCTACGGAGGCATACGCCTATATTTTACTATCCGGAGCGCGGATTGTCAATGCGTAATTCCGATTGCGGGATCTGCGGCCGGAAAGACGGTTGCATTCCGACCGGGAGATGGTGTATGCTATGAAAAATGAGGGCCGCGGCCGGCCCGCGGGAGGTGCGTGATATGCGGTACGAAAACGGTTGGATTTTTGCGGACGGACGGTTCGCCCGGGGAGGCTTCTCTGTGGAAAACGGGCGGTTTGCCCATGTGCTGGAGGATGTCCCGGGCCCGGCGGAGGATCTGGACGGGGCGCTGGTGATCCCGGGGCTGGTGGATATCCACGTTCACGGCTGCGCCGGTGCGGACTTCTCCGACGGGGACTATGCGGGCCTGGTGCGTATGGCCCGGTATCTGGCCCGGCGGGGCGTCACCTCCTTCGCTCCGGCCTCCATGACCCTGCCCTATGACGCACTGGATAAGGCCTTTCACGCTGCGGCGCGGCTGCGCCGGGAGGGCCTTGCGGACGGGGCCCGACTGATGGGCATTCAGATGGAGGGACCGTTTCTCTCCCGGGAGAAACGAGGCTCCCAGAATCCCGCATATCTGCGTCTTCCGGACTGGGACAGGTTTTTGCGGCTGTATGACGCGGCGGAGGGACTGCTGCGCATTGTGGACGTGGCCCCGGAGCTGCCGGGGGCGGTGGAGTTTACCCGCCGTGCGTCGGAAAAATGCCGGGTGTCCGTGGCCCACACCGCCGCCGGATACGACCAGGCTGCTGCCGTGTTTGATGCGGGAGCCACCCATCTGACCCACCTGTTCAACGCCATGTCCGGCATTCACCACCGCCATCCCGGCCCCATTGGGGCCGCATCGGAGCGGGAGAACGTCACGGCGGAGCTGATCTGCGACGGTATCCACGTCCATCCCAGCGCTGTGCGGATGGCTTTTCGGCTGTTCCCGGGGCGCATCTGCCTTATCTCTGACGCCCTGCGCTGCTGCGGTATGGCCGACGGGTCCTACTCCCTGGGCGGCCAGGAGATCCTTCTGTCCGGCGGGGTGGCCCGGCTGACCGGCGGCGCCATTGCCGGAAGCGCCGCCGACCTGTATCAGTGCATGCGCCGGGCCGTATCCTTCGGCATTCCTCGGGAGCAGGCCGTCTGGGCGGCCACGGCTCTGCCTGCCCGGGTGATCGGCCGGGAAAGCGAAACCGGCGCCATAGCCGACGGGCGGGCGGCGGATTTTGTGATCTGCGGCGGTGAGCTGGAGCCCGAGGCTGTGTACCTGGGCGGAAAGCGCCTGGAACAAAGTGTCGGCCCTTTTGTACCCAGCCGGTGAAAATTCCCCCGAAAATCCATTGTGGACCGGGAGATTCTATGGTATAATGAGAAATCAATGTAAAATGGGCCTGTATGCCTGAGGGAGGGAACACCCTTGAACAAAAAGCTCACCAACGTCCTGCGTACCAACGTCACCCTGTATTTTATCTGCCTGGTGCTGTTTGCCCTGGCGGCTATCCCCTTTGATGTGCGCCTGGCCATCGGCGAGGGGGCAGCGGCGGTGCTGCTGCTGATCATCGCCCGGCGGCGCAGCCGCTCCGTGCAGCAGAGTATGCGCCAGTATATGGACCGCTTCACCGGCGGCATGGATTCCGCCCGGTCCAGCAACATGCTGTTTGCCCCGCTGCCTATGATGGTGTTCGATGCGGACACCCAGGCCGTGGTGTGGTGCAACGACGGCTTTCTGGAGCTGACGGAGCAGAAGGAGGGCGTGTTCGACGCCCATCTCAACGCCGTGGTTCCGTCGTTTTCCGTCCGTTGGCTGCTGGAGGGAAAAAACGAGTGCCCGGAGAACGTGGTGTGGAACCACCGGATCTATCGGGTGTACGGCGGCCTGACCCGCCCCACTCCGGACACCCCATCCACTATGGCCACTACCTATTGGATGGACGTTACCGATTCCGAGCAGCTGCGCCAGACCCTGCAGATGACCCGGCCTGTGGTGGCCATCCTGATGGTGGACAATTATGAGGATCTGATGAAGGCCTGCCCCGAGAGCAAGCGCTCCGCCGTGCTGGCCCAGCTGGAGGAAAAGCTAGACCAGTGGTCCGCCGGAGCCGACGGCCTGATGCTCCACTATGACCGGGACCGGTATCTGTTCGTATTCGAGGAGCGCAGCTATTCCGACTATGCCCAGCACCGGTTCGCCGTGCTGGATACCGTCCGGGAGGTGGCGGCAGGCGGCGTAGCGGCCACTCTGTCCATCGGCGTGGGCCGGGATGCCGACAGCTTCGACGCCCTGTTCAAAAATGCGTCTATGGCCCTGGAGATGGCCCTGAGCCGCGGCGGCGACCAGGCGGTGGTAAAGGACCGGCTGAACTTCCAGTTTTACGGCGGCCGGGCCAAGACCACGGAAAAACGCACCAAGGTGAAATCCCGGGTCATGGCCAACGCCCTGGGCGAGCTGATGGACGACGCCCGTCAGGTGTACGTCATGGGCCACAGCTATGCGGATATGGATTCCCTGGGCGCAGCGGCGGGCGTGTGCTGCATTGCCCGCAAGCGGGGCAGAAAGTGCCAGATCGTCATTGACACGGAAAACAATGCCGTTCACCCTATGCTGCGCAAGCTGGCGGACCAGCCGGAGTATCACGGGGCCTTTATCACCGGCAGCGAGGCCTTTCTGAAGGTCCAGCCCGGCACCCTGCTGGTGGTGGTGGACACCAACCGCCCCGGCAGCGTGGAGTCCGAGCAGCTGCTGGAGACCTGCAACCGGGTGGCGGTCATCGACCACCACCGCCGGGGCAGCAGCTATATCGAAAAAATGGCTCTGAATTATCACGAGCCCTATGCCTCCTCCGCCTCGGAGCTGGTGACGGAGCTGCTGCAGTACCTGGTGGAGCCGGGGGACATCCTCAAATGCGAGGCGGAGGCCCTGCTGGCGGGCATCGTGCTGGACACCAAGAACTTTACCAACCGCACCGGCGGCCGCACCTTTGAGGCGGCGGCGTATCTGCGCCGGGCCGGGGCCGATACCTCCGACGTGCAGCGGATGTTCCAGGGGGACCTGAAATCTATGATCGCCCGGTACGACATTATCCGGCAGGCCCAGCTGTACTGCGGGGATCTGGCCATTGCGGCCCTGGACACCACCTGCGACCGGGTCACGGCCGCCAAGGCCGCCGACGAGCTGCTGACCCTGAAGGGCATCCGGGCCTCCTTCGTCCTGTATCCCAAGGACCAGGGGGTGTATATCTCCGCCCGGTCCCTGGGGGAGGTCAACGTGCAGGTGATCGTGGAGGCTCTGGGCGGCGGCGGCAATTCCACCACCGCCGGGGGACAGCTGAACGTCCCCGATATCGCCGTGGCCCGGACGGCGCTGCTGCGGGCCATCGACGAGTATTTTGAAAAATAATTTCGCGGCGTACACGCCGCCGCCAAAAATGGATCACATTTGATTCGCCGCCGCGGCGGCGAACTCTGCGAG
>ENA-OUUV01001382-OUUV01001382.1-human-gut-metagenome-genome-assembly--contig:-NODE-1382-length-11773-cov-3.848950_pt1 | contig 11773 bp, 7 predicted proteins | sample MGYA00237952_ERZ548838 | MGnify/ENA primary metagenome ERZ548838 (study PRJEB26490, sample SAMN05194705) | human gut metagenome | biome: terrestrial biome; feature: human-associated habitat; material... | reverse complement strand
TCATGCCGGAGCCGCAGACCATGCCCACGGTGTAAGCGGGAACGGAATAGGGGATGCCAGCCTTCACAGAGACCTGACGGGCGGGGTTCTGGCCCTGGCCGGCAGTGAGGATGCAGCCGAACATCAGCTCGTCCACGTTCTCGGGAGCGACGTTAGCGCGCTTCAAGGCTTCCTTGACAACGATAGCGCCCATGTCCACGGCGGGGGTGTTCTTCAGAGAGCCACCAAAGGAGCCGATAGCGGTACGGCAGCAATTTACGACATAAAGTTCTTTCATGTTGATCCTCCGTTTTGTGTTTTTTTAGACGGAAAAGTCCGTCAGGATTATAGCAACAGGGGCAGAGATGCTTGTTAATTTTTTGGCAAACGCACTCGTTTTCCACCTCTGCAAATGAAATTATAGGCGCTTTTAAGGCCCCCGTCAACGATAATCTTGTATTTCACGAATTTTTGTTAAATCTTTGACAAAACTGTTGTGACTTTCGTCTAAATTGACGAAAATTTAACAATGTAAAAAATGACCTCAGCCGGAGGCCTGCTTCAGTGCGGTCCAGAAGGCGGCGGGACGCAGGGTTTCATAGGCGGAAGTGACCCGGATCTCGCTGGCGTCAGCGGCACTTTGCAGCAGGCTGTCGAAGTAGGCTTCCCGCAGAGCATCCCGGTCCGCAGGCAGACGCCGGAGGATGACGAAACCGTTTTCGGTCTCGATAATGCCGGAAAACTGTCCCGGTTCCAGAGCGGCCGCCGCATCCTGAAGGGAGGGCGTCCAATCCGCTTCTTCCAATAATGCGCCTCCGGTCTCTGCCAGCAGCGCGTCAAAGGCGGCTGACGGATCCGCAGCGGTATTCAGATGTGCGAACAGCTCCGCTGCCTTTTGCCGGGCGGCTTCTCGGTCAGACTCGAAGGGGATCAGGAGCCGTTCTGCCGTCAGCGGGGCAGTTTGCTGTTCAAACAGAGCCAGCTCGTTTTCCGCGGGAGCCAAGGCACTGCCGGGGGTCTCGTAGAGGGCGTATAATTTGGCATATTGCACACCGGTCTCCGTCAGATGCCGCCCCTGCTCCAGCGTCAGATAGGCGTAGTGCCGTTCCGGAAGTGCGTTCCGCTCAGCGTCCGTCAGCGTGCAGCCGTATGCCGCCGCCCAGGTCCCCACGGCAGCATACAGGGCTGTGTCCGCCAGCGCATCGGCCTTTACCAGATCCTCCGGTGTGCCACCCTCAGAGAGCGGAGCGGTCCAGTCCACTGGTTCTCCGGCGGCTTCGCAGCGTTCCTCCATCTGGCGGCAGTCCAGTGCCAGCCAATAGAGGTATTCCCACGCGGGGATGTTCTGTCCGTCGATCACCAACAGGGGTTCCGATTCGTTTAAGTCCGCAGCCTGTCCTAAAAGGAGAGCGGCGGGTCTCGGTTCTCTGCCGCAGGCGGTGAGCAGCAAGGCCAGCGGCAGGACCAAGGCAAAAAAACATTTCTTCATAGCGACGCCTCCTGTGTTTGTCCATTTCCATATCTATGCGGCGGCGTACGGTGCTATGCGAAAAAACCGCCGCGCCCCGGAGGGCACGGCGGTCCGATCAGGACAGCGCGGCTGCAAGCACCAGCAATAGGCCGGTCAGCAGCAGGAAAAGCAGCATCAGCTTCCACACGAATTTCAGCCATTTTTCATAGGGGATGCGCCCCAGCGCCAGCGCGCCCATCACCACGGCGGCGGTAGGCGTCACCAGATTCACAAGACCGCAGGCGGACTGGAAGGCCGTCACCACCACGTCGCCGCCCACCCCGGCGAACTGTCCCAGCGGAGCCACCACCGGCACAGACAGGGTAGCCAGCCCAGAGGAAGAGGGAATCAGCACGGACAACGGCAGGTAGATCAAAAAAACCAGCAGCACGAAGGAGGTGGAGCCAAGGCCGGAGAGGGCCGTCTCTCCCCAGTGAAGAATGGTGTCGGTGATATGGCCGTCATTCATCAGTACGGTGATGCCCCGGCTGATGCCGATGATGAAGGCCACGCCCAAAAGATCCGTGCAGCCGGAGACGAAGGTCTCCGCCAGTTCTACCTCACTGAGCCGGTCCATCAGCCCCACCACGATGCCCGCCACTAAAAACAGAGCGGACAGCTCCGGGAACCACCAGCCCAAGACCGGCAGGGGCAGGCCCATTTCATCAAAGGGAATAACGCCGTAGATCATGGTGAGGAAGGTGGCGGCAAAAATAAGGAGGATGGCGGCGTGACGCCGGGTGAGAGGTTGGACGCGGCCCACGTCTGCGTGAAGCCTGCCTGCGCCGATGCCCACCACGGAGCGGCTTGGGTCCCGCTTTATCCGGGCGGCGTAGGCGGAGACATACCAGATGGCGGCACCCTCAAAGATCACGAACTGAATGAGCCGCCAGAGAAGGCCCTCTCCCAGAGAGACCCCGGCGAAGCCTGCGGCGATGCCGGTGGCGAAGGGGTTCACCGTGGAGGCGATGACACCGGCCCCGGCCCCCAGCAGGATCACCGCCACGCCTACCACAGCGTCATAGCCCGCCGCCAGAAAAATAGGCAGCAGCAGAGGGAAGAAGGCCATGGTCTCCTCCCACATGCCGTAGGTGGTGCCGCCCAGACCGAAAAACAGCATTAAAATAGTAATGAGCAGGTTTTCCCGGCCTTGCAGCCGGGAAATCACGTTGCTGACTCCGGCGTCGATGGCCCCGGTCTTCATCACAACGCCCAGAAAACCGCCCACCATCAGGATGAACACGCAGACATCCACTGCGTCATAAAAGCCTCGGAAGGCGGCCTTCAGTGCCGCACCGATGCCCTGCGGCGCGGGGGCGACGGCGTGATAGCTGCCGGAGATGGGGATACCATCGGCGTAGTCATAGCTGCCTGCCGGGATGAGCCATGTGGACAGTGCCACCAGAAGAATCAGGCAGAACAGGATCGTATACGCGGTGGGCATCCGGAATTTGCGTTGCTCCATGGGAACACTTCCTCCTTGCGGACTGACTTATGCGCCGATGGTAGCCACCATCACGGCCTTGATGGAGTGCATCCGGTTCTCCGCCTCGTCGAAAACCACGCTGTGACGGGAGCGGAACACCTCATCGGTGACCTCCCGGATGTCCACGCCCTTGGCCTGCCATTCCTTCGCCATTTTCGTTTCAAAATCGTGGAAGGAGGGGAGACAGTGGAGATACAGCACGTCGGGATTCTCCGTGGCCTTCAGGGTGTCCATCGTCACCCGGAAGGGGGACAGCAGCCCTACCCGCTCTGGGATCTGGGCTTCCTCTCCCATGGAAGCCCACACGTCGCCGTAGATCACGTCGGCGCCCTTTAAGTCCTCTGCGTGGTCAGTGATCTCGATGAGGCCGCCGTTTTTCCGGGCCTCGGCAAAGGTGGATTGTACCACCTCCTGATCCATCTGCTTGGCCAGTTCCTCCGGCCCCATGGCGACAAAGTGCATTCCCAGCTTGGCTGCGCCCATCATCCACGCATAGCACATGTTGTTCCGCACATCGCCGGGGAACACCACCTTGATCTTGTTTAAAGGCTTTTTGCAGTGCTCCTCAATGGTCATCAGATCCGCTAAGATCTGGGTGGGGTGGTCGGCGTCCGTCAGGCCGTTCCACACCGGCACACCGGACCACTTGGCAAGATCCTCCACCACGGACTGCTCGTAGCCTCGGTACTCGATGCCGTCAAAGAACCGGCCCAGCACCTTGGCGCTGTCCTCCAGAGATTCCTTTTTGCCCATCTGGGAAGAACCGGCGTCCAGATAGGTGACATGGGCGCCCTCCTGGGTGGCCGCTACCTCAAAGGAACAGCGGGTGCGGGTGGAGGTCTTTTCAAACAGCAGGACGATGTGCTTGCCCTGCATGGTGGGGGCGCAGACGCCTGCCCGCCGCTTGGCCTTCAGGTCGTGGCCCAGATCCAGCAGATAGCGAAGTTCCTCCGGGGTAAAATCGGCCAGCGAGAGAAAACTGCGGCCCTTTAAATTGACTGCCATGGTAATTCTCCTTTTGATTTACTATAAGCTGATTTAGAAATTGTGAAGGGAAGGTGCCGCTATGCGGCACAAGATTACACCGGTGGAAAAGAATAAATGTTTAGGGATGAGTTGACACGCTTGTGTCAACTCACCCATACGAAGGAGCGGTCGGTACGAACTGCCGACAAAAATCAGAAGTCTTCTGCCGGCTGCGCTGAAAGTACCCAAATGACCTGAGTGCGTCCCCGCATTTGCGGGCATGGCATTCGTTGGGTCGCAAAGAGGACACCCTCTGCTCCTCTCCCCGCTGCCGCTCCCCTTATCCTCAGAGGGGTTTCCAAAGGGGAGGGCCGCAGCCCGCCCCTTTGTGTCGTTTCAAGGGGGTGCGGGGGGAAATCGAAATCCCCCCGTGTTTCTCTTTAGGGGGCCGGGGGGACATTCTCTTTTCAAAAGAGAATATCCCCTTGGCTTCTCCGTACCGAACCGGTACAGTTCCGCCGGGAACCCCGGTAATCTTTTCGGCAAGACGAAAAGAAAATAGGGATTCAATCCGGTGCGGCATCGCCGCACATCTTCGCACCAATCTGGTGCGTTTGATATCTCAAAAGAAAAGTAGTGCATTCTGCGGTGGGAACCGCCCCTTCCTGCGGGAGCAAGAACCCGCTAAGGGTCATCCCGGATCAGCGGCATACTCATGCACCGGGGACCGCCCCGCCCCCGGCTCAGCTCGGCGCTGGGGATGGCGTGGATGCGGATGCCCGCCTCCTCCAAGGAGCGGTTGGTGACATGATTCCGGGTATAGACCACCACCTCACCGGGGGCAATGGCGAGGGTGTTGCTGCCGTCGCTCCACTGTTCCCGGGCTGCGTCGATGACGCTGCCCTGCCCGCAGGGAATCAGCGTCACCTGACTAAGCCCCAGGTGCTCCTTGAGAATATCCTCCAGCCGCCCGGTCTCCTGACGGATCTGCATCTGCTGATTTTCATCCAGCTCCATGACGAACACGGTGATGTCGCTGAGAATGTTGGGATGGACGGTGAACTTGTCCCGGTCCACCATGGTGAACACGGTGTCCAGATGCATGAAGGAGCGGCTTTTGGGAATGTTGAAAGCCAGAACTTTTTGGAAAGTCTTGCTTTGTGAGAGCACCGTCTGGGCCAGTTGGTCGATGGAATCCCCCTCTGTCCGCTGGGAGATGCCCACAGCCAACACCTGAGGGGACAGCACCAGAATATCGCCGCCCTCCAAAGAGGAAGATGCACTGCGGTCATACCAGCGAGGTGCGTTCTGGTACCAGGGGTTATGCTCAAAGATGAACCGGCCGAACAGGGTCTCCCGGTTCCGGGTGACGGTGTGCATTTTGTGAATGGATACGCCGGTGCCGATGGTGGCGAAGGGGTCGCGGGTGAAGTAGAGGTTGGGCATGGGATCTACGGCAAAGGGATAGCCCTCCTCAAGACCGGACAGATGGTCGCTGAGACGGCCTCCCTGCTTTCGCAGGTCACTGCGGCGGATGCCCGCCATCATGGCGGACACCATGGCACGGTCATCCAGTTCGGAGAGATATTCTGCTACGGCCTTCCCTGCGGCCTCATCCGGCAGATCGGCCTCCTTTAAGAATTGTGTTATCAATTCCTGCCGTACCTCCGGTGAAGTCAGAGAATTGACCACCAGATCGATCAGGTAGACCACCTCCACCCCGGCGTCCCGGAGGCATTGGGCGAAGGCGTCATGCTCGGCTTGGGCCTCCTTCAGATAGGGAATATCGTCAAACAACAGCCGTTCCAGATATTCCGGCATGAGGTTTTCCAGCTCCTGACCGGGCCGGTGCAGCAGAACCTTCCGCAGCCGCCCAATCTCGGAGGTATTATGGATGCCTGTTTCCATAGGCTCACTCCTTTTTCCAGTTGGTAGTGTTAGGATTTCAGGTTTTTGCGATTTTATCCGCAAAAAGATTGCGGCCCGGCAAAAAACGGGGTATGATAGCGGAAAAGGATGTGATGGATATGAGACGCTGCGTGATCGTCGGCGGCGCGGAGATCCGGACCTATAACCGGGTGCGGCAATATTTCCGGGCGGACGACTTTTTCATTTACTGCGACTGCGGCCTGCGACATCAGAAGGCGCTGGGAGCGGAACCGGATCTGATCGTGGGGGACTTCGATTCCCATGAAAAGCCGGAGACTGACCGGGAGACCATCGTTCTGCCGGTGAAGAAGGATGATACGGACACGGTGTTTGCGGCCAAGGAGGCCATGCGCCGGGGGTTCGACGAATTTTTGCTGGTAGGTGTTTCCGGCGGACGTCTGGATCATACGCTGGTGAATGTCTACCTGCTGGTGATGCTGCGGGAACAGGGAAAACAGGCCCTGCTGGTGGATGACTATTCGGAGATGGAACTGGTGGGGGCGGAGCCGGTGGAGATTCCGGAGCGGTTTCCCTTCTACTCTCTGGTGAATATCACCGGCACCGCCCGGGGCATCACGGAGACCGGCTGCAAGTTCCCACTGGACAACGGGGAAATTCATTGCGGCTACCAGTACGGCACCAGCAACGAGGTGCTGCCGGGGCAGATCGCTGTGGTCTCTGTGAAGGAGGGACTGCTGCTGCTCATCAAGGACTTCCCGGAGACATAGCACAGATGATCAATTTGTACTATATGTAAGAAAACAGGCTGAAAGCGTCACTTTCAGCCTGTTTTGCTTGCCGCTCCCGATGCGGCATGGTTCTTAATTCAGGTTTGCTTCACCACGGGAGACCATGGGGCCAACTCCAACCGGATAAACCAGCCCTGACCGTGATTACAGACGGGGCACTGCTTCGGGGCCTCCAGACTGTTTTGGGTGTGGCCGCAGTTTAGACACATCCAGCCGGTCTCTATCTGCGAGACGAACAGAGCCCCACTTTCCAGCTGGTCTGCCAGCAGGCCGAAACGCTCGCCGTGGAGTTGTTCAATGGCGGCAATCTGCCGGAAGGAGGCGGCGGCCTCCGGGAAGCCCTCCTGGGTCGCGATGGCGGCGAAGGAGGGGTATACGGAACCATGCTCCTCGTGCTCGTTGTGCTGGGCGGCGCGCAGCAGTTCCAGGATCCGGTTGGTGCCCTCAATGGGGTAAGCGCCGTAGATAGGCAGATTTTGGCCGTTCAGGGCTTGCAGATGGTCCCAGAAAACCTTGGCGTGGGCCTGTTCCTGCTTGGCTGTGGCTTGGAAGATAAAGGCCATCGCCTGTAATTCCTGCTTTTGGCAGAGGTTGGCGGCAAAGTCATAGCGGTTCCGGGCCTGACTTTCTCCGGCAAAGGCGCGGAGAAGATTTTTGGCGGTCTCACTGTCCTGAAAGGGGATGGACATGGCGGTTCCTCCTTTATAAAAACGGATGTCCGCAGTATGTCCCAAAACGGAGCGAAGAATACAAATATATAAAAAAAGACCTGCCATTTGGCAGGACGGGTCTTTCTTCGATCATATTTCTTTTAATTGGTCTATCTTTGGAGACGGTTTATTCCGCGTGAGAGCAGATCATACCGCCAGCCACAGCCAGCATAGAGACCGTAAACAGGATTGCCATGGTGTGTACCTCCTTCTTTCTGATTTCGACGCTACTATACGCCAGGTAATCGTTTTTGTCAACAAATTTTTTAAAGTTTTTATAGTCAAATTGCACAAATGTTTCGTCAAAACAAATAAAAACAGGAGATGCGTTTTAGACACATCTCCTGTTCGGCTTTACCCCTTCAGAATGTCGGTATTCCGGTACTGAATGGCCTCTGACAAATGCTCCACGCCGATATGCTCCGCACCGTCCAGATCCGCAATGGTCCGGGCCACCCGCAGTACCCGGTCATGGCTCCGTGCGGTGAGACCCATGCGCTCAAAGGCGGACTTCATCAGCGCGTCGCACCGGGAATCCAGCTCGCAGAACCGGCCCACCATAGGGGGCGTCATCTGGGCGTTGCAGGGGATACCGGTGCCCTCAAACCGCCTGGACTGGATGGCCCGGGCGGCGTCCACCCGCCCCTTGACCTGAGCGGAGGATTCCGGCTTGGACTTTCGCCGCATGGCCTCGTATTCCACAGAGGGGACATTTACATGGAGGTCGATCCGGTCCAGCAGAGGACCGGAGATCTTCTGAACGTACTTCTCCACCTCTTTGTCCGAGCAGGTGCACTTCCCGGATGGGTGGCCCCGCCAGCCGCACTTGCAGGGATTCATGGCGCACACCAGCTGGAATTGGGCGGGGAGCCGCAGGGTGCCGCCTGCCCGTGCCACGGTGACGATGCCGTCCTCCAAGGGTTGACGGAGAGCCTCCAGCACGTCCCGGTGAAATTCCGGCAGCTCGTCCAAAAACAGCACGCCGTTGTGGGCCAGGGAAATTTCCCCGGGCTTCGGCACTGCGCCGCCAGCCAGCGCGGCGGCGGAGGTGGTGTGGTGAGGGGAGCGGAAGGGCCGCTGGGTCAGCAGAGGGTGGCGGGGGTCCGTCAGTCCCGCCACGGACCAGATGCCGGAGGTCTCCAGCGCTTCGGGACGGCTCAGCTCCGGCAGGATAGAGGGCAGCCGCTTGGCCAGCATGGATTTGCCCGCTCCGGGGGAGCCAATCAGCAAAAGATTATGTCCACCTGCCGCGGCGATCTCCAGCGCCCGCTTTACATGCTCCTGTCCCATCACGTCCTGCAAGTCCGGCAGGCCGGTTTCCTCCGGCTCCGGTACCCAGACCGGGGCGGGGGAGAGAGGGGTCTCGTTTTTCAAATGGGCTACCAGTGCGCCCACGTCCGGGACGCCGTAGACGGTCAAGCCCTCCGCCAGCGTTGCTTCGGCAGCGTTGTCCGCCGGGACGTACAGCGTCCGGATACCTGCCTCCCGGGCGGCCAGCGCCATGGGCAATACACCGCTGACGCCCCGCAGGGCACCGGTGAGACTTAGCTCGCCGATGAAAGCAGCGTCCTTGGGCGGAGCGGGCAGATCGCCGTCCGCCGCCAGCAGCCCTACGAAAATAGGCAGATCATAGACCGTGCCCGCTTTTTTCGTACCGGCGGGGGCCAGATTGACGGTGATGCGGCTGACGGGAAATTTTGCTCCGCAGTTTTTCACCGCTGCCCGGACCCGTTCCCGGGCCTCACGGACGGCGGCGTCCGGAAGCCCCACGATGTCGAAGGCGGGCAGACCGCCGGAGAGAAAACACTCGGCTGTGACCTCATAGCCGGCAATACCGTTGAGGCCCAGAGAACGCACAGTGGTGACCATAGCGGTGCCTCCTGAAAAAAGTTAAAATTTTGTTTACATTTTTATGATTAAAAAAATTGTACCACACTTCATGATTTTTGGAAACCCAAAGGGCGGCAAAGTTAAAAAATAAACATATTTTTCTAAAAAAGAACAAGAAAACCGATTAAGTTTCAAAATTTGAGCTTTTCTGTTTACAAATTGTAGAGGAAGTGCTACAATTACGGCGAATGGCGTTTGAGAAGAGAGAGCCCAAATGCCAAAAACCGGTGAGAGCCGTTCTGCAGACGGTATCCACCGACAGGAGGTAAGAGTTTATGGTAAGAAAATTCAAGTCCATGGACGGTAACAACGCGGCTGCGTATGTCAGCTACGCCTTTACCGAAGTGGCGGGTATCTACCCCATCACCCCGTCTTCTCCCATGGCAGACTATGTGGACCAGTGGGCAGCCAACGGTCAGAAGAACATCTTCGGCACCACCGTCAAGGTGTGCGAGATGCAGTCTGAGGCCGGTGCTTCCGGTACCGTCCACGGTTCTCTGGCAGCCGGTGCGCTGACTACCACCTACACGGCCTCTCAGGGCCTGCTGCTGATGATCCCCAATATGTACAAGATCGCCGGCGAGCTGCTGCCCTGCGTGTTCCACGTGTCCGCCCGTACCGTGGCCAGCCACGCTCTGAACATCTTCGGCGATCATTCCGACGTGATGGCCTGCCGTCAGACCGGCTTCGCCATGCTGTGCGAGAATGACGTTCAGGAGATCATGGATCTGGCTCCCGTGGCCCATCTGGCCGCCATCGAGGGCCGCGTTCCCTTCATCAACTTCTTCGACGGCTTCCGTACCTCTCACGAGATCCAGAAGGTCGCCGTGTGGGATTACGAGGATCTGAAGGAAATGTGCGATATGGACGCTGTTGACGCGTTCCGCAAGCACTCCCTGAACCCCGAGCGTCCCATGATGCGCGGTTCTCATGAGAACGGCGATATTTTCTTCCAGCACCGTGAAGCCTGCAACAAGTACTACGAGGATCTCCCCGAGGTCGTCGAGAAGTACATGGGCAAGATCAACGAGAAGCTGGGCACCAACTATCAGCTCTTCAACTACTACGGCGCTCCCGACGCTGACCGCGTAATCATCGCCATGGGTTCCATCTGCAACGTGGCAGAGGAAGTCATCGACTACATGAACGCTCACGGCGAGAAGGTCGGCATGGTGAAGGTCCACCTGTATCGTCCCTTCCGGGCCGATAAGCTGCTGGCTGCCATCCCCGCTACCTGCAAGGCTCTGGCCGTTCTGGACCGCACTAAGGAGCCCGGCTCCGAGGGCGAGCCTCTCTATAAGGATGTTGTCACCGCTCTGGCCAACGCCAACCGCTTCAATGACATGAAGGTCATCGGCGGCCGTTACGGTCTGGGCAGCAAGGATACGCCTCCCGCCTCCGTTTTTGCCGTGTATGACGAGCTGAAGAAGGACGCTCCCAAGCACGAGTTCACTCTGGGCATCGTGGATGACGTCACCCACCTGTCTCTGGAGGAGAAGGCCGTTCCCGGCGTTGCTCCTGCCGGCACCATCGAGTGCAAGTTCTGGGGTCTGGGCGGCGACGGTACCGTTGGCGCCAACAAGAACTCCACCAAGATCATCGGCGACCATACCGACAAGTACATCCAGGCCTACTTCCAGTATGACTCCAAGAAGACCGGCGGCGTCACCGTCAGCCATCTGCGCTTCGGCGATCAGCCCATCAAGTCTTCTTACTATATCAACAAGGCTGACTTCGTGGCCTGCCACGTGCCTGCCTACATCACCAAGCATTTCCCCATCGTCCGCGATGTGAAGCCCGGCGGTGTGTTCCTGATCAACTGCCAGTGGGATGACGCGGAGCTCAGCCACCATCTGGATGCCGCTTCCAAGCGCTACATCGCCAAGAACAACATCCAAGTCTACACCATCAACGCCATCGACCTGGCCAAGCAGATCGGCATGGGCAAGCGTACCAACACCATTCTGCAGTCCGCCTTCTTCTCTCTGGCAAAGGTCCTGCCTGAGACCGAGGCCCTGCAGTACATGAAGGACGCCGCCACCCACTCCTACCTGAAGAAGGGTCAGGACGTTGTGGACATGAACCACAAGGCCATCGATCTGGGCGCTACCGCCTACAAGAAGTTCGACGTGCCCGCCGACTGGGCTGACGCCAAGGACGAGACTGTGACCACCAAGCTCACCGGCCGCGAGGGCGTTGTGAAGCAGGTGGAGGACATCATGTTCCCCGTGGGCCGTATGGACGGCGACAGCCTGCCTGTTTCCGCCTTCCTGCCTCATGTGGACGGTCAGTTCGAGCAGGGCGCTGCCGCTTATGAGAAGCGCGGCGTGTCCGTCTCCGTTCCTACTTGGGACGCTTCCAAGTGCATCCAGTGCAACAACTGCGCATATGTCTGCCCCCATGCTACCATCCGTCCCTTCGCTCTGACTGAGGAGGAGGCCGCCAAGGCTCCCGCCGCTGCCAAGATCGTGGACGTGAAGGCTGGCAAGGGCAAGGGTGTTTACAAGTACACCATGGCCGTGTCTCCTCTGGACTGCATGGGCTGCGGCGTGTG
>ENA-OUUV01001378-OUUV01001378.1-human-gut-metagenome-genome-assembly--contig:-NODE-1378-length-11782-cov-7.541997_pt1 | contig 11782 bp, 3 predicted proteins | sample MGYA00237952_ERZ548838 | MGnify/ENA primary metagenome ERZ548838 (study PRJEB26490, sample SAMN05194705) | human gut metagenome | biome: terrestrial biome; feature: human-associated habitat; material... | reverse complement strand
GCGTTAAGATCGGCGGTAAGGCTAAGGACGCACTCAGAGTGAACTGGGCTAAGAATGCTTCCGCACAGGGTTACATCGTGGAGATGTACAAGGGCGGAAAGTGGGTACGCGTTGATAAGATTACTAACGGCAACACTACTACATTCAGAAAGGCGGGTCTTGCTAAGAATACTGCTTATAAGTTCAGGGTCAAGGCTTATTATATGAGCGGTAAGACGGCGCTTTACGGTAATTACGGTAGTGTGAGCGGGAAGACCGCGGCGAAGTAACGCTCCGATTAAAAGCAAAAATCAATAATTACGACCGGGCAGCGATGGGAAAATCGTTGCCCGGTTTTTTGTGAGGGAGATGTGGTGCTTTAACGGTGTTTGCAGAAACGGAGATGATCGGGGCGGCGATCTCTCCGTTTTGACTTTCAAGGCGGGCAGACGTTTCATTGCATTTTTCTGCAAAATAAAATCATATTTTTCCGCTGAAACGCTTGACAAAGGGAAAATTTGATTGTATAATCAATATGTATGATATTTAAAGGCTGTGACGAGGACAGTAGTGCGGATATGAAGCCAAAGCGAGCCGACGACGGTGAGAGGTCGGCGCGGAAGTACCGTATGAAAATCACCTCCAAGCTGCCCGCCGAAATTGCGGTACATCGCCGCGAGAGTAGAACGGGACGGTTTTCCGCCGTTATACGGAACGCATTTGACGGAATGACGAAACGGTGGTTATAAAGACTGTTATGAAATTATAGTCCTTATCCTTTTCGGAGGATAAGGACTTTTTTATTTTCCGCAAACGCAAAGAATAAATAATATGCAATGGGCAGACCTTCGCCCAAAACCCCATATAGCTTTTGGTTTTTGCCGAAGAGATCTATATGGCAGGGTGAATTGCAAAAACAGGAGGAGAAAAGATGTCACTTTACGAAAAAGTACCAACCTCGGTAAATTTTGTCGAGAGAGAAAAGCAGACAGAAAAGTTCTGGCATGACAACGACATATTCCGCAAGAGTATGGAGCAGAGAAAGGGCGACAAGACCTACACATTCTATGACGGTCCGCCTACGGCTAACGGTAAGCCGCATATCGGTCACGTTCTTACCCGTGTTATCAAGGATATGATCCCGAGATACCGCACTATGAAGGGCTATGACGTTCCCCGTAAGGCAGGCTGGGATACTCACGGACTGCCTGTTGAGCTTGAAGTTGAGAAGATGCTCGGCCTTGACGGCAAGGATCAGATCGAAAAGTACGGACTTGATCCGTTCATAACAAAGTGTAAGGAAAGCGTATGGAAGTACAAGGGTATGTGGGAGGAATTCTCACGCACTGTCGGCTTCTGGGCTGATATGGACGATCCGTATGTAACATACGACAACAACTTCATCGAGTCTGAGTGGTGGGCATTAAAGCAGATATGGGAAAAGGGTCTTTTATACAAGGGCTTCAAGATAGTTCCCTACTGCCCCCGTTGCGGAACTCCGCTTTCAAGCCACGAGGTAGCTCAGGGCTATAAGGACATAAAGGAACGTTCTGCGGTCGTACGCTTCAAGGTTAAGGACGAGGACGCTTATATCCTCGCATGGACAACAACTCCCTGGACGCTTCCCTCAAACGTTGCACTCTGCGTAAACCCCGACGAAACCTATGTAAAGGTAAAGACAGCAGACGGCTACACATATTATCTTGCAGAGGCTCTGTGCGATAAAATTCTCGGCGGCGACAAGCCCACAGCCCCCTATGAGGTTGTTGAAAGATATACCGGTAAGGAGCTTGAGGGCAAGGAGTATGAGCCTTTATTCGACTGCGCTGTTGATATCTGTGCAAAACAACATAAAAAGGGCTACTATGTAGTATGCGACACCTATGTAACACTTACAGACGGTACAGGTGTTGTTCATATTGCTCCCGCTTTCGGTGAAGACGACGCTAAGGTCGGCAGAAAATACGACCTGCCTTTCGTACAGCTCGTTGACGGCAAGGGCAATATGACTGCCGAAACACCTTACGCAGGCGTATTCGTAAAGAAAGCCGACCCTATGGTGCTTAAAGACCTTGACGAAAAGGGCTTGCTGTTTGACGCTCCGAAGTTCGAGCATAGCTATCCTCACTGCTGGAGATGTGATACACCTTTGCTGTACTATGCAAGAGAGTCGTGGTTCATCAAGATGACGGCTGTCAAGGACGACCTTATCAGAAATAACGAAACGATAAACTGGATACCCGAGAGTGTCGGCAAGAACCGTTTCGGCGACTGGCTCGAGAATGTTCAGGACTGGGGACTTTCAAGAAACAGATATTGGGGTACTCCTCTTAATATCTGGGAGTGCGAGTGCGGTCACAAGCACGCTATAGGCAGTATCGAGGAGCTTAAGTCAATGTCGGATAACTGCCCCGATGATATAGAGCTTCACCGCCCTTATATCGATGCGGTTACGATAAAGTGTCCTCACTGCGGTAAGCAGATGAAGAGAGTGCCCGAGGTTATCGACTGCTGGTTCGACAGCGGTTCTATGCCTTTCGCACAGCACCATTATCCTTTTGAGAATAAGGAAAAGTTTGAACAGCAGTTCCCCGCAGACTTCATCTCTGAGGCTGTTGACCAGACAAGAGGCTGGTTCTACTCGCTGCTTGCTATATCAACGCTTCTGTTCAACAAAGCGCCATATAAGAACGTTATCGTTCTCGGTCTTGTGCTTGATAAGGACGGTCAGAAGATGTCAAAGTCAAAGGGCAACGCTGTAGACCCGTTCGAGTCGCTGGCTGAACACGGCGCAGACGCTATCCGTTGGTACTTCTACACGAACTCGGCTCCGTGGCTTCCTAACAGATTCCACGCAAAGGCTGTAAACGAGGGTCAGAGAAAGTATATCTCTACTCTGTGGAACACCTATGCGTTCTACGTTCTGTACGCTAATATAGATAACTTTGACGCTACAAAGTACACGCTCGATGTTGACAAGCTCGGCGTTATGGATAAGTGGCTGTTATCAAGACTTAACACCGTTGTTGGTGCGGTTGACGATAACCTTGCAAACTACCGGATCCCCGAAGCCGCAAGAGCATTACAGGATTTCGTTGATGAGATGAGTAACTGGTATGTCCGCCGCAGCAGAGAGCGCTTCTGGTCGAAGGAGCTTACGCAGGATAAGATAAACGCTTACATGACGCTGTACACAGCGCTTGTAACTATCGCAAAGACATCTGCTCCTATGACTCCTTTCGTATGCGATGATATCTACAGAAACCTTGTTTGCTCACTTGATAAGAACGCTCCTGTAAGTGTACATCTGTGCGACTTCCCTACGGTAGACGAAAAGCTTATCGACAAGCATCTTGAGGAAGAAATGGACACAGTTCTGACAGTTGTAACGCTCGGACGTGCCGCAAGAAATGCCGCTAACATCAAGAACAGACAGCCTATATCAAAGATAATGGTAAAGGGCGACAAGACGCTTGAGCCTATGTATGCGGATATCGTAAAGGACGAGCTGAACATCAAGGAGATCAGCTTTATAGATAATACAGACCACTTCACAAGCTACACCTTCAAGCCCCAGCTCAAGACGCTCGGTGCTCGTTTCGGCAAGCAGATAGGCGAGGTAAGAACAAAGCTCGCTGAGGTTGACGGTCAGAAGGCTATGAACGAGATCCGTGAAACAGGCGCTATGACGCTGACGCTTTCAACAGGCGATGTTCAGATCGCAAAGGACGACCTGCTGATCGATGAGCATCAGAAGGAGGGCTATGCGGTAGTGACCGACAGAGGCTACACGGTAGTTCTTGACACAACGCTTACACCCGAGCTTATCGAAGAGGGCAACGTAAGAGAGATCGTAAGTAAGATCCAGACAATGCGTAAGGACGCAGGCTTTGAGGTTATGGATCACATCGTTATCTACTGCGACGGCAGTGACAAGGTAGCTGAGATACTGACCCGCAACAAGGACAGCATCTCAGAGGATACGCTTGCCGATGAGATAGTTACCGGCAAGACTGACGGATTTACAAAGGAGCAGGATATAAACGGCGAGAGCGTAACTCTCGGTGTCAAGAAAATATGAGCTTCAAGCAGACATTGACGAGCCTTTTCGGACATAACGCAGTCCGCAAGGCTCTGATATGGGTGCTGGTCGTTGCTGTTGCTGTTCTGGTCGTGGTAACGCAATTCGCGTTCCCGGTACAGGTACAGTATGGGTATACACGGCTTCACACCTACAGCGGACAGAGCTTTAACAATACGATAAAAAACGTATACGATAAGCTCAAAGACAGCACTCACCTTGACAGTGGGTCTACAAGCAAGCTGCTCAGCGACACGGATTTTGATATGTCAAAGCCCGAAAACTATCTGCGTGTTGAGATGGTGTTCACATTCACCAATATAGGAATGTACAAGATAGACAACATTCAGTTTTCGATCGACGACATACCGTATGAAAAGCAGGCGTTTGTGCTGAAAGAAACAAATATAGCTTCGATCGACCGCTTCAACAACAGTAAGGTGTCGCTCATATTTGTTATCGACAGGTCGGGACTTACGGACGAGAAAATAACAAAGGCTGTAAGCTCGCTTAAGATAAGCTATAAGTTTGACCGCCCCGAGCTTTTCTCATCGGGCGGCGAGATAACACTGCCTGAAACTGTAATTCTGCCGTTTGATGAAGCGGTGGAGGAGTAGTTATGGCGGGAATTTTAAACAGGATACCGCAGAAGCAGAAAGGCGTGCTGTGCATTATCAGCTCCGCCTTTTGCTTTGCGTTTATGGGAGCGTTTGTAAGACTGGCGGGTGATCTGCCGTCGGTGCAAAAGAGCTTTTTCAGAAACCTTGTCGCGTTTATATTTGCGGCAGTGATACTGATAAGACAGAAAGGCTCTTTTCTGCCGCATAGCAAAAGCAATATCGGCGCACTGCTGATACGCTCGGTATGCGGTACGCTCGGAATACTGTGCAACTTCTATGCGGTGGATCATTTAGCGTTATCCGATGCGGCAATGCTTAACAAAATGTCGCCGTTCTTTGTTATCGTATTTTCGGCGTTGTTCTTAAAGGAACGGACTAATTTAGTACAGACGCTCGGCGTAATGATCGCGTTTGCGGGAAGTCTGCTTATAATAAAGCCGAGCTTTGCAAATCTGGAGCTTGTGCCGTCACTGCTGGGATTTCTCGGCGGTATGGGCGCGGGCGCGGCTTATACGGCTGTAAGGTGGCTCGGGATAAGGGGCGAGAAGGGACCGTATATCGTGTTCTTCTTCTCGGGCTTCTCCTGCCTTGTGACACTGCCGTTTTTACTGTTCGATTTTCACGTTATGACGTGGCAGCAGTGGCTTACACTGCTAGGCGCGGGACTTGCGGCGGCGGGCGGACAGTTCAGCATAACTGCGGCGTATAAATTCGCCCCGGCAAAGGAAATATCGGTATACGATTATTCGCAGATAATATTCTCGGCACTGCTCGGGTTTATGATGTTCTCACAGCTGCCGGACATATGGAGCTTTATCGGATATGTGGTAATATGCGGCGTGGGCGTTGCGATGTTTATATACAACAACCGCAAGGATAAAAAATCCGTGACAGAAAATTAAGAACTGTTAACAGAAAATATTGACACCGGTGTACTGATGTGGTATACTGACTAAAGATACACAATATCGGAATGTGTGTCACTTATTGAAAAAAGAGGTATGTAATTATGAAAACAGCAGCACAGGTATTTATAATCATCGGTATGGTTTGCGGCTTCTGGGTAATACTTCCGCTTATCTTCGGCGGCATCGCATTAAGCCAGATGAGCAAGGGTCAGCGTCCCTCAACGGGTATGAGCGTATGCGTTCTTTTATTCTGCAGCTTTATAGGCGGTATTCTTCTGCTTTGCGCAAAGGACGAGGATTTTTACAACCCCAACATGAACAGCGGCTATAACCCCAACATGAATAATGGCTACAACCCCAACATGAACAACAGCTACAACGCCAACATGAATAATGGTTATAACGCCAATGTAAATAACGGTTACAACGCCAACACGAACAACGGTTACAACGCCAATGTAAATAACGGCTATAACAATGCAAATTATGCCGCTCCCAACAACTACAACAATAATTATGCTACACCGGACAACAATTTCAATAATAACAACAATAACGGCGTACAGCAGTAATCGAAACAGTACATAGCACATGACGGCAGAGCACAGGCTCTGCCGTTTTTGCGTTGTATATCAGCGTACAACATCATTTCGCCGTATTTACATACTTGACAGCATTTAGCAGTCGTGCTATACTGTATAAAGAATATTAAAACGTTGAATACTGACGGGAAATGGTGGGAGATATGTGTAAGGCGTTAGACACCAATTTGTGTAAAATAGAGCTAAATATAAGCGCCTCTGTAAGTTGTGCACAATATCTCTGCGTAAATCAATTCAATATGGTGATTAAGGCATAGTCCGCGAGGGGTGGGGTATGCCTTTTTGTATTTTAATCCAATGTAAAAGGAGAGAGTAATAATGAAAGTAAAAAGGCTGACCGCCGCGTTACTTGCGGCGGCGATCACGGTAAGCTCGATAGCGCCGGAAGCATTTGCGGAAATAAGCGGTGCCGGCGGAATGTCTACTGTCAATGAGTCGGCAGACGATACATCGACAGATCCTGCGTCCGGTGGCTCGGATAAAGCTGAAGAGTCGGGCAAAACGGTCTCAGCTTCTGAACCGGGGGAGGGTGAAAGCGACTATACATATAATGCGCTTGACGACGGCACTATTGAGATCACGAGTTATAGCGGCAGTGCAGAGAATATTGTTATCCCGGCTCAGATCGATGGGAAGAGTGTAACGAGGATAGGAAACAACGCATTTGAAAAATCAAGTGCAAAAGAAATAGTTATACCGGATAGTGTTACTGAGATAGGCAGCCAGGCTTTTTCAGGTTGTGGAAAACTTACAGGCGTTTCGATCCCAAACAGCGTAACTATGATCCGGGATAGAGCTTTCTTTGACTGCAATAGTCTTGCAAGTATAACAATACCCGATAGTGTAACAGATATCGAGCTGCAAGCATTCTGTAACTGCACATCGCTCAAGTCGGTTACTATTCCCGCAAGCGTGACTGATATCGGTGATGAAGCTTTCGGATATTATTTTAATGATATAGATGAATCGGAAATAAAGAAGGTCGATGGATTCAAGATAAATTATGTCAAGAATACATACGGACATTATTATGCTACTAAAAACGGCTTTTCTGATGAAGATTGTCTCCTCACCAATGAGCTTTACGGCGGTACACTGGAAATAAGCAACTATGCCGGAAACAGTGCGACATATGAAATTCCCGGTGAAATTGACGGAAAGAAGGTTGTCAGGATCGGTGACAGCGCATTCATCGATTGTACTGAGCTGACAAGTGTTACTATACCAGATAGTGTGACAGATATCCGCTGGCGTGCATTTTACAACTGTGTATCGCTCAAGTCGGTTACCATTCCGAAAAGTGTGACATATATTGACAATTATGCTTTTGGATATTACTATGATAGTGATAGCTTTGGAACAAAGAAGATCGATGGATTCAAGATAAATTATGTCAAGAATACATACGGACATATGTATGCCCTCAAAAACGGTTTTACCGATGAAGCTTGTCTCCTCACCCATGAGCTTTACGACGGTACACTGGAAATAACCGAATATGTCGGAAACAGTGCGACATATGTAATTCCTTCGGAAATAGACGGTAAGAGGGTTACTCAAATCGGCTACGACGCATTCAACGATTGTACTGAGCTGACAAGTATAACGATACCGGACGGTGTGACAATTATAGGTAATAGTGCATTCTCTGATTGTACATCGCTTGAAACGGTTACTATACCAAACAGTGTGACACAAATATACACCAGAGCATTCTATAACTGCACATCGCTCAAAGAGGTCACTATTCCGGCGAGCGTGACTGATATCGGTGATGAAGCTTTCGGATATTACTATGATAGAGATAGCTGGAAAGAAAAGAAGGTAGACGGATTTAAGATAAACTATGTCAATAATACACGGGGACACTGGTACGCAATTAAAAACGGATTTACCGATGGAACTTGTTTTGTTGTTAATGAACTTGATGACGGTACGGCAGAAATAACCGGATACGCAGGAAACAGTGCGACATGTGTAATTCCCGATGAAATTCACGGCAAGAAGGTTACCAGAATCGGCAACAGTGCATTCAAAGACCGCACCGAGCTGACAAGCGTGACGATACCTGATGGTGTTACATATATAGTTGATTGCGCATTCTTCGGTTGCACATCGCTTGAAACAGTCACTATTCCAAACAGTGTGATAAATATATGCAGTAGTGCATTCTATAACTGCACATCGCTCAAAGAGGTTACTATTCCGGCGAGCGTGACTGATATCGGTGATGAAGCTTTTGGATATTATCGTTATGAAGACACGTGGGAATCGAAAAAGGTCGATGGATTCAAGATAAACTATGTCAAGAATACATACGGACATTATTATGCTACTGAAAACGGTTTTACCGATGAAGCTTGTCTCCTCACCGATGAGCTTAACGACGGTACACTAAAAATAAGCCAATATGTCGGAAACAGTGCGACAAGTGCAACATATGTAATTCCCGGTGAAATTAACGGTAAGAAGGTTACCCAAATCGGCAACAGTGCATTCACGGTCTGCACATCGCTTACAAGCGTGACGATACCTGACGGTGTGACAAGCATAGACGAGGCGGCATTTTGGGGCTGCACATCGCTTACAAGCGTAACAATTCCGGATAGTGTAACAAGCATTAAAAGTAAAGCTTTCTTTAAATGTACATCACTCAAATCTGTAACTATTCCCGCAAGCGTGACAAATATCGGAGATTACGCTTTGGGATATTATGAAATTTATAATACCGATTCTTGCGAATGGGAAATGTATAAGGTCGATGGATTCAAGATAAATTATGTCAAGGATACATACGGACATATGTATGCCCTCAAAAACGGTTTTACCGATGAAGCTTGTCTCCTCACCAATGAGCTTGACGACGGTACACTGGAAATAACCAAATATGCCGGAAACAGTGCGACATATGTAATTCCCGGTGAAATAGACGGCAAGAAGGTTACCGAAATCGGTGACAGCACATTCAAAGGGTGCACTGAGCTTACAAGTATAACAATACCGGACGGTGTGATCGGTATAGGCAATAACGCATTCTCCGGTTGTACATCGCTTGAAACAGTTACAATTCCCGCGAGTGTGACATATGTAGGAAATAGCGCGTTCTATGGCTGTACATCGCTCAAATCGGTTACTGTCCCTGAAAGCGTAACTTATATAGGCGGCTATGCTTTTGCTGAGTGCTATTCACTGAAATATGCCGATATACCTGCAAATGTAACCGGTATAGGCACATCACCGTTCTGCAATTGCCGGTCACTCGAAAATATAAATATAGATGAAGCGAACAAATGCTATACTACTGTAGATGGCGTTCTTTACGATAAGGATAAGACAGAATTGATAAATTATCCGGCAGGAAAAAAAGACAGCAGTTATGTTATTCCTGAAGGAATAAGAACCATAAGAGAAAAGGCATTTTACGGATGCTTAAATCTTTGTGAGCTTACAATTCCTGATAGTGTTACTGAAATTGAATCCGGCGCTTTTGAATGTAGTTCTTTAATTTCAGATGAGTACGGAACAATAAAATATGTGGACGGCTGGGTCGTTGGCAGCGGTCATACTGCGAACGTAGTATTAAAAGACGGAACACGTGGAATTGCTTTCGAAGCTTTCTCATGTGATGAAATAATTGAAAAAGTAACAATGCCGGATACGGTTAAATATATCAACGCCTATGCTTTTGAGAATTGTACGAATCTTTCTGAGGTCTTATTGTCAAGCAGTTTAGAGAATATCGAAAGAAGTGCTTTCCTTAATTGCTCGAACCTTGCAGATATAGTAATACCGGACAGTGTGATCAGTATAACATCGGATGCGTTTTATAACACAGCTTTACTTAATAAGCAGAACACACCGGTAAAATATGCGGGCAAATGGGTAATTACAGCTGAAGATTGTGATAAAATAGTTATTAAAGATGGTACAAAGTGTATAGCTAGTTACGCTTTCAGCAGCTGCACAAGCTTAACAGATATTACGATACCCGACAGTGTGACAATGATCGGTAATGCTGCTTTCAGCAGTTGCACAAGCTTAACAGATATTACAATATCTGACGGTGTGACGAGTATAGGTGGCTCTGCTTTTTATAATTGTCCGAAACTTTTAGATGTAACGATACCGGACAGTGTAACGAATATAGGTGATTATGCATTTGGATTTGATGAGAACGATGAAAAAATAGACGGTTTCAAAATTTACTGCTACGGCGGCACAGCCGGAGAGCAGTATGCCAAGGACAACGGCTTTGAATATAAGATACTTGAATGCAAAGTACATAAATTCGGCGAATGGACAATTACTGAAGAAGCAAGCTGTACAAAAGACGGTGAAAAGGTAAGAGTATGCTCTTTATGCAACAAAACGGAAACCGAAACGATCCCCGCAACAGGTCATACGGAAGTAACCGACAAGGCAGTAGCCGCAACCTGCACAAAGACAGGTCTTACAGAGGGTAAGCATTGCTCAGTCTGCAACGTGGTTATCAAGGCACAGGAAGTTGTACCTGCTAAGGGTCATAAGTATGTTGACACTGTTGTAAAGCCCACATACACAGCAAAGGGCTATACACTTCACAAGTGCTCGGTTTGTGGAACAAGCTACAAGGATATTTACACAGCTAAGCTCACGCTTGCAAAGGTAACAGGTGTTAAGCTCGGCGGAAGAGCCGCTGACGCACTCAGAATAAACTGGACTAAGAATACAAGTGCCGATGGATATATCGTTGAGATGTATCAGGGCAACAAGTGGGTAAGAGCTGCAAAGATTACAAGCAACGGTACTACTACTTTCAGAAAAGCAGGACTTAGCGCTTCTACGGTTTATAAGTTCAGAGTAAAAGCATACAAGATGGAAGGCAAGACTGCGGTTTACAGTGAGTACAGCGCGACTGTTGCGGCAAGGACTAATCCGTCCGTTATAAAGGGCGCAAAGCTTACCGGCAGGGCGGCTGACGCGCTCAGGATAAACTGGAGTAAGAATGCGAGCGCTGACGGATATATCGTTGAGATGTATCAGGGTGATAAGTGGGTTCGTGTCGACAAGATAACAAACAACAGCACTACTACTTTCAGAAAAGCAGGACTTAGCGCTTCGACAGTGTATAAGTTCAGAGTAAGAGCTTATAAGATGAGCGGCAAGACCGCGCTCTATGGCAACTACAGCGCGACTGTTGCGGCAAGGACTAATCCGTCTGTTATGACAGGTGCTAAGCTCGGCGGCAGAGCCGCTGACGCTCTCCGTGTAAACTGGAGTAAGAATGCAAGTGCCGATGGATATATCGTTGAGATGTATCAGGGTAATAAGTGGGTAAGAGTTGCGAAGATTACAAGCAATGCCACAACGAGCTACAGAGCAAGCGGTCTTAAGGCTTCTACAGTCTATAAATTCAGAGTAAGCGCCTATAAGATGAGCGGTAAGACTGCGCTTTACGGTAATTATAGCGCGACTGTTACAGCAAGAACAAATCCGTCTGTAATGACAGGCGTTAAGCTCGGCGGCAGAGCCGCTGACGCGCTCAGAATAAACTGGACTAAGAATGCAAGTGCCGATGGATATATCGTTGAGATGTATCAGGGTAATAAGTGG
>ENA-OUUV01001377-OUUV01001377.1-human-gut-metagenome-genome-assembly--contig:-NODE-1377-length-11787-cov-4.885271_pt1 | contig 11787 bp, 8 predicted proteins | sample MGYA00237952_ERZ548838 | MGnify/ENA primary metagenome ERZ548838 (study PRJEB26490, sample SAMN05194705) | human gut metagenome | biome: terrestrial biome; feature: human-associated habitat; material... | reverse complement strand
ATATCTTTCTGTATTCCGGAATATACAAATTCTCCGTTCAGATAGACGAGAACCGATGTCCTGTAATTTCCGGCTTTCTGATTCAAACTTTCAAAATATTTTTTATCATAAAATTTATTGGGATTTGTCTGCAGATCTTCCTGTACCTCCGACATGATAATCGACAGATTTCTATAGGTCTCCTTGATCGGATCACTAATGGAATATAATGACTGTATACTATATCCATCTCCAAACATTTCTGACAGATAACTTCGTCCGATCACAATCGTTCCTATCACCATGATCAACACGATAAAAATCCAAACCGAAACCAATGCCCATTTAACTTTTTTAATGATCTTCATATGTTTTCCTTTATAAAAAATTTTCAATACCCATCTCGTAATCTTTCTGATTACTCGATGTCTTTTCCTTCACAATGCTCATCTCGTAATCTTTCTGATTACTCGATGTCTTTTCCTTCGCAATGCTCATCTCGTAATCTTTCTGATTACTCGATGTCTTTTCTCTCGCAATGCTCATCTCGTAATCTTTCTGATTACTCGATGTCCGTGCTTCGCACTATAGAATAAAAACTACATAGACCTCATTGTAAGCAAGCTTACATTCGGTCTATGTACTTTTTATTCTGCATTGCTCGGCTTACGCTCATTATATCATGCTTTTGCAGCCTCTTATATGAAGTTTTTATAAAGAAAACGAATGATAGATGAATCTGCATACATTGTTACTTATTTTTCTTGCCAAAGAAATGTTTTTTCTTTTTTTCGGTAGTTTCTGCTGCCGCAATCTCCCGTCTGGTCTGCTGCATTTCCCGGATCACGGTATCCAGTCTTCGGTACCGCTCCTCAGCCCGCTCGTCCTGTTCTCTCATAATGACATCCATCTGCTTTGCTATCTGCTCGGTTGTCTCCGCTGTTACTGCCTGACTGATTGGCTTAATATTCTCCTTTATGGAATTTCCAACGATCTTTGACATCACGGACTGGAACTGAACCAGCTTGAAATCCACGATCCTTGCCTGATCGTCATCCACATCTTCACCGATCTGTGTTACCGTATTCACTAACTCCGAGGTAAAATCTGCCTCTACCTCTTTGGATGCATCCTCTGCCGGAACACCATTTTCCAAAATATCATACATTTTCTGCACCAGTTCATGTATTGCCTTAAGCTGAATTCCGCGATCCTTCAATTCCTTTATCTTCTTTAAAATGCGGATATCCTGCTCATCATAATATCGATGTCCCATATCATTCCGCTTGATCCGCATATCAAGTTCCTCTTCCCAATACCTTAATACATGAGGCTCCACATCAACCAGCTTTGCCGCTTCCTTTATCAGATATTTATTTCCCATTTATATGTACCCTCCTGCTTTATTTTCGGACAGTCAGACCCAGCCTGTCCATTACACAAAATAATTCTACATTTATCTTCCCATCTCTACAATTCATATCGTAGGCATTATTCCTACAGGATTCTACAAGATTTTCGCCATATTTTTTTCACATATAAAGCAGCCCATAATGCATAGACTGCCCCTGCAATAACTTACTGCGGTTTCTGTTCGCTTCATATGCCTGATTTGTAAATATTCTTGCGTCAACTCGCTCTTTGAGCTCGAACGGGCGCTCGTATTTACCGGCAATATGCATCTCACAACGAAATCCTCGCACATATTATTGCAGGGGCAGTCTATGCATTACGGGCAGCTAAATGGGCTGCTTTCTATTCTTAATTATTTATTTTTACAATTTTAAAATCTCCATCTGCATTTTTTCGAAAATAGATGTTTTTATAATTTGAACCAATAAGATAAGAATCGCCATCTCTGCCCTGTCGCAGGTTAGCCAGAGAATCTTCATTCACGGCTTCAAGAATATCCTTTGTAAAAATATCTTCTGCCGGAATCGCCATAAGCTCATCTATATTTCCGATCGACTGTCCGCTTCCAAGCTCCTGCGGATAATTCATAATCTCTGATAAGGCCTGCATATCCTTATTCTGAATGATCGTTATAACCTGTCCGGCAAACTCTTCGGCTGCTGCCTCTGTACTTTTCTTTACATCGGCACGCTCCGTATAATGATTCTCAAATATCAGATTTGACAAAATCTCCTCTAACACAGAATCTTCCGCCGTAACATATACATACAGACTGTAATGAATATTTTCATCGCTCCAGAATACCACTCTTCCGGGATCCAGCTTATAATAGGTCGCATTATAACTTCCTACAGAAGTTACAACCATATTTCCGTCACCATTATTCTGAACACCGGCCAGATCAAATTCATTATGAACTGCCGATCCCCGAAATTGACACTGAAGTCCATTATATTTAAAATTCACAACAGCGATCTCTGTGTCTTTTATCTCGTAAGTTACATCTTTGATCATATCATTTTGTGAAACATCAATGACCATTCCCAACGGAATAAACGCCGAAGAATCTTCTACCGATCCATTCGTTATCGCCTCTGTTGTTCCTTCCGTCTGTGTCTCCTCCTTTTTGCAGGACACACAGGCACACATACATATACATATTAAAGATATCGCAAATAGTTTTTTAATAATCGTGTGCACGATCGTCCTCCCTAGTGGCAGCCCTTCTGTTTACATTTATACTGCATATTAGGATCTGTCGGATCCCATGTATGCCATGATGGAAGCTTATATGCAGTTGGCTTTGGAAATGGATCTCTGCCGCTTTCATTAATGATCGTTACCTTTGTTCCGACACTGCAGTGATCATAAATCCACTTTGCATCTCCTGCTGTCAGTCTTACACATCCATGTGAACATGTTGTGCCAAGCTTATTATAAGCATTTACGCTAAGTGCATTGTTATTATTTACATCGTTGTAGTATACCGAATGGAACAGATAGCCTTCGTAGATACCACTGCACCACTGCCCCCAGCATGGTCCCATCAGTTCATGCCATCTGTAACGGCTCTGTGTATGGAATGTACCAAGTGGTGTGCTCACACCGGTAGAACATATAAAAGCACGTACCGGAATAATATATCCATTCTTTCCATCCTTTGCATATACAGTTACAACATTGGTTTTCTTATTAATGATGATCTCATAAGCATCCTGATCTCCGATGACATCATCTACTTCGACTGCACGCTTACCATTAGAACAGAAATAGAACTTATATCCACCGACATACGCCCATTTCTTTCTATACATAACACCATCTTTACCAAAATAGTAATATGCATCACCAATCTTCTTATATCCGGTCTGTGCTGTACCATTGCTGTTCATATAATAAGTCTTGCCGGATATCGTCACCAGACCTGATTGTGTTACCAACGTTCCGTTTGAACGGAATACATACACCTTATTATTGATCTTATGTGATCCGGTATAGGCTTTTCCGCTCTTACCAAAATAGTACTTGCCCTTCGATGTCTTAATCCAGGAACTCTTTATCATGCTTGCTGATTTATTAAAGTAATAGTAGCTACTATTTACCTTCCTTACTTCACCTGCTGCAGCCTTACCTGTCTTTCCAAGGTAATACTTCTTTCCCTTATATTTTACAAATTTGCTTTTCTGCAGGACACCTTTTTTACTGAAATAATATTTCTTTCCACTGATCTTCACAAGTCCTGTTTCAGCCTTGCCATCCTTGCCAAAGTAATACTTTCTTTTCTCAACCGTCTTCCATTTCTTTGTCAGCATCCTTCCCTTGCTGTCAAAGAAATATCTGGAATTTCCTATCTTCTTATATCCTGTATAAGCTGCACAGGTCTTCTTGCTGAAATAATACTTCTTACCTTTTATCTGCTGCCATCCAGTAACAGCTGCACCCGGATGCTTCTTGTCACTTGAAGAATGATAGTACAGCTTACCATTTACCTTCACAAGACCATACACAAGATTACCCTTCTTATCGAAAGAATAATAATATTTCTTGCCATTACTGTCCTTGATCGCTACATGACTTCCCGTCTTTGCAACACCGTTTACATAGTATTTTCTACCATCAGGCTCTTTTACCCAGCCATTCTTTGGAGCTTCCGTTGTCGGTTCTTCTGTTGTTGGCGCTTCTGTCGTCGAACTGTCTGCGCCCGGGATCTGTCCATCTGTCATGATCTCGATATCATAACTCTTCTGATCCTTATTCTGCAAAGTTGCAGCATTCAGATTTACCCCGACCATTCCTACTGTACAGACTGCAAATAATGCAGTCAGAATTAAGCCTTTTCCTATTTTTCTCATAATCTCTCCTCAATTAATTTATTCTGGAATATTTTCTATTACATTGCTGTCTTCGTATGCCAAGCACCAGACCGATCTCGATCATGGTACATAGGATCGCCGAACCACCCGAACTGATAAACGGAAGGGATACACCCGTATTCGGGAAAAAGTTCACAGCAACACATACATTAACTATAATCTGAAAGATAATATGAAGCATAACTCCTATTACAACTACGCTTCCATATAGATTCTTCGATTCTCTTACAACAATAAACATCTGATACAACAGATAGCCGAACATAAGGAACATAATGATCGCTCCAACCAATCCCAACTCCTCACAGATGATCGCAAAGATCATATCATTCTGTGCTTCCGGAATATTACTCAGCTTCTGTGTACCATTTCCAAGCCCCTTTCCAAGTAAGCCGCCGCTTCCGATGGCATATAAGGACTGCAATGGCTGATAACCAAGTGAGCCGGCATAACGCTCCGGGTCGATCCATCCGAAGAAACGCTGGATCTGATACGGATACTTATCCATCTCACTTTCAAGCGGCATCGTTGCCTTCAACCATATGATCAATATAATCACAGCGACAATACCAAACACTCCGACTCCGATATGCAGGGATGGATTCTTACCTACGATAAAGGTCAGAACAAATACCATCAATAATAAGATCAGACAGCTACTCAGGTTTGAAGAAATGGCAAGAATCAGTCCTGCCTGAAATGCAATAAACAGCCACAGCTTAAATATCCTAAGAAACTTATGCATTTCTTTCCAGTATTTGCTGACATAATATGCCATAAAGATAATCATACATACCTTTGTAGCATCGGCAACCTGTAACTGGATTATTCCAAGATTCAACCATCTGGTCGCACCGCCGGATGTTATACCAAGTGGCGTTTTTAAAGCAAAGATCAAAACGATCGATAAACCATACATCAAAGGTCCGACCTTCTTAAATGCCTTATACGGAATCACGCTTACCACTCCGGCAGCCACCATTCCCAAAATAATCATTTTCAACTGTTTCTTAAAATAAAATGCCGAATCATAATTCGTAGCACTGCTTATAGATGATGTATAACTGGACGCGCTGAAGATCATGACCAGACCGAACGCCATAAGGAAAATAACCGCTACAATGATCTTGATCTCTACTCCGGGAGTAAATTCACTTTCCATCTGCTGTACTGTATTCCCCGTATTCTGATTGGACATTGTTCTCTTGCTGACTGACTCCATGTGTCCACTGTTCCTTTCTACATACTTCGGCATAAAAAGCGTCTGCAACTCTTAATTCAGAATACAGCCGCTTTTTATCTGTACTATTTTCCGATCTTTATTCTATAGTAAATACATACTTCTCTATCAATCGGTTTGTATCAATCTCATATATGTATAACGTAGCTGCTCCCTTGATCGCCTGTGAGGAATCAATGCTCATCCACGTTGTATATCTGTCTTTCACTTCACCAAATGTAACTTCATTGCTCTTTGTTCCATCTGAATATACAACGTAACCTTTCAGGTTCATTGTTACATCATTCTCTGTTAAAAACATCGTATGGATATAGATCGTTTTATCAGATGAAGCTGAATCATTCTTACTCTTATAATCTTCCCTGTCATCATTTACAAATGACTCAATAAACCAGCCTGTCAGTGCTGTATAATCATCATCTGCTGAGTCATAACCTGCCTGACGAAGATCACAGATGTAATTCATAGTAGTCTCATCGTTACTGTCAAAATGATCCTTGATGTATTTAGACTTTGCTTTGTTGATCTTTTTAGTCATATCCTTGGTCGTAACCTGACTATACATCTCTACTGCTGCCTTATAATCTTTTCCATCACTCAAAAGCTTTGCCCACTTGATCCGCACAGCATCGATATCTGCTGTACAGTCCTTATAGGAAGAATCGACCTGACCATATGTCTCGATCGCTTTTGAATAATCCTGCTGTGATACATACTGTTCTGCCAGTAAGCACAGACACTCATTTGCTTTATCTGCATAATCATTATATTCTGACTTTACAAATAAATCTTTTGCATTAATATAATCGCCTGCTGCCATCTTGTCAACCGCATCATTATAATAACATTCCTTAATTTTTTCGGCTGCATCCTGATAGTCACCGGCTGCGGTAAATGCCTGAATGGCCTCATCGTACTTCTTCTCACCTTCCAATGCACAACCATTCATATAAGAACATTCTTTTACCTTATCGGCTGCACCATTTACATCTCCTGCTTTCTCATAATATTCTGCTGCTTCTGTGTAATTTGCCTCACCATACAGCTTTTCGGCCTGACTAAAGTAGCTCTCTTTCTCCTTCTGAGCAGCCCCCTCATAGTTAAGACCTGCTGCCTTTCTGTAATTATCTGCAGCTTCAACAAAGTTTCCGGCTGCAAGCAGACTCTCTGCGTATTCAAAATATGCTCCACCATTTACCTTGGTCTTAGAATCTTTGATCGGCTTTGCTTTATTATAAAGGTCAATTGCCTCATCTACTTTACCATTCTTTAAAGCATCCTCAGCTTTATTATAATTCATGAACTTAGGAACAAATATTGCTGCAGCTCCACCGCCTGCAAGAACGATCACGATAAGAATAACGATCAGAGCGATCTTGCCGCCCTTGCCCTTCTTTTCCTTTGAAGCATTCTGCTCTTTCGGTGGCTTAGGTGCTTTCTGTGGCTTTGGCTGCTTTGGAGCCTTTTCCTTCTTCTTGTTCTTTTTCTTATCCTCACCATTCATTGGCACCGGCTGACCATTCGGTCCCGGCATCGGCTGACCATTCGGTCCCATCATTGGGCGTCCCTGCACCGGCTGACCGTTTGGTCCCATCACCGGACGTCCCTGCATTGGCTGACCGTTTGGTCCCATCACCGGACGTCCCTGCATCGGCTGACCGTTTGGTCCCATCATTGGACGTCCCTGCATTGGCTGATTGTTCACTCCCATTGGTCTGTTCTGGAATGATGGAATTTCATTTGGTGCCGGTCCCTTTAACATATCGGAATTCAGAACCGTTGTTCCTTCTTCATCTTCATCAACAGAGGTCTCTTTTTCCAGATCAACTGCTTTTAAAACAGTAGTCCCTTCTTCTTCCATATCATCTGTATCAATGACATCTGCACTTTCTTTATCTGCAGCATCGGATAGATTCTTTTCTATATCTGATGCCTGTTTCATCACATCTGCTGTCTCGGCTTTATCGTCTGCTGTTGTAGAAACATCTTCGATCGTACCGGCATCCGTAATACCTGCCGGATTCATATCCTCTACTTTCTTTCCACAGACAGGACAGATTTTCACCTCTGGCGCAATCTCACACCCACAATTGTCACAAAACATATTCCGCTCCTCCTAATTCATTTTAAATAAAAATTCTTCATTTGAAAGCCGGATACTACTGTTATCCGGAATAACGATCTCCACATTGCTATAGACCATATCACCATTCAAATATGTATGATTCGTGGAATTATTATCTCGAAGATAATAAATACCATTTATATTTGTAATATAAGCATGCCTCCTGCTTACGGATTTATTATCCGTGATCTTAAAATCGACACCCTGATCTGCTTTTCCTATACAGAATGCCTGCTTATTAATATAAATCTGTTCACCGGTTTTCTTACGAATCAGTACCGGTTTTTTGCCGATTTTCTCTGTTACATTCGTAAGAACAACTGTCTCATCTTCCTCCGGATCAATTCTGTTCGTCTGTCTAGTCTCTGACAGTCTTCCAATCTCTTCGTTTCTCCGTCGGGCTTCTTTCTCCTGTTTTTCAGCTTCTTTATAATTCCTTCTTGCCTCATATTCTGCACGCATCCTTGCTTCTTCTGCACGCATTTCTTCTTCCCTGGCTGCTCTTACTTCCTCTGCCAATCGTTCAGATTCCGCTGATGCTTTTTTGAATTCTTCCTCCGCTTTCTTAGCTGCTGTCTCAGCACGCAGCTTCGCCTCTTCATATTCTTTTCTTACAGCATCATCAGACTGCTCCTGTACCTGACAGGCATACAGAACTGCTGTCTGCGATTGATCCCGGTATTCTTTTTCTGCTTTCTGCCGATTGATTTCTGCCTGTATTCTTGCAGCTTCTGCCAACATACGCATCTCTTCTGCTGTTTTTGCAACCTTTGCCTGCTGTTTTGCATAAGCTGTCAGTCTCTTGGCTTCGCTCTCTGCCTGCATTCTCGCAATATCCGCATTTCTTGCAGCTTCCTCCGCTATCAGAATCGCTGATTCTGTCTTCGCTGAATTCGCTGCTTTCTCTTTATTCTCTAAAGACACATGCTCACCTATCAGAAGCAATTGACTCTTTAAACGTAATTCCTTTACAAACAAATTAAATTGTATTACATTGAATTCCTTCTGACTATTCAGATAATCAATGATCTGATTGGCACACTCAAGCGCAGATGTGTGTGCATACGTCATCTTGTTTAACAGACAACGGATAAATGCATCCGGTCCTTCCATTGGTTCTACCTTTTCAAACGGAAGATAGATTAATTGTATACTGAAATCACTCAATCTCACATACATATACTTCAGATCGAATACAACTTTTTCTAACTTCAATCCATTATGTACCATGGAAACCAGCTGTCTGCTGATACTATACAGATATTCAACCAGTTCATCCCTGAATACCGGCTTCTGTGCAAGCTGATCCAGTGTCAGATCTCCTGAAATATTGAATTCCAGAACACGATCACCTTTCACAAACACTTCTCTGCATGTATTAGAATTTCCCGCAAAAGGCACATTATATATTTTTATCTCATTTTGATCTACCTGTATGGTTTCATCTAATTTGTAATTAATTCGTTGTTCCTTGTTTCTTTGCGTCATAAACCCTCCTATAAGAGTCACCAAATAAAAAAATGAACAAACTCCCGAAAATATTATATCAAACCACCCTATAAAAGTAAACCAGGAGAACTTTGTGCAAACTAAAAAAGAGACTGGACCATTCCAATCTCTTTAAAAGAGGCGCGAGCCGGATTTGAACCGGCGATGACGGTGTTGCAGACCGGGGCCTTACCACTTGGCTATCGCGCCATTTATTCAATTAGCTTTCGCTAAGCTCCCCGAGTAGGGCTCGAACCTACAACCCCTCGGTTAACAGCCGAGTGCTCTACCATTGAGCTATCGAGGAATACCACTGTCAAAATTCTAATATCTGCTTCCGTTCACGATCTGCTTTCAACTGATGACTTAATAATTCAGATAGAATACGCAGAAGGAGGGATTTGAACCCTCGCGCCGCGCAAACGGCCTACACCCTTAGCAGGGGCGCCTCTTCAGCCACTTGAGTACTTCTGCAAAATGCCTAAATGAAATGTTCCCACCAGGGATATTAAATTTTGACGCTAGTACATGATATCAAAGGATATTGGGTTTGTCAAGAACTTTTTATTTAATATCCATATATAAATACCACACATATGCAGCTTTATATAATGACTTACCAACCTTTACCTCCGGAATAACATAAATCGCAGTAGATCTTCCTACGATACAATTATTATATTCATATTTTCCGGTATTTGGACCAACAACAGCTACTTTTTTCCATAATGGCTTTGCCGCTTTAATGTCATTACAAGCATAAATATAATAACGCTTTGCATTTGTAACCTTATTCCACCTTACGGTAACCGTTGTCTCGTCTGTTCTCTGGATACTGATCTTTGCCTGAGGAATCACTACCTTGTAGTCTGACCATCTTCCGTAGCATTTTTTATTGTTGATCTTAACATAGCTTCTTACACGAACCTTAAATCCCTTTCCCTTCACCGCAGGGATATCAAATCTTACTTTTGTCTTCTTAGTATTAAATGTTTTCAGTTTTTTATTCTTTAAAGAATAAATTTGAACCTGATATCCTGACGGTTCATATTTGTCACGGGCAGATTTATTCCATCCGACCATAACTTTATTGCTGACAGTCGGATACCATGTATAATTATTTCTCTTAAAAGATGCTACTTTGCATGGTTTTCCCGGCGCAGCATAGAGGTCGTACGCTTCCGCATGACCACCCTTTGCGAGGAATCCGGATGTTGATTGTCGAACCGGTGTGATACGAACTGTATTCACAGAACCTACCTTTACTTTTACCTTTGCACTGGTCTTCTTTACCGTTGCTATCTTTTTATCGTTAACATATAAGATATATCTGTTTGCACCTCGAACACTTCCCCATTTAAAAGAGATTGCATTCGGGGATGTCTTTGTCTCTTTTATAGATGATGTGAATATCTTAGATGCACTTGGAGCTGTTACGACTTCCACTTTATCAGACATCGTTCCCGATGTGATATTTCCCTCACTGTCCTTATATACTGCCTCTATTGATACATAATATGTACTTCCTGCTGTAAGATTACTGATTTTTTTCTTTGTATCATTATAGACATCGCATTCGCTTCCCTTTGTTGTCCTTACAAAAGTAACACCATCTGTCGATATGTATACATTATAACCATACGCACCTTCTGCCTTTTTCCAGCTTACCATAACTGTATTCTCGCCGGCAGCCGTCTGCTTGATCTCTGTTACATCATTTTCAGCATGTGCAACCATAGTCAGATTACAAAAAAAACAGACCGCAATAACAGTCATTATAATCATCCTTATAATTGATATTTTCTTTGTTTTCATTTAAATCATTTCCTTTTTGTTAAAATTATATTACAAAAATATCAAATTTTATATTTATAGTCAATATCTTTTTTTATATAAAAAACTTCTACAGGTTCAAATGCATTCTTTACAAATATACATTTTACCCCATAGAAGTCCTTTACTGCACAAGAAATGTTATCTGTACAAATTACATATTCCCATGACTTTTATAGTTCTTAATTCAATGATTAACGCATATTAATTCAAATATCCATATATCGTCCACGTTGGAGCCGGCTTATATGTCTTTCCTTTTACTTTTACAGTTGGAATAACATAAAATCCAACATATCTCTGTCTTGTAAGATTGCTTACTTCACAGGAAGTTGTACCTGCCCCTACCTCTTTTACCTTATAGAACGCCGGCTTCTCTGCCTTCATATCCTTACAGGCATATACAGTATAACCTGTTGCATTCTTGATAGAGTTCCAGTTAAGTTTTACTGTGTGGTATCCGGTTCTTGTCATCTTGAAACCGGGCTGTGGAATGATTACCTTCCAGTCTGACTTTGTTCCATAGAATTTCTTTTTATTCAACTTGACATAACCGGTAACTCTGCATTTGAAGCCTTTGTTTCTGATGGATTTCATACCGGTGAATTTTTTATATAATGTATGACCATTCTTGATATCATACACCTTTATCTTCTTGCCCTCTAAAGAATAAATCTCCAAACGATATCCTGATGAATAATACTTATCTTTCTTGCTTCTGTTCCATCCAATCGTTATCTGATTACTTTCTGTTGGTTTCCAGATGTAATTTCCTAACTTATAATCCCCCAGTTTTGTTGGTTTTCCGGGTGTTGTAAAGACATATAGCCCTTTTC
>ENA-OUUV01001373-OUUV01001373.1-human-gut-metagenome-genome-assembly--contig:-NODE-1373-length-11807-cov-4.134445_pt1 | contig 11807 bp, 9 predicted proteins | sample MGYA00237952_ERZ548838 | MGnify/ENA primary metagenome ERZ548838 (study PRJEB26490, sample SAMN05194705) | human gut metagenome | biome: terrestrial biome; feature: human-associated habitat; material... | reverse complement strand
TCTACACTATCCTCTTCGTCGGCAGCGTCAGATGTGTATAAGAGACAGCCATTGCCGAGATCCGCAGTGCCGTCATTGAGGGGACCAGCGTCTATTACCTCCGCTTTGAGGGGGAGAGCGGCTTCTCCGTGTATGTCAGCGCCGCGCAGGTGCCGGAGGCCCCACTGCTGAACGTGGGAGATACGATCACGGTCTATTGGCACAGCGGGACCCAGTGGATCACCGCTCGGAAGATCGCAGTGGAGAACCGGGCTGTGTCCACACCGCCGGAGACGCCGGCTGAGGAGCCTGCGGAGCCGGAAACGGATCTCCTGCCAGACACCGGGACGGAGGAAGGCTCCGGCGGCTGGCAGCAGACGGTCATTTACGGAAAAGCATGACTTTTCAAGGGAAACCGATCAAAACGAAGAGAACCCGCGGCGGGCAAAATGCCCGCCGCGGGTTTCTTGTGGGAACTGTCAAAATCCAAAGGGAAATTTTGGCTGGCGCAAGGACCGCTTTTCATTGTAAACGTTCACGCAGTATGGTATCTTTGTAACAACAACATAGGGGGGGGGACTGCGTATGCTGGCTTTGGACTTTATCAACATAGGCAACGGAGACTGTATTCTCATTCGGGAGATGGAGGGAACGCGGCAGAAGTTTGCCTTGATGGTGGATTTTGGCCATGACTGTCTGATACGGGACGATCATCCGGGAGAGCTGGATCCCCGGTCTCAGCGGATCTATGCGGGAGATTTTCTCCGGGAGCTGGGCGTGACCCATCTGGATGTGGCTCTGGCTACGCATTTCCACCGGGATCATATCGGCGGTCTCAGCCGGGTGCTGGATGCCGTGACCATCGACCGGTTTTACACCACCTATCTGCCTCCGGAAAATGCCCCGGAGCTGGCCCCCTTCCATCCGGATAACAACTTGCCCAAGGCTGCGAGAAACGCCCTTCTCTGCCTCCAGATCTATACCGAGGCGCTGCAAAGTCACCCCGACCGTATCAAGCAGTTTGAATTGGTGCCGGGGACGGAAACGATTTCCCTCCAGCTGACGCCGGACCTGAAAATGGATATCCTCTGCGGCGAACCGGCCCTGTACCGGCGGCAGAAGGAGATCTATGACGCGGCCTTCAACGGAGAGCGGAACGGATATGAACTGGTGCGCTGGGCCAAATCCATGAACGTGTGCTCTTTGCGCCAGCGGCTGTATTACCACGGCAAGGAGATCGTTCTGGGCGGCGACGCCTACGCCCATGTGTGGGAGACCGTGAATCTGACCCCCTGTGACATTCTGAAGGTGCCCCACCATGCCTCCTTCGATTCCACCTCCCGGAAGCTGCTGGAAAAGCTCCAGCCCAAAACGGCGGTGGTGACGGTGGCGGCCCGGCGGCCTGATGAACGGCCCCATCCCTATGTGGTGTCCCTGTTGCAGGAGTATGTCGAGAATCTGTATTTTACCGACGCCGTGGAGATCCCCGGTCTGGTGGAGCCTCAGTTTCATAAGTCCGTTCACTTAGAGGTGGAGTGAGGAAGCTGGTTGAACACGAAACCGCGTTTGTATCGAAAAAGCAAAAGCGCCGGAGAAAACTCCGGCATTTGCAGAAAAAGGAAAAACACGGAGCCTGACCATTGGCCAGGCTCCGTGTTTTATATTGGATGGGGTGAGATTACTTGTACATCTCGGGCTTTTCCATGGTCTCCACCTTCATGAACTGAGAGGTGCCGCGGGAGGCGTTCAGAGCGTCGCCAGCCACGCAGGCCACATAGCCGTCCCAGGAGGAGGGGCCGGTGAGCTTGCCGGCGTGGACAGACTCCACCCACTTGCAGAACTCGATATCATAGGCCTCAATGAAGCGCTCCTTCCAGTCGGTCATGATGGGCATGGACTCGGCGGGCTGGACGCTGTCCCAACCGGCGGGACGAGAGCGGCGGACCACAGCGTAGGGATCGGGCAGCTTCACGGTGCCGTTCTCGCAGACGACCTCGCACTGGATGTCATAGCCGTAGCCGTCAGCAACCTGAACTTCCACGTCGATAAAGCAGCCGTTCTTGGTACGCATCAGCATGACCTGGGGGTTGTCATAGCCCTTGTTGGAGTTGGAGCTCTGACGGACCTTGACGCACTGTACGTCCTCATACTCGTCGCCCAGCAGCCAGCGGCAGATGTCCAGCTCATGAATGGCCACGTTGGTGACGCCGTTCTCAGTCTTGAAGCCCGGGCCCTGAGCAACGTTGCGGTGGCAGCACTTGATCAGCAGGGGCTTGCCGATCTCGCCGGAGTCGATGATGCGCTTCATCTCGGCATAGCCGCGGTCATAGTGACGCATGAAGCCCACCTGCACCAGACGCTTGCCGATCTCCTGCTCGCGCTTGATGATGTCCTCGCAGTCAGCGGCGTTCTGGCTCAGGGGCTTCTCACAGAAGCACCACTTCTCCTCAGCCAGAGTCTTCATGACATAGTCATGATGGGTGGGGTCGATGGAGGTGATGACCACGGCCTCGACCTCGGGGTCCTTGATCATGCCGTCACAGTCATTGCCGTAGGACTTGATGCCGTACTTGGCGGCGGTGTCGTCAGCGGCGGCGGCCACATAGTCGGACACGGCCACAACGGTAGCACCGGGGACGGTCTCAATGATGCGGCGGCAGTGATCCTTGCCGATAGCGCCGCAGCCGATAATGCCGATCTTCAATACCTTTTCCATGTTAATAACCTTCCTTTTTTATAATTTGGATGGGTTTTCGTAAGCAAAAATGATCTTAGTACTTCCGGACTTCCTTCAGGTGAGCCTGCAGGTCGGCATAAGCCGCCAGATTCTCCTTGCGTTCGGACACCTCGGTGTCACCCACGCGCCACCAGGAGGAATAGCCGTCGGTCATGGTCTTGGGCAGGACCTTGATGTCGAAGAGGACGGGGATGTTCTTTACCTTCTTGGCATCCTCGAAGGCGGCCACCAGCTCTTCCATGGTGCGGACGGTGTAGCTCTTGCAGCCGTAAGCCTCCGCCACCTTGGCGTAGTCAATGTCCATGAAGTTGCCGAACAGACCGTCCTTATTGCGATAGCGCAGCTCGGTGCACAGCGTAACGTTGCCGTGGCCAACCTGCAGGTTGTTGATGCAGCCGAAGGAGGCGTTGTCGAACAGGCAGATGTTGATCTTCTTGTGCTCCTGGCAGGCGGTGATCAGCTCACCGTGGAGCATATTGAAGCTGCCATCACCGCAGAAGGAATAGACCTCGTGCTTGTCGCCGATGGCCAGCTTCACGCCCAGAGCGCCGGCCACCTCGTAGCCCATGGTGGAATAGCCGTACTCCATGTTGTAGGTGTCAACGCCGGTGGGACGCCACATCCGCTGCATATCGCCGGGCAGAGAGCCGGCGGCGCCGATGGCAACGTCGCCCTCGCTCATCATGGCGTTGATGGCGCCCAGAGCAGAGGTCTGGGTCAGCTGGGCATTGACGTCCTGCGCGAAGCGCTTGGCGGAATCGGCGTTGGCGTCATTGATCTCCGGCTTCCAGCTCTTCTTGTCGGAGAAGGTGATGTGATCCAGACGGTTCAGCTCATCGATCCACTTCTCCTTGGCGACCTTGACCTCATCCTTATAGGCGGTCTGATAGCCCTCCAGCAGCTTTTCCAGACGGGGCAGGGCTTCCTTGGCGTCAGCCACCACGGGGACAGCCTCCATCTTCAGGCTCTGGAACTCAGAGACATTGATGTTGACGAATTTGCAGGTATCCTTGAACAGCCACTTGGAAGCGGTGGTGAAGTCGGTGTAGCGGGTGCCCACGCCGATGACCAGATCGGCCTTCCGGGCGATCTCGTTGGCTGCGGAGCAGCCGGTGGTGCCCACGCCGCCCAAGTTCAGGGGGTGCAGCCAGTCGGTAGCGGACTTGCCCGCCTGGGTCTCGCCGTAGGGGATGCCGAAGGTCTCGGCAAAGTGCAGGAACTCGGCGTGCGCCTCGGAATAGCGGACGCCGCCGCCGCAGATCATCATGGGGTGCTTGGCCTTGCGGATGGCTTCGGCAGCGTCAGCCAGAGCGGCCTCGGTGGCGGGGCGGCGCTCCAGACGCCAGACACGCTTGGCGAAGAAGCTCACGGGATAATCATAAGCCTCACCCTCAACGTCCTGGGGCATGGCAACGCAGACCGCGCCGGTGTTGGCGGGATCGGTCAGCACCCGGAAGGCGTTGATCATAGCGCTCATCAGCTGCTCAGGACGGACAACGCGGTCCCAGTAGCGGCACACGGCCTTGAAAGCGTCATTGGTGGTGGTGGCCAGGGAGTTGGTGTGCTCCACCTGCTGCAGAACGGGGTCGGGCTGACGGCAGGCATAGGTGTCGCCGGGCAGCACCAGCAGGGGGATGTTGTTGGCGGTGGCGGTGCCGCAGGCGGTGACCATGTTGGCGGCGCCGGGGCCCACGGAGGAGGTGGCAACGCAGATCTGCTTACGCTTCATCTGCTTGGCGAAGGCCACGGCGGCCTGGGCCATGCCCTGCTCGTTCTTGCCCTGATAGATCTCCAGGTGCTTGGCCTCCTGGCTCAGCGCCTGGCCGAGACCCACCACGTTGCCGTGGCCGGGAATGATGAACACGCCGCGGACGAAGCGGTGCTGGGCACCGTCAACCTCCATGTACTGATTTTCCAGAAAACGGACCAAAGCCTGCGCCATGGTCAAACGGACAGTTTTCATGCTTTTGTTACCTCCGATCAATGATTGGGATAGATGTGGTCATTGGCATCGGGCTTCCACAGCCACTCGTGCTCCTTGTCGTCGATGCGGGTCTTCAGCCAGGGATCGCCCTCCAGATGCCGGATACCCCAGGCGTAGCACATGGCGTAGCCGGGAGCCACCACCTGAGAGTGGAAGCCGTGGTTGATGACGGCGCAGCCGTTCTGCTCGGTCTTGTAAACATCGCCGTTGGCAAAACCGGCGCCGAAGCCGTGAGGATAGTCGAAACGGTAGAAATAGACCTCCGGCTGGGGATGATGATGAGGAGGATAGGAGGACCACTTGCCGGGACGGTTCAGCACCTCACCCAGCACCATGTTGGAGAAGGGGGCGTTGTCATAGTCGAAGAAGGTCTTGATCTCACGCTCCATAGCACCCATCAGCTCGCCCTTGGAACCGGCGTGCTGGGTCTGGACGGTCTCCGGGGTGTACATGACCGGCTCATAATCCTTCTCGTTCAGGGTGTCCTGCATGTAAAGCTCGCTGTGGCTGTGAGCCGTCAGGGTGATCTTGGTGCCCTTGGGAGCCAGCAGGCAGTAGGCTTCGTAATGGAAGCAGTTGGGGCGGTCGGCCTCAACGGTCTTGCCGGCGTATTCATAGGTGACCTTGCCCTCGAAAAGCAGAATGGCAACCTCGCGGTCGGCGCTTTCGTAGGTATAGGTGTCGCCGTCCTCCATCACCAGCAGGCCCACGTTCATCAGGGTGCCCATGTAGTTGGTGGATTCGTCGATATAGGCGTTGTAGCCCCGCTTGAGTTCCTTGTTCTTATTGAAATAAGTCATTGGAAACATCTCCTGTTTGATGTCAAAAAGTGGTATGGAAACGCGGTGGGGAGGACCGGGGTCCTCCCATCGCGCGATTTACAGACCGGTGTGCTCCCGGATGTAGGTACGGCCCTTGATGGCGTACTCCAGAGGATTGGCCTTGGCGGGATCCTGCTCAGCCTCCACCAGCAGCCAGCCCTGATAGTCGGCATCGGAGAGCACCTTGAACACGGGATCGAAGTCCACGTTGCCGTCACCGGGGACGGTGAAAGCGCCATTGCGGACGGACTGCAGGAAGGACCAGTTGTTCTTGCGGGCTTCCTCCACCACGGGCAGACGCATATCCTTCAGATGGACGTGGCCCACGCGGTCCACATACTTCTTCAGCATGGCCAGGGGATCCTCGCCGGCGAAGGTGAAGTGGCCGGTATCATAGCAGAGGAACACATACCGGGGATCGGTGTTGGACATCATGCGGTCGGTCTCCTCGCTGGTCTGGACCACGGTGCCCATGTGATGATGGAAGCACAGCTTGAAGCCACGCTCGGAAGCGATCTGGCCCAGACGGTTCAGACCCTTGCAGAAGCGATCCCACTCCTCATCGTTCATGACATGCTTGTGGCCGCCGGTGAGGATGGGCACGTCCACCTTGCCCTGGATGGAGTAGCTCTGCTCGGAGACGTTGATGTGATTTGCGCCGACAGCCTCCAGGAAGTCCAGGTTGGCGATGAAGTCCTTCTCCTCTTCCTCCATGGAACGGGTCAGGATGAAGGAAGAATACCAGCGGCTGGCGATGCGCATACCGCGCAGGTCCAGAGCCTTCTTCAGCTCGGCGGGGTCGGTGGGATACTTGTTGCCGATCTCGCAGCCGGTGAAGCCGGCCAGAGCCATCTCGCTGACGGTCTGCTGGAAGGTGTTCTCGGCACCCAGCTCCGGCATATCGTCATTGCACCAGCCGATGGGAGCAATACCCAGGGAAACAGTTTTCGGATCAAACATAAAACGTCCTCCTTATGAATATTTAGGATCATTATTTGGATAAGCGTACAAATAGAAAATGGTTTGCGGGGAAAAGGTTGGCGAAAGCGCAAACGGATTTTTCTGTGTCCGTTAACAGACATGCGGAAACTACATCCGCAAGAAAACGATTTCGCTTGTTATCAAGATAGCACGGTTCCCGAAAAAAATCAACGCTTTCCAACGGCAAAACCGGATTTTTTCCGAAAGTGCCAAAGGCGGGCCGGTTTTTTTATTGCTTTTAGAGAATGGCGGGGGACCGTGTGCTGTTCCGGCGCATAGAATGGAACGCGCAGACGCGCGAATCTGAGCGATTTTAAGGAGGCTTGTTTTATGCCCACATCCTTTCAGAATATGGCGACCCTCACCTATACCGGCGGCACCGTCAATTCCAATATTGTCACCGGAGAGCTGAGGGAGGTCCTGACCGCCGCAAAAACGGCGGTGCGGGAGAATTACGAGCCGGGTGGGACGGTCACGTATGTGGTCAGCCTTACCAACAGCGGCATCACGCCCCTGACGGGCCTGACCATTTCCGACAACCTGGGCGGCTACGCCTTTGGCGGAGCGACCCTGTATCCTCTGGCCTATTTGCCGGGCAGCGTTCGGTACTATGTGAACGGCGCACTGCAAGCCGCTCCGGCCGTCAACGCCGGACCGCCCATGACCGTCACCGGCATCACGGTCCCTGCCGGGGGCAGCGCCCTTGTGATCTACGAGACGGAGGTGACCCGCTACGCGCCGCTGGCAGCGGAGTCCAGTATTGTCAACACCGTCACCGTGACCGGCGGCGGGCTGGCCGCACCTGTGACGGCGGAGGAGACAGTTGGCGTGGTGAGCAGCCCGAGACTGTCCATCACCAAGGGGCTGAATCCCACGGTGGTAGCGGAGAACGGCCGGATCACCTACACCTTTACCATCCAGAACACCGGCAATACCCCCGTCACCGCGACGGACGACGTGATCCTCCAGGATACCTTTGATCCGGTTCTCAACGGTCTCACGGTGACCTACAACGGTGCACCCTGGACTGCCGGTACGCAGTACACCTATGACGGGACCACAGGTCTGTTCGCTACAACAGCGGGGCAGATCACCGTCCCTGCGGCCACGTACACCCAGGACCCGGTGACCGGGGCATGGGCCGTGACCACCGGCGTCAGCGAGCTGATCGTCACCGGCACGGTGTAAGCACCGGTCAAGGACAAAAGGGAAGGCGAAGGCCCTCCTTTTTGCACCGTGTTCGACAGAAAAATGATTGACAAGCGCGGACGCACATGGTACGATCAATTCCGATTTGTTAAATCAGGTCTTTTTTGAATACAAAATGAGCAAAGGCGTTCATTTTCAGCGGGAGCATGGCTCCCGTTGGAAGTGGACGCCTTTTTTGTTGCAGAACAGGCTGGCGGTTGGAAAAGAATCGCCGCAGAGCGCAAAACAGGACAGGAGACCAGACCGGCAGCAGCCTCCAATGTGTGAGCATGACGGAGAATAAGTCTCGGAAAACCATGATTTTTTTCTGTTTTACATATTGTAAATTCATAAAAAGGTGTGCTATAACAGTTGCATCAAAAAATGAGGGGGCCTGGATCGCCGGGCATGCATACGGAAACCATAACGGAAAGGCGGAGACAATATGCAGTATTCGGTTGAGGAGATCAAGCAGTATGCGGCGGAGGAGGACGTGAAGTTCATCCGCATGGCTTTCTGCGACGCGGCGGGCCGCCAGAAAAATATCGCCATTATGCCGGAGGAACTGGACCGGGCCTTCCAGTACGGTATCGCCATCGACGGCTCCGCCATTCCCGGCTTCGGCGGGGAGGTCCACTCTGATCTGCTGCTGCGCCCGGACCCGTCCACCCTCTGTGTGCTGCCCTGGCGGCCGGAGCATGGACGGGTGGTGCGGATGTTCTGCGCCGTGACCCAGCCAGACGGCACCGTCATCGGCGCGGACGCCCGGAGCCTGTTGAAAAAAACGGTAGAGGACGCCAAAAAGGCCGGATTGACCTTTGCCTTCGGAACGGAGATGGAATTCTATCTGTTCCGGCTGGACGAGGACGGCGAGCCTACCAAAATTCCCTATGACCGTGCCGGTTACATGGACATTGCCCCGGCAGACAAGGGGGAGAATGTCCGCCGGGAGGCCTGCCTGACGCTGGAGCGCATGGGCATCCGGCCGGAAAGCTCTCACCATGAGGAGGGCCCCGGCCAGAACGAAATTGATTTCCGCTATGCGGACCCGGTTACTGCGGCAGATAACGCCGTGACCTTCCGGGCGGCTGTGGATACGGTGGCGGCCCGGAACGGGCTGTATGCCGATTTCGGACCCAAGCCTCTGGCAGACAAGGCGGGCAACGGAATGCACATCAACTTCTCCGCTGTCAGCGAGGATAAGCGGGACGTGATGCCCCAGGTCCTTGCCGGGGTGCTGGCCCATGTGGAGGCCATGACGGCGTTCCTGAACCCCACGGAGGAATCCTACCGCCGCTTTGGAAGCTGGAAGGCACCCGGCTATCTTTCCTGGTCCGCTGAGAACCGCTCTCAGCTCATCCGGGTCCCGGCGGCGGTGGGGGAATACCGGCGGGCGGAACTGCGGTCTCCGGACCCGCTGTGCAACCCGTATCTGGCCTTTGTTCTGCTGATTCGGGCGGGAATGGAGGGCGTTGCTCACAACATGCAGCTGCCGCCTGCGGCGGATCTGAACCTTTACACGGCGCCGGAGGAGATCCGGGCCCGGTACCGCAGACTGCCGGAGACCTGGGCGGAGGCTAAGGCAGCGGCCGCTGCCAGTGATTTTATCAAAGAACATCTTTCTGCAGCGATCATCCAATACTATACCTGACCGCTCAGAAAGCACGCGGTAAAAAACATAGAAAAGGAGGGGGACAACGATGGAGCTTGGCCATGCGTACAGCGTTCTGGTGGTGTCCGCCTCCGCAAAATTCAATGAATCCGTCCGGGGCCTTCTGCCGGAGCGGTTCTATTGGCCGGTCACGGTGCTGACGGACGCCGCCGGTGCCCGCCGGGAGCTGCTGGAAAACAGCTACGATCTGGTGGTGATCAACACGCCGCTGCCGGATGAGTTCGGCACCCGACTGGCGCAGGATGTCTGCCAGCACAGCGCCGCCGGGGTACTGCTGCTGGTGAAGGCAGAGCATTTTCCGGATATTGACGGACGGCTGACGCCACAGGGCGTTCTGGTGCTGTCCAAGCCTATGTCGACCCAGCTGTTTACCCAATCCCTGCGGCTGCTGTGCGGTACCCGGGAGCGTTTGCGGGGGCTGGAAAAGAAGAATGCCACCATTGAGGAAAAGATGGAGGAGATCCGCCTGGTGAACAGGGCCAAGTGGCTGCTGATCGGGGAACTGAATATGACGGAGCAGGAGGCCCACCGATACATCGAAAAGCAGGCGATGGACCGCTGTGTGACGAAGCGGGCCGTGGCGGAGCAGATCTTGTCGACTTATAAATAAAAACTGCCAAAGCGGGACTGCGTAGACAGAACGTGAAATTTTCGGAGGAGGACGTATGACGAAATACATTTTTGTGACCGGCGGCGTGGTATCCGGGTTGGGTAAGGGCATTACTGCGGCGTCTCTGGGCCGCCTTTTAAAGACAAGAGGGCTGAAGGTGGCCGCTCAGAAGCTGGACCCCTACATCAATGTAGACCCCGGCACCATGAGCCCCTATCAGCACGGCGAGGTCTACGTCACCGAGGACGGCGCGGAAACGGATCTGGATCTGGGTCACTATGAGCGGTTCATCGACGAGGATCTGAACAAATACTCCAACCTCACCACCGGTAAGGTGTACTGGAACGTTCTGAACAAGGAGCGCCGGGGGGAGTATCTGGGCTCCACCGTGCAGGTGATCCCCCACATCACCAATGAGATCAAGGAATTTGTCTATCGGGTGGGTAAGCAGACGGACGCCGACGTGGTCATCACCGAGATCGGCGGCACCATCGGCGATATTGAGTCCCAGCCCTTCCTGGAGGCTGTCCGGCAGATCTCTCTGGAGGTGGGCCGGGAGAACAGCCTCTTTATCCATGTGACGTTGGTGCCCTTCCTCCGGGGCTCCGATGAGCACAAGTCCAAGCCCACCCAGCATTCCGTCAAGGAGCTTCAGGGCATGGGGATCAATCCCAACCTCATCGTCCTCCGGTGCGACGAGCCGCTGGAGCCTTCTATTTTCCAGAAAATCTCCATGTTCTGCAATGTAAAGCCCGACTGCGTCATTGAGAACATCACGCTGCCCTGCCTGTATGAGGCGCCGCTGATGCTGGAGCAGTCCCACTTTTCCTCTGTGGTCTGCCGGGAGTTGGGCATCGACGCCCCGGCACCGGAGCTGACGGAGTGGGAACACATGGTGGAGCGGATCAAACATGCGGACAGACGTGTGACCATCGGTCTGGTTGGAAAATACGTTCAGCTTCATGACGCCTATCTCTCCGTGGCAGAGGCGCTGCGCCATGCGGGCTATGCTCTGGGGGCTGAGGTGGACATCCAGTGGATTGACTCCGAAACCATTACGGAAAGCGATGCGGAGGAGGTTTTGGGTACGTTGGACGGCATCATCGTCCCCGGCGGCTTCGGTCAGCGGGGGATCAACGGCATGATCCTGACGGCGAAATACGCCCGGGAGCACCATGTTCCCTATTTCGGCATCTGCCTGGGAATGCAGATCGCTGTGATCGAATATGCACGCCACGCCGCCGGGATCACCGATGCGGATTCCGGCGAGTTCAACGAGCTGTGCGAAAACAAGGTCATCGACTTCATGCCGGGACAGAGCGACGAGATCGACAAGGGCGGCACGCTGCGGCTGGGGGCTTATCCCTGCGTGATCCGGCCTGGCACCACCATGGAGCGGTGCTACGGCATGCTGGAGATCTCCGAGCGTCACCGCCACCGCTACGAATTCAACAACGACTACCGGGAGGCCCTCACCTCCGCGGGACTGGTCCTCTCCGGGCTGTCCCCCGATGGGCGGCTGGTGGAGACGGTGGAGCTGACGGACCAGCCGTTCTTTGTGGGCGTTCAGTATCACCCGGAATTCAAATCCCGCCCCAACCATGCCCATCCGCTGTTCAAGGGCTTTGTCCAGGCGGCGCTGGAGCGTGAAAACGCATAAAGCCGCAATATCTGAATCGTTATTTTTCAGGAGGTCTCTATGGCATCACAAACCGTTTTAGTTCTCGATTTCGGAGGTCAGTATAATCAGCTTATCGCCCGGCGGGTCCGGGAATGCAGCGTATACTGCGAGGTCAGGCCCTATACCTGTCTCTTATACACATCTCCGAGCCCAC
>ENA-OUUV01001370-OUUV01001370.1-human-gut-metagenome-genome-assembly--contig:-NODE-1370-length-11847-cov-2.850068_pt1 | contig 11847 bp, 11 predicted proteins | sample MGYA00237952_ERZ548838 | MGnify/ENA primary metagenome ERZ548838 (study PRJEB26490, sample SAMN05194705) | human gut metagenome | biome: terrestrial biome; feature: human-associated habitat; material... | reverse complement strand
TATATAAATCGATTCCGTCTCCTCCGCCTTAGGGGGTGTGGATAAGTGGATAAGTACCTGCAGCCCTTTAAAATCAAGGGTTTGCGGGTTTGGATAACTATGTAGATTACAGAAAAATAACGTGTTGAAACTGTGGGGAAAAAAATTTGGCAAAAAATCCACAGTTTTGTTATCCCAACGTTATTCACATAGAAATCTACAGGTTTTCTACAATTAACGCGAAAAACTGACAAGTTATTCACATTTTATAGAGTTATCTTCCTTATACAGGATTGATTTTCTTCTTAATTATATTCACAGTGTTGTTTAAAGCTTCATCTGTCTTCAGATCATTCTCAATTTTGCGTACACCATGGCTAATGGAAGCATGATCTTTACCACCGAGCAGGGCACCAATGGATTTTAGTGGTGTATCGGTCATATTTCTGCACAGATACATGACAATCTGGCGTGGAAGAACGATCTCAGCGTTTCGTTTTTTACCTTTTAGTTCAGTTACCGGTACATTAAAGTGTTCAGAAACTACATCCATGATCAGTTCTGGTGAAACTGCACGGGTATCATCCGGTGAGATCATATCCTTCAAGGCCTCAGCAGCCAAAGGAATGTCGATCGGTTTATTCTCCAGATTAGAAAGAGCGATCAGTTTATTCAAAGATCCTTCAAGCTCACGGATATTGGATTTAATATTATTGGCAATGTACTGCATAACCTCATCCGGAATATGATATTTCTCAAGTCCGTCGAGTTCTTCTTTCTTACGAAGAATCGCCATTCTTGTCTCATAGTCAGGAGAGGAGATGTCAGCAATCAGACCCCACTCAAAACGTGTGCGAAGTCTGGCTTCCAGTGTCTCAATGTCCTTCGGAGGCTTATCACTGGAGATGATAATCTGTTTTCCTGACACAGGAAGGTGGTTAAATGTATGGAAAAATTCTTCCTGTGTACTTTCTTTTCCTATAATAAACTGAATATCGTCGATCATCAGGACATCTACAGTCCGGTATTTTTCGCGCAGCTTTGTCATGGCGGTTGCGTTACCGCTTCGGATGGATTCGATTACTTCGTTGGTAAAGGATTCCGAAGTGACATAAAGAACCTTCATATTCGGATTCTGCTCCAGGATGAAGTGACCGATGGAATGCATCAGATGCGTCTTTCCCAAACCGGCACCGCCGTAGATAAACAGCGGATTGTAGGCATTTCCGGGAGATTCCGCAACTGCGAGACAGGCGGAATGAGCGAATTTGTTGTTATTGCCGACAATGAAGGTGTCGAACTTGTACTTGGGGTTTAAATTCGCCTGTTCGTAATTGATGTTATTTATATTAGAAGAGGGAGACTTTAAATCGGTATCCGTATCGGCGGCCTTCTCTTTTTCGAGGATGAATGAAATATCGTAATCATGATCCATCATCTCGGAAATGGTTACCTTAAAATAATTGCTGTACTTGTTGGAGATGTAGTTGAGGGCATGAGCCTGTCCGGTCGGAATCTGGATGTAGACAGTATCATCCTTTACATCATAAAACTGCAGGGGTTCAATCCAGGTATTATAGGAAATGTTGGTAAGATCATATTCCGTGTGGATTGTCTGCTTGATCATCTCCCAGTTTTCCCCAATAAAATGCATAAAAAGCCTCCTCATCTGTGACCGTCACTAAAGAAACCCCAAAAAAGGGTATAAAATCCCCTTTGAGATTTATTCTATTCTATAATAAACGAATTGTTCGAAAATGGCAAATGTTAATTACTCCACGGATCATGTACACAAAAGCTGTGGATATCCCCAAACAGAGAGTAGTTGACGTGGATAATTATGAGGATTATGTGGATAAGTGGAATACACATATACACATTGTATTTTCTGGGGATTCTGTGGGTAGAGTGGGGATAAAAACGGAGTTATCCACAAGTTTTCCACATTTTGTGGATAATGTTATGTAAATCTGTGGATCTGTGGATTCGAAAATCCACAGATGTTTATAAACTAGATCTTGTGGAAAAATAATTTTGCCGATAACAATATCTTGTATTGTGTAAAATAACGATTTTGAAAAGATTTCTGTAGAAAAATTTTCCAGGTTCAAAAATCCTTTAAAATACAGGAAATTGCTTGACTTATCGAATTTCTGCCTATATAATGTCAATGATATTTTCCGATACATGTCATAAATATGCCTTATAGCAGATAAGGCCTGAAAGGGAGGTGTAGCTTTCATGAAGATGACATTTCAGCCTAAGAAAAGGCAGCGTTCCAAAGTACACGGCTTCAGAGCAAGAATGAGCAGTGCTGGCGGCAGAAAAGTATTAGCAGCCAGAAGAGCAAAAGGAAGAAAGAGATTATCCGCATAGGCCGCAGTTTTGTGGCCTATTTTCTCTATGGAGACAATTTCATGAGATTTACGCAGTCGTTGAGAAAGAACCGGCAGTTCCAGGAGGTTTACAAAAAAGGCGTTTCCCGCGCCAACAGGTATTTGGTCATGTATGTATTGGAGAATCATCAGGATGAAAACCTGCTCGGGATTTCCGTAAGTAAAAAAGTCGGCAACAGCGTGGTTCGGCATCGCGTGAAAAGGCTCGTAAAGGAAAGCTATCGATTACATGAGGATATATTTAATAGTGGTTTAAATATAGTAATCACAGCGCGGGCTTCTGCAGCATCCATTTCATTTGAACAGATGGAGAGCGCAGTATTACACCTTGGAAGGCTTCACCACATTATGAAAGAAGAAACCAAAACGGAATGTGAAGCCGATCAATCGAATTGAAAATGATGAAAACTATTCTGATCGCAATGATAAAATTCTACCGGCGGTATCTGTCTCCTTTAAAGACAACGAAATGTCCTTATTTTCCGACCTGTTCGGAATACGGACTGGAAGCCGTAGAGAAATATGGCGCGTTAAAAGGCGGACTGCTTGCCGTCTGGAGGATTTTAAGGTGCAATCCTTTTTCCAAAGGAGGGTATGATCCGGTCCCGTAAACCGGAATCAAAAAGCAGGAGGAAATATCATTGAATGCTATTTTATTAACACAGTATGGCGGCTCTATCCTTGGACCGATTGCCAAAGTGCTCGGCTGGATCATGAACGGCATATTCTGGGTGCTGGACAAAATCGGGATTCCGAATATTGGTCTGGCAATTATTATTTTTACGATCGTTATTTATCTGCTTCTGATGCCATTTACCATTAAACAGCAGAAGTTCTCAAAGCTCAGCGCGAAGATGAACCCGGAGCTGCAGGCGATTCAGAAACGCTACGAAGGCAAGAAAGATAACGATTCCATGATGGCGATGCAGCAGGAGACTAAGGCTGTTTATGCAAAGTACGGCGTATCTCCCACCGGCAGCTGTGTGCAGATGCTGATCCAGATGCCGATTCTGTTTGCTTTGTATCGTGTGTTTATGAACGTACCGGCTTATGTAAACCAGGTAAAGGAAGCATTTTTCCCGATGGTGGAAAAGCTTGCCAACACAGCCGGCAGTGCAGAATTTTTAAGCAACTCAGAGAACTTCTCCAATGCTGCAATGTATGCAAAGCAGTTTACCAGCGAGGCATTTACATCCGGTAATGCAGAGTACATTCAGAACACTTTTATTGATGTTTTGTATAAAGCATCGACTTCAGAATGGAAAAATCTGGCGGATCACTTTCCGACGCTGGCGACAGAGATCACGGATACCATGCAGAAGATGGAGCATTATAACAATTTCCTTGGTCTGAACATGGGTAACTCTCCGTCCTATACGGTACATGAAGCGATCGCAGCAGGCGCATGGCTGATGGTTGTTGCAGGTTTGGCAATTCCGGTTCTGTCTGCTTTAACCCAGTGGCTGAACGTTAAGCTGATGCCCCAGGCTTCCGATGCATCTTCCAATAATGACAACAGCAGCATGGCAGCTTCCATGAAGATGATGAATAACGTAATGCCGATCATGTCTGCGGTATTCTGTTATACATTGCCTTCCGGTATGGGTCTTTACTGGATTGCTGGTTCTGTTGTAAGAAGCGTGCAGCAGGTGCTGATCAACAAGCACATCGATAAGATGGATATTGACGCGCAGATCAAGAAAAATCTGGAGAAGCGGGATGCGAAGCTGCGCAAGCAGGGAATTGATCCTGCGAAGCTCAATAACTACGCCAATATGAGCACGAGAAATGTAAAAACCAGTTCTGCACCGGCCGCCACAAAGGCAAAAGCTCCTTCCATGACACAGGAACAGAAGGAAGAAGCAATGCGTAAGGCAACGGAATATTATAACAAAAATGCGGCCAAGCCCGGAAGTCTTGCTTCCAAGGCAAATATGGTAAGGGATTACAACGAGAAGAATAATAAGTAAATAACAGGAGGGGTCAGCATGGATTTCCAAAGATTTTCGGCAAAAACAGTTGGCGATGCGGTAACAGCGGCCTGCCAGCATTTTTTAGTGACAAGCGACAAGCTGGAATATGAAATTCTGGAAGAGGGCTCTACCGGCTTCCTTGGATTCAATGCAAAACCGGCAGTCATTCAGGCAAGGGTAAAGGTTACCGTTGAGGATAAGGCACTTCAGTTTTTGAATGATGTATTTGCAGCCATGAAGATGGATGTTGTGATGGATATCGCTTACGATGAAGTTGAAAAACATTTAGACATCGATTTAAAGGGCGATGAAATGGGAATCCTGATCGGTAAGAGAGGACAGACGCTGGACTCTTTACAGTATCTGGTATCTCTGGTAGTAAATAAGGATTCTGAAGACTATATCCGCGTAAAGGTGGATACAGAAGATTACCGCAAGAGAAGAAAAGAAACCCTTGAAAATCTGGCAAAGAATATTGCCTATAAGGTAAAGCGCAGCAGAAGACCTGTAGCGCTGGAGCCGATGAATCCTTATGAGAGAAGGATCATTCATTCCGCTCTTCAGAATGATAAATATGTTACAACCCACAGCGAAGGAGAAGAGCCTTACCGCCACGTTGTTGTAACGCTGAAGAAGAACGGCGAGAGATAAAGTATTTAGGAACCGGCGGTGTCAAAGCTGCCGGTTCTTTTTCATCGTATAGGAAACTTCGTTTCCATACGATAAAAACGCTCCGCGAGGATCGCACTGCGGCGGAGAGGAAAATGTCGCATACGCGACCCGCCGCAGGCGAAGAATCCTGCGTTGCAGGATTCTATTTCTATTCATCGTATAGGAAACTTCGTTTCCATACGATAATAAACGCTCTGCGAGGATGCGCACTCGGCGCAGGGGTAGATGGTTGCTAAAGCAACCGCGCCTCGGCGCGAGAATGTGCCAAGGCACATTATTTTTTATGGAGGTAATATGAAATCAGATACCATTGCGGCGATTGCAACGGCATTGTCTGATGCGGGAATCGGCATTATCCGTATCAGCGGTCCGGAGGCGATTGCGGTTGCGAACCGGGTTGTGGTCAATAAAAAGAAAGAACACACGCTGAAAAACTGGCAGACGCATACGATTCATTATGGTTTCGTAGAGGAGAACGGAACGATTCTGGATGAGGTTATGGTTTCTGTCATGAAAGCACCCAGAAGCTATACGACAGAGGACACGGTAGAGATCAACTGCCACGGCGGCGTGCTTTTAACCAAACGTGTGTTGGAGGCTGTTCTGCATGCCGGTGCGAGGATGGCGGAGCCAGGCGAATTTACGAAACGAGCGTTTTTGAGCGGCAGAATCGACTTATCCGAAGCTGAGGCGGTTATGGATCTGATTCAGGCGAAAAACCAGTTTTCGATGCAGGCGTCGATCAAACAGCTGCGGGGATCGGTGGCAGAGAAAGTGAAGAGCCTGCGTGCGGCGCTTTTATATGAAATTGCATTTATCGAATCCGCATTAGACGATCCGGAGCATATCAGTACAGAAGGCTATCCGGAAAAGCTCGGCAAAATTACGCAGGAGCTTTTGGGAGAGATCGGAAAGCTGATCGCGTCCGCAGAGGACGGACTTTTACGCAAAGAAGGTATTCGCACTGTCATTGTCGGAAAGCCGAATGCTGGAAAATCTTCCCTGTTAAACCTGTTGGTCGGCGAAGAGCGTGCGATTGTAACGGATATCGCAGGCACGACGCGGGATGCCCTGGAGGAATCCATCCGGTTAAAGGGAATCAGCTTGAATATCATCGATACGGCGGGAATCCGCAGTACGGATGATATCGTGGAAAAAATCGGCGTAGAGCGGGCGAGGCAGTATGCAAAAGAGGCAGATTTAGTTCTGTACGTGGTTGACTCGTCGCGCACGCTGGACGAAAACGACAGGCAGATTATTGAGATGATCCGTGATCAGAAGGTCATCGTACTGCTTAACAAATCAGATCTGGAAGCGGCTGTCAGCGAAACGGATTTACAGGAAGCCTTCGGCGGCAGGGAGGTTTCCATGATCCGCACTTCCGCAAAGAAAAATGCCGGAATCGAGGAATTTGAGCAGCTTCTGGAGCAGATGTTTTTCCATGGAGAAATCCGTTCGGAGGACGAGGTGGTTATCACGAGCATGCGCCACAAAGAAGCGCTCTGTGAGGCGTATGACAGCCTGAAAATGGTTCAGAAAAGCCTGGAAGACGACATGCCGGAGGATTTCTATTCCATCGACCTGATGAGCGCGTATGCGTCCCTTGGTCGGATTATCGGGGAAGAGGTCGGTGATGATCTGGTAAACGAGATTTTTTCCAAATTTTGCATGGGAAAATGATCTGACCAGGCGTCGAAAGGTATTGAACAGCGGCAGTGAGCAGGATTGTAGAGCATTGCCTACAGAAATAGTTGCCGGGAACGCAGGATTCGTGTATGATTGGTGCAGAAAGCATGGGATGATTCATGACAATGGAACGTTCGTATGGTGCTCATTCCATTGTAGAAAAGCACAGAAAATAAGGCGGAAAAGATGGCTCAGATAACAGAAAAAGTTGATGTATGTGTAATTGGGGCAGGTCATGCCGGATGTGAAGCGGCGCTGGCGTGCGCGAGAATGGGACTGGAAACGGTTATTTTTACGGTAAGCATCGAAAGTATTGCGCTGATGCCGTGCAATCCGAATATCGGCGGTTCTTCGAAAGGACATCTCGTCCGGGAGCTGGATGCGCTCGGCGGCGAGATGGGAAAAAATATCGATCATACCTTTATTCAGTCAAAGATGCTCAACGCGTCGAAGGGTCCTGCGGTGCATTCGCTGCGGGCGCAGGCAGATAAAGCGGAATACAGCAGACGGATGCGGCAGATTCTGGAAAATCAGGAGCATCTGGTTATCAAGCAGGCAGAAGTCTGCGATCTTTTATGGGATGATGTGAATGCAGACACGGTTTCCGAAAAAGCCGGTGCAACAAAAAAAATCCGTGGGGTGCGGACATTTACGGGAACGGTATACGAAGCCAAAGCGGTTATTTTGTGTACCGGAACCTACTTAAAGGCACGCTGCCTGTGCGGAGAATCCATCACCTATACCGGGCCGAACGGACTGCAGGCGGCAAATCACCTGACAGACAGCCTGAAAGAAATGGGTATTGAGATGCGCCGTTTCAAGACGGGAACGCCTGCGAGAATGGATAAAAGGAGTATTGATTTTTCCAAAATGGAAGAACAGTTCGGTGATCCGAGGGTTGTGCCGTTTTCCTTTTCTACTGACCCGGAAAGCGTACAGATTGATCAGGATTCCTGCTGGTTGACCTATACGAACGAAAAAACGCATGAGATCATCCGGGCAAACCTGGATCGTTCTCCGATTTATGCGGGAATTATTCAAGGGACGGGACCGAGATACTGTCCGTCTATCGAGGATAAAGTTGTAAAATTTGCAGATAAAGAACGCCATCAGGTTTTTCTTGAGCCGGAGGGACGTTATACAAATGAAATGTATGTCGGTGGCATGTCATCTTCTTTGCCGGAGGATGTACAGCTTGCCATGTATCGGACGGTTCCAGGGCTGGAAAACTGCCGGATCGTGCGCAATGCATATGCGATTGAATATGATTGCATCGACGCAAGACAGCTGTACCCGACGTTGGAATTTAAGGATGTTGAGGGGCTTTTTTCGGCAGGACAGTTCAATGGAAGCAGCGGCTATGAGGAAGCGGCTTCCCAGGGCATTCTTGCAGGAATCAATGCGGGTCTGAAATGTCAGGGCAGGGAGCCGATGATTATCGACCGCTCGGAAGGCTATCTGGGCGTTCTGGTAGACGACCTTGTGACGAAGGAAAATACAGAACCGTACCGGATGATGACCTCGCGGTCAGAATACAGATTACTGCTTCGCCAGGACAATGCGGATCTGCGTCTGCGCAGAAAGGGCTATGAGGCTGGTCTGATTTCGGAAGAGCAGATGCAGTGGCTGGAACAGAAAGAACAGATGATTACACAGGAGATGGATCGTCTGAAAAAAACTGTGATCGGCGCATCGGCAGAGCATCAGAGGTTTTTGGAGAAAATGGGCAGTACACCTTTGAAGACGGCAGCGTCTCTGGCGGAGTTGATGTGCAGACCGGAACTTTCCTATGAAATGCTTGCAGAAATCGATCAGAATCGGAAGCTTTTACCGGCAGAGGTCATTGAGCAGGTAGAAATCGAAATCAAATATGAAGGTTATATTGAGCGCCAGAAGCGACAGGTAGATCAGTACAAGAAGATGGAAAAGCATAAAATCCCGAATTGGATGGATTATGATGAGGTTCCGAGCCTGCGTCTGGAGGCAAGACAGAAGTTAAAAGCGTTCCGTCCGGTATCGGTTGGACAGGCTTCCAGAATTTCCGGCGTTTCCCCGGCAGATATTTCCGTGCTTTTGGTATATTTGGAGCATGAAAGTCATATGCGCGATTTGAAGAAAGAATAGGAGAACATATGTTCTATGTACGGAATGGATCAATTTGAAAATGAATTAAAAGAATTGCGGATCGTTCTTTCGGATGTCCAGAAGCAGCAGTTCGAGGAATATTATAAGCTTCTGGTGGAATGGAACGAAGTAATGAATCTGACGGCGATCACAGATTACAAAGATGTAATGAAAAAGCATTTTTTCGACAGTCTGACGGTTGTTCGTGCCTATCCGGAAATCCTGACGGAGGCGGTTTCCGTTATCGATATCGGAACCGGCGCAGGTTTTCCGGGAATTCCGCTGAAAATTGCATTTCCGCAGATTCGACTGACTTTACTGGATTCTTTACAAAAACGATTGAAGTTTTTACAGGAGGTTTCTGATAAACTGGAATTAGGTGAGATTCAGATGCTTCATGGCAGAGCGGAGGACTATGCAAAACAGCCAGAGTTCAGAGAGCATTTCGATTTATGTGTTTCAAGAGCAGTAGCAAATTTATCAACGCTTTCTGAGCTGTGTCTTCCTTATGTAAAAGAAAACGGTAAATTCATTCCTTATAAGGCAGAAAAAGCGGAGGCGGAAATTGAAGCGGCACAGAAAGCGGTCGATCTTCTTGGTGGAGAAATATCTGATAAGATCGAGTTCCAGCTTCCGGGCGGAGATATGGGAAGAACGCTGGTTGTGATTGATAAGATTAAAAAGACGCCGAAAAAATATCCGAGAAAAGCAGGTACACCGGCGAAGATGCCGATTGTCTGAGTTGGTCAACATGAGAGGGAGATGTTTCACGTGAAACATCTCCTTTTTTAGAATCTTCAAATGTTTCACGTGAAACATTGACCGGACAAGTCGGAACGAAAAATAGAGACATACAGCGAAAGAGAGGAGCAGTAGTGCGTTTCAAAGATTAGACTGAAATAAGAATATAGTGTAAGATTGAAAATTTCCTTTTTACGTCAAAAAACGGAACTGCTGAAAAAAAGTGCATTCCTTTTTACAAATTTATAACTATTAGCAATGGCATTCTTGAAATGTTGATGTTATAATAAATGATGTGAATTTGAAACGGTAAGAGAAGAAGTCGTGAAACGACACGAGGTGTATGAATTTCAATGGGGAGAGCAATAGCAATTGCGAACCAGAAGGGCGGCGTTGGTAAAACAACGACAGCGATCAATCTGTCAGCCTGTCTGGCGGCGAAAAGAAAAAAAGTATTAGTTATCGACATGGATCCGCAGGGAAATACGACCAGTGGATTCGGCGTCGAAAAAAATGAACTGGAAAACACAGTTTATGAATTGATTCTTGGTGAGTGTTCGGTAGAAGAGTGTCTGATCAAGAATGTTGTTAAGAATGTCTCAATTATTCCGTCAAATGTCAATCTTGCCGCAGCGGAGATTGAACTGATTGGAGTAGATAAAAAAGAGTACATTTTGAAAAATGAAATCGACTGGATTCGAGATCAGTACGATTTTATCATCATCGATTGCCCGCCGTCGCTCAGCATGCTGACGATCAATGCGATGACGACAGCGGATACAGTTCTTGTTCCGATTCAGTGCGAATACTATGCGCTGGAGGGATTGAGTCAGCTGATCCATACCGTAAATCTGGTAAGAGAACGTCTGAATCCGACTCTGGATATCGAAGGTATCGTATTTACCATGTATGATGCGAGAACAAATCTTTCGATGCAGGTCGTTGAAAATGTCAAGGATCATCTGAATCAAAAGGTTTACAAGACGATGATTCCCAGAAATATTCGACTTGCAGAGGCACCGAGTTATGGAATGCCGATCAATCTTTATGATGCAAAGTCAGCAGGAGCAGAGAGCTATATGGCACTTGCGGATGAAGTCATAAAGAGAAAGGGTATATAATGGCGTTGAAAAGAGGATTAGGAAAAGGACTGGATTCTCTGATTCCGACAAATGTGATGATGGAGTCAGAGGTAAAGCATGCTACAGTTTCGACCGCCTCATCACCTGAGGAGGAAAAAGACGGCACTTTGATGGTAAAGCTGTCAAAGGTAGAGCCGAATCGGAAACAGCCCCGTAAAAATTTTGATGAAGATTCCTTGCAGGAATTGGCGGAATCTTTAAAACAATTCGGAATGCTGCAGCCGATTCTTGTACAGAATCGTGGTGATTATTATGAGATCATCGCAGGAGAACGCAGATGGAGAGCTGCCAAAATTGCCGGATTAAAAGAAGTTCCGGTTATTGTCAGAGAGCTGACAGATCAGGAAATAGTTGAAATTTCTCTGATTGAAAATATTCAGAGAGAGGATTTAAATCCGATCGAAGAAGCACAGGCTTATAAGAGACTGCTGACAGAGTTTCATTTAAAGCAGGATGAAGTAGCGGAGCGGGTTTCCAAGAGCAGAACTGCCGTTACAAACTCCATGCGTCTGCTCAAGTTGTGCGATGAAGTACAGAAGATGGTAGTGGACGATATGATCAGCACCGGACATGCAAGAGCACTGATCAGCATTGAAGATCCGGAAGAACAGTATCTGATCGCACAGAAGATTTTTGATGAAAAGCTGAGTGTCCGCGAGGTGGAAAAGCTGGTAAAAGATCTGCACAAGCCGCCGAAGCCGCCGAAGGAAGAAAATAAGACGCTGCAGGCAATCTATCAGGAGATCTCCGAACGGTTGAAGCAGAGTCTGAGTACAAAGGTATCTGTGAGCGCAAAGCAGAACGGAGCGGGTAAGATAGAAATTGAATTTTATAATCATGAAGATCTGGAACGCCTGCTGGAGCGGATCACGGGTTAAAATTGTGAGACGGTAAGACAAATTACAGAAATACCGTAAGAAAGGAAAGAAAAACAATGACAAGCCCGTTGATGGAATATCTCGGAATAGCAGGATTGGATATTGCGTGGCTGTTTATCGGAATTTTTGTTGTATTGCTGATTCTTCTGGTTTTAATCATTGTACAGTTTGCAAAGTACAAAAAGCTGAAGAAAAAGTACGACAAATTTATGAAAGGCAAAGACGGAAAGAGCCTGGAAAAGGATATTATCGCTCT
>ENA-OUUV01001357-OUUV01001357.1-human-gut-metagenome-genome-assembly--contig:-NODE-1357-length-11917-cov-4.558675_pt1 | contig 11917 bp, 6 predicted proteins | sample MGYA00237952_ERZ548838 | MGnify/ENA primary metagenome ERZ548838 (study PRJEB26490, sample SAMN05194705) | human gut metagenome | biome: terrestrial biome; feature: human-associated habitat; material... | reverse complement strand
CGAAGGGAGGGGCTGCGTCTTGTTCATTGCACTCTTCCGGCGAAGAACGAAGATACAAACTCAACGATTTCAATGAAGCGGATGCTTGCGATTCTGGTGCTCTGCACGGCTTTCTCCACGGGGTTCGTCCCGCAGGGAGAGGCGTTGCCCGCACCTGCGGCGGAGGCCTCGTGGCCCGACTCGCTGCGACCGACCGAATACTATACCGAAGGTGTGAAAAAACTCCTGATCGGAGAGGACACCCTGGCGGCTCGGGCACTGTTCCTGCAGGCCCTGGAGCTCGATTCCGCGTATGCTCCGGCCTGGTTCCGCCTCTCTTCGGTGACTCCCGACGGCGATCCGCAGGGTACGGCGTGGGCACGGCGTGCTTACCGGCTGGACTCGCTCAACAAGTGGTACGGGCAGCTTTACGGGCAAAAGCTGCTTGCCGAGGGAGAACTCGACAAGGCGCGTCCGCTGTTCGTGCGGCTTTCGGCGCTCGACCCGACCAATCCCGACAACATTCGTATTCTGGCGATCCTGTACCAGCAGGCCGGGATGCCCTATTCGGCGATCGATATGCTCGATTCGGCCGAGATGCGTTTCGGTAAAATGCCTTTGTTGGGGGCGATGAAACGCCAGTTGCTGATTCGCACGGGGCAGTTGGACCGTGCGCTGGCCGAAGCCAGGGAGATGGCCGAGGCGATTCCTTACGAAGCGGAGAACCACGTGATTCTGGCCGACCTGTACGGTGCTGCCAAACAGGATTCGTTGGCCATAGCCGAGTATAACCGGGCGTTGGAGATCGACTCCATGAATGTCCCGGCGCTGGCTTCGCTCGCCGAATTCTACAACAAGCGCAACGATTCGCATGCTTATCTGGCCGTGTCGAAAAGGCTTTTCGAAATTGACGAACTCCCCTTGTCGGAAAAGGTCCGCATTTTCCGGCAGCTGACGCTCGACGTCCGTTTTTACCGGGACAACTTCTTTCAGCTCAACGACCTGATCTCGACGCTTGCGATCCGCTATCCCGACGATAAGGATGTCGTCGAACTGTATGCGCAGCATCTGATCAATGCCGGAGAGCTGGAGCAGGCGCTGACCCTCTACAAGCTGCATCTGGCTGACCAGCCTCCCCAGTTGGACTATTACCGTGCGGTGATCGACATCGAAACTTACCGCAAGCGGCTCGATTCGGTTTATCTGTATATCGACCGGGCGCTCGAGGTTTTCCCCGGAAATACCGAGCTGTATGCCCGCAAGGGACACGCCCAGGGGTATGCCGGAAAGTTGTCGCAATCGATCGGCAGCTATAAGAAAGCCCTCAAATACGCCGATACGGACTCCCTGCGCGGAGTCGTGTGGGGATATATCGGCGACGCCTATCATCAGCTGGAAGAGGCCGGACGGAAGGATTCGGAACGGGACAAATACCGCCGCCGGTGTTTCGAGGCTTACGACCGTTCGCTGCATTATTACTACGATAACCCGATGGTGCTCAATAACTACGCCTATTTTATCAGTGAATCGTCCCGGGATCCCCGCCGGCTCGACCGGGCCTTTGCCATGGCAGCCCGTGCGGTGGAGCTGGACGGCAACAACGCCACGCTGCTGGATACCTATGCCTGGGTGCTGTTCCGTCTGGGACGGCTGCAGGAGGCTCGTCGAACGATGCAGCAGGCGATCTCTTTCGACCGCAGCGAGAATCCGGAACTCTACCTGCATTACGGGGACATCCTGGCGGCTCTCGGGGAGAAGTTCATGGCCGAAACCTACTGGCGCAAGGCGCTGGAGAAGGGATATGATGATCCCCAGGCGATCGAAGAGCGTATCCGGCAACTCAAATCCAAGCCCTGACTATGCGACAAGCCTTGAACCATTCGTATCGTTTCCTGCGGCGGGCGAAGTCGGTCCGCACGCTGTGCATCCGTTTGCCGAAGGTCGTTTTGTTTCTGTTCCTTCTGCTCGGTGTGGGGTCGCTTGCGGCCCAGAATACCGACCAGCAGATCGCGGCGCAGAAACGGTTGATCGCCGACCTCGAAAAGCAGATCGCCCGGGAGGAGCAGGAGATTTCGAAGCTCAAGAAGGGACGTGCTTCGGCCGAGGAGACGGTGCGCCGTTTGGCCCGTCAGATCGATTCGCGCAACCAGCTGCTCGACGTGACGGAGCGGGATGCCCGCAAGCTCGAGGTCGAGGTAGCTCGTACGGACAGCGTGGCCCGGGGGCTGTCGGCATCGCTCGACGCCCATAAACGGCGCTATGCCGAGATGGTGCGCGAGGCATACCGCAACTACAAACACAACAATTATCTGACCTACCTCTTCTCTTCGAGCGACTTCAATCAGGTGGCCCGCCGCATCACCAATCTGCGGGAGGTGGCGGCCATGCGGGAACGGCAGATGGAGCAGATCGTGACGCTTTCGGAGCAGGTGTCCGTCGAGCGGACCCGGCTGACCGGGCAGCAGCGGGCGCTGGATTCGGTGAAGCGCAGCCTGACCACGCAGCGGACCCGCCTGCAGAAAGATTCGCAGGCGGCGCGTGCCAACATCAAGCAGCTCTCCAAGAAGGAAAAAGCTGCCCTGCAACAGAAAATCGCCCGCGAGCAACGGCTCGACGTGGCGATCGACGAGCTGCGCAAGCTGACCCGGGGTAACAAGGAGGGCAACACCTTTACGGCGAAGACTTCGAATCTGCGGCTGCCGGTGGTCGGCGGCGGGGTGAAGCGCTACAAGGGCAATATGGCCGAGATCGCGGGGCCGAAGGGGGCGCAGGTGATTTCGATCTACGAAGGCAAGGTCGTCGAGGTGAAACGCAACCGGATCACCAACAAATACGACGTCTATATAGCCCACGGCGAATACATCTCTTCGTATGCCAACCTCAATTCCGTGACGGTGGGCAAGGACGACAAGGTGGCCCGCAACCAGCAGATCGGAACGATCGGATCGGGGGTCGATGTGATGACCATGCAGCCCGAGTACAAGATGGTGTTCGGTATTTACGGACCGTCGCCCAAAGTACAGATGCGTGCTTCGGATTGCTTCAAAAAATAACCGTCTATGGCCGTACGCTATTATACCGATGACTGTACCTATCGCCTGCCGCAGAAACGGCTCACGGCCGCGTGGCTGGACCGCGTAGCCCGGGAAGAGGGGTATGAACTGGGGGATGTGACCTATATTTTTTGCTCGGCGGCCCGCCTGCTGGATATGAACCGGCAGTTCCTCGGACACGACTACTATACCGACGTCATCACGTTCGATTACAGCGACCGCAAGGGCGCCCGGATCGTGTCGGGCGATATTTTCATCGATGTGGAAACCGTTGCGGACAATGCACGCGAATACGGCGCCGCGAAGCTGACCGAAATGCGCCGCGTGGTGGTGCACGGTTTGCTCCATCTGTGCGGACAGAAGGATAAGACACCCCGTGCGAACGCTCAAATGCACCGTAAGGAGGATCACTACCTCCGACAGTGGGATGAGCTGTCCAAAGGGCTGAAATAGGGCTTTGCGAGGGAATCCGGTCGCGGAGTTGCGGGTCCCTTTCCCGGTAGGGTTATTTTTAATGCCTGAAATATCCCGTAAAATCGTTCGAATATACCATAAGGGTCGATTCTTCCCGACGGCGGAATGGGCGGTTCAAGGTGCTGAAAAGACGGTTTGCAGAGGGATCCGGCCGCAGGGTTGCGAACTCTTTCACGAAAGGATGTATTTTTAACGCCTGAAATGCTCCTTAAAATCGTTCGAATATACCATAACGGTCGGTTCTGTTCCCGACGGCGGAATGGACCGTTAAAGACGCTGAAACGGCGGTTTATGGGCGGATTCGTCTTTTGTTTGGAACCGGTTCCCGAAAAAAGATGGATTTTCCCCGGCAATCGTATATTTCAATGTCCGTCATTCGACGGTCGTTCGTTCGCGGCCGGAGTCCGTGTCTGTAATGCCGACTCTCTCTTAAATCCTTTCTTCGGAGGGAGATTCGGGTCGCTGCGCCTCCAAAAAGGACGTTATGATCGCGTTTTCCTTCGTTGGGACTGAAGCGGACGAATTCGCTTGCGGGAAGTGCCGGCTGCGGTGGCTGCGGCAGCAGTTGTGGGGGCTGTCGATCGGGTCCGCTGCGCGGCGAATCGGTAGCCGGGAAAGGTGGACTGCGAAGATTCGGCTTTCGGAGGAGGCGTTTCCGCCGTGCGGGGACGGATCCGGCCGTTGGGTGTGTCCGCAACCCTTTAATCGTTTGTATTCTTCCGGAATGGGCGGCATGGATTGTCGGCTCCTTGCCGGAGAGAAGTTTATTTTTGCGGGAAAATGCTGACAAAGTTCGGGATTTTCCCGCGCGGGTCGCCGGAGTGTGCCGGAAGCGGGAGAATCCGTTTTTGGCGGGACAGCCCGTGCTTGCCGATCTTTTCGGCGCTGCGGCGACGTTTTGCCGTGAGGTTGCCGTTTTCGATCCGACTTTCGCCGTCGGACGGCGGATAGTTGGGCGAAAGTTGCCGTTGCGTGCGGTTTCGGCTTTTTCGGATAAGCGACTTTGTTCGTATCTTTGCCGTGCGGCGGTCGGTCGTCGGATTGACGGGCGGCGGTGTTTTCCGCAATTCATGGAAAAGGAGATATGGTTTTACATTACGATATCATCGTGGTCGGCGGCGGTCATGCCGGCTGCGAGGCGGCTTCGGCGGCAGCGCGGCTCGGCTCCTGCACGCTGCTCGTGACGATGGACATGACCAAGTTGGCCGATATGTCTTGTAATCCGGCCGTAGGCGGTGTTGCTAAAGGTCAGATAGTCAGAGAGATAGATGCTTTGGGAGGGCAGATGGGGCGGATTACCGACCTTACGGCTGTCCAATTCCGCATGCTCAACCGCTCGAAAGGGGCGGCGATGTGGAGTCCCCGGGCCCAGTGCGATAAGTCGCGTTTCTCGGCCGAATGGCGGCGTACGCTGGAGAATACCCCCAACCTCTATCTTTGGCAGGACACTGCGGTCGAACTGCTCTTCGGGCAGCAGCCTGCGGAGGAGGGTCGGCCGCAAGTGCGCGGGATTCGGACACAGATGGGGGTGGAGTTCTCGGCCGACTGCGTGATCCTGACTGCCGGGACGTTTCTGGCGGGGATGATGTATTGCGGTCGTTCGCACGCCGAGGGCGGCCGTGCGGGGGATTCGGCTTCGCACGGAGTGACCGAATCGCTCGTGGCGATGGGTTTCGAAGCCGGCCGGATGAAGACCGGGACCCCTGCGCGACTCGATGCGCGGACGATCAATTTCGAAATTCTGGAACCGCAATACGGGGATGAAAATCCCTCGAAATTCTCTTTTTCTGCCGATACGCATCCGGTGCAGAATCAGCTTCCGTGCTTTTTGGTCTATACTTCGAAGAAGGTGCATGACATTCTGCGGAAGGGTTTCGGCGATTCGCCGCTTTTCAACGGTACGATCCGGGGGATCGGTCCCCGTTATTGCCCGAGTATCGAGGACAAGCTCAACACATTCGCTGATAAGGACCAGCACCAGCTTTTTCTCGAGCCGGAGGGTCGTTCGACCAACGAATATTACCTGAACGGGTTCTCCTCGTCGCTGCCCTGGGACATTCAGTGGGAGGCATTGCACGCCATCGAGGGGTTCGAGGATCTGCATATTTTCCGTCCGGGTTATGCGATCGAGTACGACTATTTCCTGCCGACGCAACTGCACCATTCGCTCGAAACCAAGCTGGTGGACGGCCTCTATTTCGCCGGCCAGATCAACGGGACGACCGGCTATGAAGAGGCCGGGGCGCAGGGGTTGATGGCCGGTATCAATGCGCATCGCCGCAGGATGGGGGAGGAACCGCTGGTATTGGCACGCGACGAAGCCTACATCGGGGTATTGATCGACGACCTGGTGACCAAAGGGGTGGACGAGCCTTATCGTATGTTCACTTCGCGTGCCGAGTATCGGATTCTCTTGCGGCAGGATAATGCCGACATTCGATTGACTCCGATCGGATATAAAATCGGGCTGATTTCGCAAAAAAGGTACGATAGTTTCTGCAAAAAAAATCGACTCGTAGAATCGCTCGTAGCATTCGCTCGCGGACTGAGTGTCAAACCGGACGAAATTAACGACTGTTTGAAATCGCTCGGTTGCGACCCGATTTCGCAAGGTCGGAAACTGCACGACTTGTTGATGCGTAACAATGTGACCTTCGATCTGTTCTCGGGTGTTTTGCCGAAGCTCGGCGATTTTCTGCGCGAGCAGGAGATGGATGCCGAGGTCGTCGAGGAAGCCGAGATCCAGATCAAGTACAAAGGGTATATCGAACGGGAAAAATTCATTGCCGACAAATTGCATCGCCTGGAGAATATCCGTATCCCGGCCGATTTCGATTTCCATTCGATGAATGCCCTGACGATCGAAGCCCGGCAGAAACTCACCCGAATCCGACCTGCGACGATAGGGCAGGCTTCCCGTATTCCCGGAGTTTCTCCGGCGGATGTGAATGTGTTGCTGGTGAAATTCGGTCGATAAAGTCTTTTATTGGGATTGAGCAATACGGTTTAACTGCTATGTTCCCGAATTTGACAATCGTTTTTGGATGTATTTGTCGTTTGTCGATGCGGATTAAGATCGGTTGATAAATTGTGCGATTGTATTTTCTGTCTTATATTGTCGGGAGTGGCGGTGGCTATTCCCGATTTTTTTACGACTGTTTGTAAGTGGTGGTAAAGAAAACATGCAGTAAGAAAAAGGGATGTTCCACGTGGAACATCCCTTTTTCTTGAGTTTTGCGGGTGTCGATTACATGACGATCGTGCACCAGTTGTGTTTGTCTTCGGTGCGGCCGTACTGGATGTCCTGCAAAAGCGTATAGAGTTGCAGAGAAACCTTTCCTACTTCGTCGCCGTAGGTGTAGGTTTGCTTCGTGTCCATGTCGTAAATGCTGCCGATCGGCGAGATGACAGCTGCCGTACCGCAAGCGCCGCACTCCTCGAAAGTCGGGAGTTCGTCCACCGGAATATGACGCTCCTCGACCTTCAGACCCAGGTCTTGAGCCAATTGACGGAGGCTCTTGTTGGTGATCGACGGAAGTACGGAGTTCGACTTCGGCGTGATATACGTGTTGTTCTTGATGCCGAAGAAGTTGGCTGCGCCGCACTCTTCGATGTATTTGTGCTCGGTTGCGTCGAGGTACATGATGCTCGCATAGCCGAGCTCGTGTCCGTGCTCGCCCGACATAAGGCTGGCTGCATAGTTACCGCCCACCTTCACGTCGCCTGTTCCACGTGGAGCAGCACGGTCCTGTTCGCGGTCGATTGCGACCTTCATCGGCTTGATGCCGCCTTTGAAGTAAGCGCCTACGGGCGAGCCGTAAACCACCAGCAAGGCATCCTTGGAGGGTTTTACACCCAGTCCTGCCGTCGTGCCGAACATAACGGGGCGCAGGTAGAACGATGCGCCGGTGCCGTAGGGCGGGATGAAACGCTCGTTGCGCTTAACCACTTCTACGCAGGCTTTGACGATCATATCGATCGTCGGTACGGGCAGGCAGAGGCGTTTTGCCGACGACTGCAAGCGTTTTGCATTCTCTTCGACGCGGAACAGACGTACTTTGCCGTCAGCGCCCCGGAAGGCTTTCAAGCCCTCGAAAAGAGCCGTGCCGTAGTGAAGGCAGGATGCCGACATGTGCATGTTGATGTACTCGTCGCTTGTAATTTCCATTTCGCTCCACTTGCCGTCCGTGCAAGTATAGCGGGCATTGAAATCGGTCTTCATGTAGTTGAAGCCGAGAGAGCCCCAATCGATGTTCTCCATTGTTTTTTAATATTAAAGGTTGTATCTTTTGTTCAAGAAATATCTTTATTATCCGACTGTCGCACCCGGATTTGTCTGATCGTCAGGTTGTAACAGCCTTAATTTGCCCGAAGCGTCCTGGGCCATCAGAATCATGCCACGGGAGAGGATGCCCTTCAGTTCGCGCGGTTCCAGATTCACCAGTACGAGTACCTGTTTCCCGACGAGTTCTTCGGGTGTGTAGTATTCGGCAATGCCCGAAACGATTTCGCGCTTGTCGATGCCCGTATCGACGGTCAGTTTCAACAGCTTTTTCGTCTTGGCGACTTTTTCAGCGGCGAGGATCGTCGAAACACGGATATCCATCTTTTGAAAATCGTCGAAAGTCGTCGTTTCCTTTTGATCTTCAACGTGTTGTGCTGCTTCGGCCGAAGCATTCGCCGCTTTGGTCGCCGCCAACTTGTCGAGCTGGCGTTGGATTACGTCGTCCTCGATCTTTTCGAAGAGAAGCACGGCTTCGCCGATCCGATGTCCGGCAGCGAGCAGGTCGGTGCTGCCCAGTTTCTCCCAGCCGAAGGGTCCTGCCTGCAACATCCCGACGATCTTCTTCGCCGAGAAGGGCATGAACGGTTCGATGGCGATCGAGAGGTTTGCGGTGATCTGCAAAGCGATGTTCAGGATCGTCTTGACCCGTTCGGGATCGGTTTTGATGAGTTTCCACGGTTCGGTGTCGGCCAGGTATTTATTGCCCAGACGTGCGATGTTCATCGCCTCCTTCAAGGCTTCGCGGAACCGGTAGTTTTCGATGTTGTTTTCGAGGGCTTCCTTCGCGCCGGAGAGTTCCCGAAGCGTTTCGCGGTCGTAGTCCGTCAGTGCGCCGCAGGCGGGCACTGCACCGTCGAAGTATTTGTGTGTCAGGACTAAAGCCCGGTTTACGAAGTTGCCCAGCACGGCTACCAGCTCGTTGTTGTTACGGGCTTGGAAGTCCTTCCAGGTGAAGTCGTTGTCCTTGGTTTCGGGGGCGTTCGCGCAGAGCACGTAGCGCAGCACGTCCTCCTTGCCGGGGAAGTCGGCCAGGTATTCGTGCAGCCAGACGGCCCAGTTGCGCGAGGTCGAGATCTTTTCGCCCTCGAGGTTCAGAAATTCGTTGGCAGGGACGTTTTCAGGCAGGATGTAGCCGCCGTGCGCCTTGAGCATGGCCGGGAAGACGATGCAGTGGAAGACGATGTTGTCCTTGCCGATGAAGTGCACCATTTTGGTCTCTTCGTCCTTCCAGTATTTCTCCCAGTCGGGCGTCAGGTCCTTGGTCGCCGAGATGTAGCCGATCGGCGCGTCGAACCAGACGTAGAGCACCTTGCCTTCGGCCCCTTCGACCGGTACGGGAATGCCCCAGTCCAGGTCACGGCTCACCGCACGCGGTTGCAGACCGCCGTCGAGCCAGCTCTTGCATTGCCCATAGACGTTGGTTTTCCACTCTTTGTGCCCTTCGAGGATCCATTCGCGCAGGAAACCCTCGTATTGGTCCAACGGCAGATACCAGTGCTTGGTGGCGCGTTTCACGGGTACGGAACCCGATACGGCGCTGTGCGGGTTGATCAGTTCGTCCGGCGAAAGGGTCGATCCGCATTTTTCGCATTGGTCGCCGTAGGCGCGGTCGTTGCCGCAGCGGGGGCAGGTGCCCACGATATAGCGGTCGGCGAGGAACGTCTGGGTTTCCTCGTCGTAGTATTGCTCCGAGGTCCGCTCGATGAATTTGCCTTCGTCGTAGAGCTTGCGGAAGAACTCCGACGCTGTCGCGGCGTGGGTCTTCGACGAGGTGCGCGAGTAGATGTCGAACGACATGCCGAGCCCTTCGAACGACGATTTAATCAACTGGTGATAGCGATCGACGATCTGCTGGGGCGTGACGCCCTCTTTGCGGGCCTTGATGGTGATGGGCACGCCGTGCTCGTCGCTGCCGCAGACCGAGATCACGTCGTATCCTTTCAGGCGCAGGTAGCGCGTGTAGATGTCCGACGGGATATAGACGCCCGCCAGGTGGCCGATGTGTACCGGGCCGTTGGCGTAGGGCAGTGCCGAGGTGACGAGATAACGCTTGAAGGGTTTACTCATATTGGGTAGAAAAGGTCTAACAATTACTATTTTGTGTCAAATGTAGTGATTTTTCTAATAATTAGAAACTAAAACCCGACTTTGTTGTATCGGATTTTTTCGTTTCGGGAGCGGGAAGGAGTGGTTCGGACGGAATGCCGCCGCCGGTGTCGTCGGGCGGGATCCGTAAAAAACCGGAGCCTGAAAGCTCCGGTTTTTACGGATGTTGCCGGCCGTATTATTGCTTGCTCCGCAGGGGTTTGATGTCCTTGATGCGGAGCTGTACCGAAACCGAGCCCCGGTAGTGGTTCTCTACGATCTGATAGCAGACGTCGATCGGATGTCCCGCGCGGATCCACTCGTAGTGGGTCGGCTGCTGGAAGGCGATCGTCTGAATCGTCGTGTTGGGTTTCTGGCGCTGCATCAGGTCCATGCGCAGGTGCTCGCAGTCGGCGCCGACGAGCTTCGTTTCGCCGTGGCTGACCACGCCCCGCGTGACGAATACCGGTGCGGGGTTGCCGGGGCCGAACGGCTGGAAACGGTTCAGGTCGCGGCGGAACGCCGGGGTGATGTTCGAGAAGAAGAGTTCGCTGTCGATCTCCACCTGGGGTTGCAGCGTTATCGGGTCGATGTTCTCTTCGACGTAGGCATTGAAGCGGCGGGTGAACTCCTCGACCCGTTCGGGACGCATCGTGAGTCCTGCTGCGTACATGTGCCCGCCGAAGTTCTCCAGCAGGTCCGAACAGGATTCGATTGCCTGATAGAGGTCGAAGCCGGGCACCGAGCGGGCCGAACCCGTGACGAACCCGTTGCTCATCGTGAGCACCACCGTCGGGCGGTAGTAGGTTTCGATCAGGCGGGAGGCCACGATGCCCACGATGCCCTTCATCCAGCGGGGGTTGTAGATCACCGTACTCTTGGCGGCCTTCAGCTCCGCGTGGGCCTCGATGAAGTCGTGGGCTTCCTGCGTGACGCTGCGGTCGATGCACTTGCGGTCCTGGTTGAAGCCGTCGATCACCGAGCCGAACTCTTCGGCCAGGCTTTCGTTGCCTTCGATCAGCAGATTGACCGCCGCATAGCCGCCCGAAGGAGCGGCGTTTTCGTCGTTTTCGTCCATCCGCATACGGCCTGCGGCGTTGATGCGGGGTCCGATTTTGAAGACGATGTCGTCGATGGTGATGTTGTGTCGATCCAGGCCGCAGATCTTGATGATCGAGAGCAGCCCCTTCGAGGGGGAGGCGTTGAGCCGCAGAAGCCCGTAGTGGGCTAAAATCCGGTTTTCATCCACCAGAGGAACGATGTCCGAGGCGATGCTGACGGCCAGCAGGTCGAGCAACGGCTCGATTTGCTGGAACGGAATTCCGTTTTTCTGGCAGTAGGCCTGCACTAGCTTGAATCCCACGCCGCACCCCGACAGTTCGTCGAACGGATAGGAACAGTCGGCGCGTTTGGGGTCGAGAACGGCTACGGCGCGGGGAATTTCCTCGGCCGGGAGGTGATGGTCGCAGATGATGAAATCCACGCCCTTGCGTTTGGCATAGTCCACTTTCTCTATGGCTTTGATGCCACAGTCCAGGGCGATGATCAGCGTCGCACCCTTGCGTGCGGCGTGGTCGATGCCCTTGGTCGAGATACCGTAACCTTCGGTATAACGATCCGGGATGTAGAACAACAGGTCCTTGTGACCTATCTGGCGCAGAAATTTATAAACCAGCGCGACGGCGGTCGTGCCATCGACGTCGTAGTCGCCGTACACCATGATCTTCTCACGGTTGCGGACGGCCCGCTCCACCCGTTCGACCGCCTTGTCCATATCCTTCATCAGGAACGGGTCGTGCAGGTCCGAAAGCTGGGGGTTGAAAAATTTCTTAGCCTTCTCTAACGTGTCTATGCCTCTCTGTACGAGTAGATTGGCCAGGACCGGGGAGATGCCCGTCGCGGCAGCCATCGCGGCAACCGCCTCCGGATTCCCCTGAGGCTTCACTACCCATCGTTTTTCTATGGGCATATTTGTTATTATTTATATATTTTAACATTACTTTCTAATTACCGTTATTACGTCTTTATATCGTTTCGGCAC
>ENA-OUUV01001353-OUUV01001353.1-human-gut-metagenome-genome-assembly--contig:-NODE-1353-length-11952-cov-3.020089_pt1 | contig 11952 bp, 9 predicted proteins | sample MGYA00237952_ERZ548838 | MGnify/ENA primary metagenome ERZ548838 (study PRJEB26490, sample SAMN05194705) | human gut metagenome | biome: terrestrial biome; feature: human-associated habitat; material... | reverse complement strand
GATCTATAGATGAAGAACAAACGATCCATGGATCGAACATAAACGGTCTATAGATGGGAAGCAAACTATGTGTTTTCAGTGGACAGACCATCTATTTTTCTTTTTTCAGAGTTGTACGTATTTCTGTATTCCACTCTCAATCAACAATATGCTGATTTCCGTTCGTTTCTTTTCGTTCTCCCCCTCCGTCGGACGGAAATATCACATTCTCATTATGCATAAAAAGCAAAGTGTCAAAGTGCTTTCCGCTTTAACTTTACAATAAATCTTCCTCCTCTACATTCGTCTCACGCCCGAAAGACCTGTATTCTAATGGAGTAAATCCTGTACGTTTTTTGAAGAGAGAGAAAAAGTGTTCAGTAGATTTATAATCGAGCATAAACAAAATTTCCTTTACCGATTGAGAAGTGCCAACGAGTAACTGCTTTGCCTTACGCAACTTAAGTTCCTGGAAATACTTAGCAGGCGCATATCCCGTATAATCCTTAAAAACCTTACGAAACCAAGAATAACTGATATTCAATTTCATGGCCAACTCTTCCGGGTCAATATCCTTGAATATATTCTCATTCATAATAATTTTCGCCTGTTCAATCTTTTGATCAACATCACCCATCTCGAATATCTTGTTCTTGGATATGGAAAGAATCATTCCTATCATGTGCAATACAATACCTGAAAGATATTGCTGGGATGAAATCTTATCAGCCTCAGCTATCTCCAATGCACGTGAAAAAAGGGTAACCAGTTCCTCATTCAGACCTACTTCCAGTATTTGATTGTCTTTAGAGAGGAAGCCTCCTCTCAGCATATCATCGATGACCGGCCCCTCAAAACCGATATAATACTCATTCCAGCCTGTTTGCTGATATGGATGATACGTATGCCATTGCCCAGGGAAAAGAACCATAAGCCTGCCTTTACAGACTTGTTTCTCCGGAGTAGAATCGGAAGCAAACAAACCTCGTCCTTTAGTTATATAAACCAACTGATATTCACGTAAAACACGCCCCTTCTGGGCATTAAAGAAATATCCTGAAGGATGATCCTTCAAGGGATAAGGAGAATTTGGCTGAATGGACTGGAACCCCACGGTATTTACCCACAGACCAAATTTCTGGTCCATATCATTCACTATCAAATATTTGAATTCAACCCCTAAATCATTATAGTTCTTAGTCATAACACGTGTTTTACATAATAGATATGTGGCAAAAATAGAAATTATTTATGAATAAAAAAATGTCCGTTCCGGCTTTATTCTAAAATATACCGGAGCGGACTAATAAAAACGAGTAATAGGGGAAAGATTATTTTTTTACAACAATTTTATCATATTGTTCTTCGGCCTTTATTTCTGTGTACTTGGGTGCATCTATCATTTCAACCAATGCACGGAGTACAGGGCCTTCACCCATAGGATCATTTTCCTGTGTAGGACGGTTATAATAATATACCAATGAAGGCATGATACCTGTTCCTACACAAATAGAAGTAACATCTCCATTATCAGAAATCTTTTTCATCATACCTTTCAATCCCTGCTCAGCTACGTAAATGAAATCAGGATGTAGCCATCCTTCTTTCACACCACGGGCAATACCAAAAACAAACATTGCTGTTCCTGTGATTTCTTCATAAGAATCTTCTTTATCCAACAACTGATGCCAAAGTCCATTCTTACCTTGATAACGAGCTACACCACTTGCTTGTTGGCGGAAATTTTCGATAACAGCTTCACGCATCGGATGATCTTTCGGCATCATACTAAGCAGATCAGCCTGTGCCATAAATACCCATCCGTTAGCACGGCTCCAGTGAGCTACTCCATGCTCCTTGTTGTCCGTATGATAACAATGATAATAAATCTGTTTTTCAGGACACCAAAGATAACGGGTATAGTTTAGCACCTGATTGGCTGCATCATTAAAATACTTCTCATCACCAGTCATCTTACCCATGCGTGCCAGAAAAGAAATTGCCATAAAGGCATCATCTGCCCAAATCGTATTGACATGCGGCCATATACGGGCAATAGTTCCATCCACCAAACGAGGTTCACCGTAATTCAGGTGTTCGGCTGTTTCGTTAACATAATCCAGAAAAGATTGATTAGGATATCTCATCTGCAGTTCAATCAGACTGGCTCCCATCGGACCATTATCATCCAGACGCTTGCCACGGAAGATCATGTGCCAACTCAATTTTCGCACGGCATTCCAACCATCTTGTTTAAAGGCCTCATCGTACTGTTTGCGAAAGAATTCAAGATTACCTTCATTGAACACAAAATTCATGTTCTTCAAAACATATTTCTCATACTTCTTGTCAGCAAGTTTATCCCCCAGTTCCATGAGAGCCATATTGGTTACACCATTCGTATAATGCCAGTTATTGTACTTGCATGCTACCTTCACATTCATGTCAAGAGGTAACTTCTTGACGGACTTATAAGTTTCACCAGTCTTCGTATTCTTAAACTCGTATGTGGTACTGGCAAGAATGCGGTCTGCAATCTTTACAGCAGCTTCTCTTGCCGTCATATTGGTCTGGGCGGCGAGAGTTGTTACTGCCAGCAGCAGAGCGAGAGAGAAGAATATTCGCTTCATATTATACTTTTAAAGAATTAGTAAAGTAGATAGCAGTCAATAAGAAATGCCTGCCATCTACTTAAGAATCATTTAGGCAGATTAAATGCACGAGTCATTTCCTGCATTTGTTCTTGACTCATACCGTCAGGTTCAAAGCCCATATTTTTGGCTGCAATATAAATCAGGGCAGACTTATTCAGTACATCCACCTGATCGAAAGCCGACATGATATCCACATCCACTGCAAATACACCATGCTTTTCCCACATAGCCACATCATAATCTTCCAATTGTTCGATGGTAGCTTCTGCCAATTTTACGGAGCTTGGCAATTCATAAGGAATAATACCCAAACCACGCGGACAGAAAGCCTTAGTTTCGGGAATCATACTCCAAAGCAAATTGGTAGCAACATCTTTTTCAAGGAATTTCTTACAATGAGTCATAGCAATCAATTCAATGGGATGAGTATGCAACGAAGCTTTATAAGGCGAACCTTTCTCAATCAGACGATTGTGTACACTGAGATGGGCAGGTAATTCAGAAGTAGGCATCACAGGATGATCCGCAATAATCACATAACTGGCACAGTCATCCAGGATACGAATTACAGAACCATGTTCCATCGGCCAACGAGCCAAATCGCGCATACGCTTATTAGTTCCTTTGCAATAGAAATAGCAACCTTTCAGATAAGGTAAAGTAGCACCGATCTGCTTTACATCGCTAATAGCAGGCAACGACTTTATCTCATCGTCTACAAATTCAGTAATATTCAGTGTGATGTTGCCGCCATTACGTTCAGCCCATCCCTTTTGCCAGAGATATCCGGCAACTTCTGCCACTTGATTGACTGCATAAGTCAATGTCGGACGGTTTTCGAGAATTGATTTCATTATAATAAATTAAGTTACGATTTATAAGCTACGAGTTGCTGCGCTATCATACCGAAAAGTACTTGTAGCTCGTAACTCGTAGCTATACACTATTATACCTGTGCCATTGCCACTACTATGATGGAAGAGATCAGAACCACCAAGCCTAAGATAAGAACGGCAATCGTAGTATTGCTGACACCTTTCCACTCTTTCAGCAAAATACCCCAAACATTACTGAACGTAACATTCAGTGACATCAGGATACTCCAAGAGAAAGCAAGAAGTATAGGACTGTCTGTCAGGAAACTCTTACCCATTTCAAGACCAAAGAACTGTGAATACCACAGTACACCGGCAAGAGCACAAAATAAGAGATTATTCGTCAATGTCGTACCTTTTACAGAGAAATATTCCTTACCGGTTTTATTCTTGATATTCTGCCAAATACAATAAACAGCATTTGTACAGAAACCACCGAGAGTAACTAGGAAAATTACAGGTAAACCAGCATAAAGAGCTTCTACTCCACCTGCCAAAGCAGCTCCTTTGATAGGTGTTCCGGCATCCAACCCAAGAGCAAAACACGCACTCATCACACCTGCCAGCAATGCCACGAGCAAACCTTTCGTCAGGGCAAAGTCCTTAACAGCTGCCCGTTTTTCTTCTTCCGTCATATTCTTGGAGCGAAGACTACCGGCATATCCGATGATAGCAATACCAGCCAGCGTTATGCAGACGCCAATAAGTAGCATCAGTCCTTCACCATGCAGCAAATCTTTTCCGGCAAACAAAGCAGGGAAGAGTGTTCCGAATCCGGCGCATGTACCGAGGGCTATACTTTGTCCAAGTGCTACACCCAGATAACGCATACTTAACCCAAAGGTCAATCCACCTACGCCCCACAGAACACCATAAACCATAGCAGGCAAAGCACCGCCTGCCCCCCAAAGTTCAATCAGCGAACTTCCCGCCGGAATGGCAAGCAATGCCCCCAACAACGGGAAAACAAGCCATGCAAAGATTCCCTGTACAAGCCAGAAACTCTCCCACGACCAGTTTTTCACCTTGTTAATGGGTACATACGAACTACTCTGCCCGAAGCTCCCGATAGCTATAATCAACAATCCTATCAGTGTATTCATGATAATAACGTTTAGTAATCACTAACCATTAATCACTTAATTACGTTTCGACGTAACGTCTGCTTCGTATTTCTGTATCTCAGTAATGAATTCTTCACCTACAGGTACACCGTTCTTTAAGCAGAACATATCCCAAACTGCATTCCAAGGTAAAGATTTTCCTTCTTCGAGCAAAGCAAGACGCTCAAATAACTGATCATTTGCTTCATATTTGCGCAAAGTATCCAGTGGTTCCAACAGAGCTTGCAACACACATTTCTGTGTAGCACGGCTACCTATAACATACGCACCGATACGGTTAATAGAAGCATCAAAATAATCCAGACCGATATGTACGCGATCCAAAGCATTACAACGTACAATTTCTTTGCAGAGATCCATTGTTTCATCATTCATAATCGTCACGTGGTCAGAATCCCAACGTACCGGACGGCTCACATGCAACATGATTTCCGGAATGAATAATAATAAAGAAGACAGTTTGTCCGCAACGCTTTCAGTCGGGTGGAAGTGACCTGTATCCAGTGTAACAATCTTATTACGGCTCACACCATAACCAATATAGAAGTCATTGGAACCTACCGTATAACTTTCCAGACCGATACCAAATACTTTAGACTCTACACAGTCTTTCATATTCTTGTATTCCACTTCGAAAATGCGATCCAGAGAATCCTTCAGTAATTCACGATACAACATACGGTTCACAGTGATATCCTTGCTGCCATCATGTACCCACAGATTCATGATACAAGGATCACCCTGGCGCTTACCCATCTCTTCTGCAATAGCACGGCAACGCTTTGTATGCTCTACCCAGAAGTCACGAATACCTTTATCAGGATTAGAAAGGGAAAGATTACCACTCTTCGGATGAGAGAAAGAAGTGGAATTGAAATCCAACTTCATATTATTTTCAGCTGCCCACTGTATCCAACTTTCGAAGTGAGCCGGTTCTACTTGGTCACGGTCAACAAATTTGCCACCGAAGTCACCATAGATTTCATGAAGATTCAAGCGGTGAGTTCCAGGAATATAGCTGGCTGCTTTCAATACGTCTTGTCTCAGTTCTTCCATATTACGAGCCTTGCCAGGATAGTTTCCGGTAGCCTGAATGCCTCCGGTCAATGCACCCTGTGCTTCAAATCCGGCTACATCATCTGCCTGCCAGCAATGCAGGGAGAGGGAAATCTTTTGCAAGGCGTCCATTGCTTTCTCTACATCTACGCCGATAGCTGCGTAACGTTCTTTTGCCACTTCATAGGCTTTTTGAATCAATTCTTCTTTCATGATGGTACTAGTTTTTTAGTTATTAGTTATAATTTATTAGTTATACGTTATCACTGACAAGTAATATTAGGCTAACTGCAAGAAATGCAGATAAGCGGTATTCCAAACTTCAACGTTCTCCGGAGTAAAAGTCTTCAATGGAATTGAACGATTGATAAGTTGGCGCATGGAAACAATGTCACTTGCTGCACCTGCTGTGAGAGCTTGTATCATTACGTTGCCGATAGCGGTCGCCTCCGACGGTCCGGCAACAACAGGAATACCTACCGCATTGGCAGTCCACTGATTCAGCAAATCATTACGGCTTCCTCCTCCAATAACGTGCAGTACTTCTACAGGACGGGGAGAAAGGCTGCACAGGTTCTCCAAAACTTGGCGATAGCGCAGTGACAGGCTTTCAAAAATACAACGTACAATTTGTCCACGTGTCTCCGGTATCGGTTGATGATGGTCAGCGCAATAAGTACGAATAGCCTGTTCCATATTCATCGGGTTGGCAAACAGAACATCATCCGGATTTATCAGACTACGGAAAGGTTCGCATGCCTCTGCTTCAGCAATCAGCTCAGGATAAGATATTTCTTCCCAATCGCAACGGCAGCGTTCCAACAACCACATGCCACAAATATTCTTCAGTAAACGAATCGTCCCCGCAACACCTCCTTCATTCGTGAAGTTCAGTGCTTCTGTTTCTTCATTAATAACCGGTGCATCTGTCTCCACTCCCATCAATGACCATGTGCCACTGCTCAGATAAGCAAAGTTACGGTCCAATGCTGGTACGGCAGCCACAGCGGAAGCCGTGTCATGTCCGGCAACTGCAATCACAGGTATTGCTCCCAGTCCGGTAATCGTTTGTATTTCTTTGGTCAATACGCCTATTTTCTCACCCGGATATACAAAACGCCCGAAGTTATCTTCCGTTAATCCAAGCTCTTTCAGCAATGCCGGTTCCAGACGACGCGTTTCAGCATTTACCAATTGAGCCGTACTGGCAATGGTATATTCAGTCACCATCTCTCCGGTCAGTAAATAACTAAGTGCATCCGGCATGAAAAGGATCTTATCAGCCATTTCCAGTGCACTATCCTTATTCCGGCGTAAAGTATCCAACTGGAAAAGCGAATTGAAATTCATGATCTGAATACCTGTCCATTCATATACCTGCTTGCGGGGAACGCGGGCAAAAAAAGCCTCAGGAGCTCCCATCGTATGCGGATCACGATAAGAATAGGGCTGACGAAGCAAACCACCATCTTTACCCACACATACAAAATCGACTCCCCAGGTATCAATTCCAATAGAGGTTATCTGCACATCATCCATCCGGGCAGCCAGTTTCAAACCTTCCAGAATATGACGGTACAATTCGTAGATATCCCAGTAGTAATGTCCTCCAACTTCAATCAGATGGTTAGGGAAGCGGTTCACATCTTGTAGTTCTAATCCTTGCGGAGTGAATGTTCCCAGTATGGTACGGCCGCTGGTAGCACCCAAATCAACCGCAAAAAAGCAATGTTTCATGATATTAAATAGATTTTTGACGATACAAAAATAGGGGATTACTCCCCTATACTCTGTATTAGTTTTGATTGAAAAGATGTTATTTCTGATATTCTTACCACAAAGGATACTGTATATGCAAACGCTCAAAAGATAATATGGTACATAAATGATAATTTAGCGCAGAACGCTAAATTATCATTTTATACTCTGCATCGGAATCAAGCGCACAGGCCCCAACAAACCACTTGGCACCGATTCCCACTTTCCATAATTATCCTTCTTATAATGGATATTCACAATATTGGCATCTTTATAGATACGCCAAGGCACATTACGACGATCCATATCCGCAATACGGTTGGCAGGCAGATTCGTTACTTCCACTTCAAGTGTATTCACACCCGGACGAAGATATTTACCCACTAAACAACGGTAAGGAACAGCTATAAGCGTAGCTACCTCTTGTCCATTAATGCGTACACGTGCGCTCTCGCGAACATCGCCAAGATCAAGCATCCATTCTCCAGCCTCAGCAGGAGTTTTCAAAGTGAATGTGGTGGTATAACAAGCTGTCCCCATTGTATTTTTCACACCTTCGGCAGCTATTTCCGTCCACGAACCAAGAGAAACACTATCCGGTACATTACTTACCACAGGCATTGCTTCTACGAAACTAAATCCCCATTTACCGGCAAAAGAACAAGCACCCGGAAGTATCTTTGCCGCTTCATCCTGGGGCATAGCTGTCCAATACCCATATTCCGGTACGGCAACATCGTGATCTGTAAATGTTTTCAGAATAATAGACTCACCGGATGCCAATTGCAGGAAGACTTCTGTCCTGCCATTATTCTGACGCAACCGCGCCTTACCGGATGTACCATTCATCGGATTATAAAGCATTGCAGAACGTGCCTGTACAGCCAATGGTATCCAACTTTCAGTGTCTTCTGTCTTTAAAGCTGAGATAAAATAGTGGTATCCTTCGGAATGTGAGCGGCGGATGCTACTCAATCCAAAAGCAGTCTTCATTTCTTCGGGAACGGTGGCAGTGGCAGCCAGTGTGCGGGCATAATCTGTTCCGAAAAGGACATGCCCTTTTCCTTCCCGTTCCTTTATTTGTGCCAAAACTTTATTAAACTCTGCACGACGTTGACCCAAATCATTCAATCCCGGTACATCTTCCGGATACTGTTCCAGGAAAACAATCGTAGCTCCCTCATCCGCCAGGCGAAGTAATTTCTCCATCACATCAGCAGGCATCAAGCGCGCACCGGGAACTACCAATGCTTTATAAGAAGCTCCACCGGAAGTCAATATCTTACCGTCCTGACACATAGCGTTACGGATAAAGTTATCGGAAATATAATCCATATCATATCCTGCACCATAAATGCGATGCACTGCCTCTATAAACCGAGGAGCACGTTTCGCCATCTTATGAATATCGAAAAGCAGCAGACGACCGTCCTGATCGTCCCACATATCATAAACAGGCAGATAAACCAGGAAGTCATTATCCGGTTGTCCCATTTGCAGGAAACTCTGGCAACGGGTGACATAATCAAAGAATGCCGGAGCATCCCGCCAGATATTATTTGTAGGGCTCATATCAATAGAAGCATAAAACTTCCATCCCGGCCATGCGGCCTCAGCCGGCGAGTAAGTCGTTCCATGGAAATACATGTGATTCACACCGGAAACGAACATCAAATCCATATCGGGCTTACACTGCGATAGTGAAGTACGGAAATGCTCTGTCAACCAAGTGAATGTCTCCGAAGTCGTATAAGGCTTTCCTGCGATATGTGCCGCCGAAGAAGCATATTTCAGCATGGAGAGATCAGAGTCGTTAGGACGAGTCAACGAGTCTTTACGTAGTCCGCGGATACCGAAGTCCGACAGTCCAAAGCCCTCACATTCGGGAACATCGACCGTTGCATAAAGATCTATAAGATTACCGGGTGAGCCGTGTGCCTGATTACGGGTACGTGAACCATGTTTGTGCGCCCAGTCCGTCCACTGACGGGTAAAGTTCTCCTGAAGCAGTTCTGCAAGAGTCTCACGATAATCGGAAATAACACGGCGGGTAGTCTCTGTACGCTCTTCTGAAAGGAAATCGGGCAAGAACTCCTCCAATTTATATCCACGACGAAGAGCAAATTGCTCGAACAGGTCACCTGTCCAGTCAGCACCGTAAACCTCATAAGAATCATTAAAGAAATTATGCGGATACTCAGTTGGAGTCCCGGCTGTTCCATTAGCTGTCTTTCCTGAGAAAGCCTGTTCAAAACGATTCAAGTAATTGGACACAGCTTTTGCCGAGAAGTGATTCATCACATATCCTTCACCGCCGGGTGCAGCACGTTTTACCTTCTGAAATGTTTTTCCTATGAAAGCGGCAATCAAACGCCACTCTCCTTTCGGAGCTTTCCATACCAGCTTTCCGTTTTCTATCTTCGATGTCAGGTCATAGCAGCGCACAGCTTTTTGTTCTTTCGGAGTAGAAGTGTCTGTCAGAACCCTGAAAGCCATCAGCCGACACAATTTGGCATACGGACGTTGTTTTTCATCCGTCACTTCTATGGTTGTATTCAAGCGTTCGCCGCCTTTCAATGTATATTCTTCAATCAATAATTTACAGGCAGCATCTTCTATACCTACTTCCGGACCACCAAAAGGCCATCCCGTACCCGTATTCATATCAATCTTCATGCCCAGGCGCGCAGCCTCACTTTCCGTATGGCGCAACATCCGCATCCACTCGGGCGTAAGGAACTGAATTTCGTTTGCGTCATTGCCCTGCACTCCATAAATAGGAGTAACTTCCATCGTCCCCATTCCGGCTTTGGAGTATGCTTCCAGATTACGAGTCAGATTAGCCGCATCTACTGCACTCCCCATCCACCACCAACGGGCACCGGGTTTAGCTTCCGTGGTTACCTCAGGCCACGAGATGTTCTGTGCAGAAATGGTTCCGGCACAGAAAGAAGCAAAAATTATTGCTAATAAATTCTTTTTCATGATATATATTATTTATAAAAGCGACAGTTTGTCACTTTCCCAGCTCAATGCACCCCATAATAAACGGTCCTGTTGCTTTCGCATCATTATCCCGCATCTTTTCACCTATATAATATTCAAAGCTGCCATCGCGATACGGATGTCCACCCAAGCCGCCTACCTGACAGCAGCGTGTCAATGTCAATGTACCATCCTGGCACTCTACTATCAATTTGCTCTTCAAACCATTGAAAGCCTTCTCCGCCACAGCACGATACTTTTCATCAATATATCCCTTGTTCACAGCCTTTGCATAAGCATACATGAATTGCGTCGTCACAGATGCCTCCGGGAAGTTTCCTTTCCGTTTCGGCTGATCAAGCACCTGATACCACAAACCATTCTTATCCTGATATGCAGGCAACACCTCAGCCAACCCTTGTATCCACCCGATCATCCGGGCACGTCCTTCATGGTCTTCCGGAATATAATCCAATGCATCCACCATCGCCATAAACCACCAGCCGATACTGCGTCCCCAGAAGTTAGGGGAATGCCCGGTTTCCGGATCAGCCCACGCTGGCTCTTACTTTCATCCCAGGCATGATGATAAAGCCCGGTCTTGGCATCATAGGTATGTTTCTGACAAAGCGTGAATTGTTTCACTGCCTCATCAATCCATTCGGGTTTATTGAATTCTGCACCATACTGGGCAAGGAAAGGGGAAGCCATATACAAACCATCCAGCCAGATCTGGTGTTGATAAATCAACTTATGCCAGTAGGCACCTTCCAACGTACGCGGATGATTTTTCAACTGTCTGACAAGGGCATCCATTGCCGTCTTATATTTCTCCTTACCAGTTTCACGATACAAGTCGAACAGAACCTTACCTGAATTTATATAGTCAAGGTTGTATGTTTCCACACGATACAGATGGATTTCCCCTTTGTCATCAATCAAGGAGTCTGCCCATTGCTCCACATAGTCAAAGTAACGGCGTTCTCCCGTCTTCTTCCACATTTGCAGCATCGCACAGCAACCTACCCCTTGTGCATACCCAAAGAAAAGACGCTTTCCATGATCCAGCTGATACGCCTGCGGAAAACGTACCATCTCCGAATCAGCAAACCAACGGGCATACGAATCCGGTTGCCATGTATCTGTACGGAAAGGATTGGTCATTGCATCCGGTTTTTTCAGTTTTAATGTCCATTTACCGTTGGCAGCTGCTTTTGCTGTTACTACTTTGTCTGCCCACGATGCTTTAACAGTTACTTTTTCTCCGGGCGTAGCCTTGCCCCACACATTCACTTGTGCATTTTGTTGCAATACCATGTTATCTGAGAAAATGGCAGGGAGCGTCACCTTTGCTTCTGTGGTGAGAGAAGCAAATAAACCTAATACAAGGAATATTGAAAATCTAAGAAGCTCTTTCATGTGCCTTTAATAGTTTATAGATTCACATAGATTATTTTATAGAACATGCCAATACCTGACGGCACAAAAATAGGGGTTTCCACCGAAACCCCTTCTTTATAT
>ENA-OUUV01001336-OUUV01001336.1-human-gut-metagenome-genome-assembly--contig:-NODE-1336-length-12057-cov-4.092318_pt1 | contig 12057 bp, 13 predicted proteins | sample MGYA00237952_ERZ548838 | MGnify/ENA primary metagenome ERZ548838 (study PRJEB26490, sample SAMN05194705) | human gut metagenome | biome: terrestrial biome; feature: human-associated habitat; material... | reverse complement strand
ACGAGATTCGCCTTAGTCTCGTGGGCTCGGAGATGTGTATAAGAGACAGCTCCACGGCGGGTCTGCCGCTGGCCATCTCCCGGATGACCAGTCAGGCCCACGCCAAGGGGCTGGAAAACGAGAAGCGGCGGATCTTCTCCACCGCCATCTGGCTGTTCTTCGGTCTGGGTTTGGTCTGCTCCGTGCTGATGTTCTTCCGTGCGGACGCGCTGGCCCGGTTCCTGAACAACTCTCTGGCCGCCACTGCCGTACAGGCGCTGGCCCCAGCGGTGTTCTGCGTGTGCCTGCTGGCCTGTATGCGGGGCTACACGCAGGGTCAGGGCAACATGACCCCCACTGCCGTCAGCCAGGTGCTGGAGGCCCTTTTGAAGCTTGGCATCGGCCTGCCTTTAGCGTGGTACGTGCTCCACATCGGCAAAACCGCTGAGCTCAGCGCGGCGGGGGCCATCGTGGGCGTCACGGCGGGCACAGCGGTATCCATGCTGTTCCTGTGCGCCTATCTCGTCACCCACCGGAACCGGAAGGAATCTTTGGACGTTCCCTCCTCCAGCGGGCAGATCATTAAGCAGATCCTGCTCATCGGCGTTCCCATCACCCTGAGCAACTCCGCCATGAGCATCATCAACATCATTGATACCAAGATCGTCATGGGCCGCCTGCAAAACGGACTGGGCCTTTCAGAAACGGCGGCGGCTGTGCTGAACGGCCAGTACCGCATCGCCATGAATATGCCCAACATGGTGGCCTCCTTTGTTTATCCTGTCACCATGAGCCTGATCCCCTTTGCAGCGGCGGCGCTGGCCCGGAAGGACCACGCCGAGGCGGACCGCATCATTTCCTCCGCCTTCCGACTCATCGCCATTCTGGCGCTGCCCGCGGGCGTGGGTCTCTCCGTGCTGTCCACCCCCATTGAGCGGCTCATGCTGCCCATGCAGCCGGAGGACGCGCTGGCGGCGGGTCCCCATTTGCAGATTTTAGGCATTGCCCTGATCTTCATCTGCCTGATGATTTTGACCAATGCCATTTTGCAGACCTATGGTAAGGAGAAGCTTCCTATTTTCACCGTCATCGCCGGCGGCGTGGTGAAGGTGGTCATGAACTACATTCTGGTGGGCAACCCGGACATCAGCATCCACGGCGCGCCCATTTCTACCCTGTGCTGCTATCTGACCATCTGCGGACTGAACCTCTTCTTCGTGTGGAAATACTCCCCGGAGAAGCCCCGGTACACGCGGCTGTTCGGAAAGCCCATCGTAGCCTCCGCCGTGATGGGCGCCGCCGTTTGGGCTGTGTACGGTCTTGTCGCCAGAGTCCTTAGCGGCCACAGCGCTTACGGTGCCAATGCCCTCGCTACCTTCTGCGGCATTCTGGCCGGTGTAGTGGTATACGGCGTTCTGGTCATTACCCTGCGAATCTTACAGGCAGAGGACGTAAAAGCTCTGCCTAAAGGCGAAAAAATAGCCAAACTTTTGCGCTTGAAGTGAACGATTTATAAAAAATCCTGTTATATCAATGTTTTCAGGATAAAATAGCTTGCAAAGGCAGTGGAGATATGGTAAATTTTCAAAGGAAACAGCGCTATGGGTGGGAGGATCTTCTCACCATCATGCACCTGCTGCGTGCCCCCGAGGGCTGTCCTTGGGACCGCGAGCAGACCCATCAGTCCATCCGCCGGAATTTTCTGGAAGAGACCTACGAGGCGCTGGACGCCATTGACCGGAATGACACCCCCGGTATGTGCGAGGAATTGGGGGACGTTCTACTTCAGGTGGTGTTCCATTCCGTGATGGAAGAGGAGCAGGGCCGTTTCACCGCAGATGACGTGGTGGACGGCGTGGCTCAGAAGCTGGTGTTCCGCCATACCCATGTATTCGGTGCCGCCGAGGCCGCCGACAGCGCACAGGCGCTGGAGGGCTGGGAGGCTCAGAAAAAGAAGGAAAAGGGGTTCACCTCCCCGGCGGACGCTGTGGAAGCCGTCCCCCATACGCTGCCGGCGCTGTGGCGGGCGGAAAAGATTGTCTCCCGCTCTGTAAAGGCCGGATTCAACTGGGACTCCGCTGCCGGTGCGCTGGACAAGCTGGATGAGGAAACCGCCGAGCTGCGGCAGGCCGTGGAGACCGGACAGCCTGTGGACAGTCCTCACGGCATCCGGGAGGAGCTGGGCGACGCTCTGTTCATTCTCTGCAAGATCGCCCAGATGTCCGGTGTGGACCCGGAGGACGCTCTGCACCGGGCCTGTGACAAATACCAAGGTCGGTTCCGCCGGGTGGCGGATGCCGCCGACCGCCCGCTGAACGCTTATACGGAAGCGGAAAAAATCGCTCTTTGGGAGCAAGCCAAAGAAAACTAAGATCTTCATTGCGGAAACGCGATAAAAGATAAATGGAATTTTAATTATTTTACAGGAGGATATACTCATGAACAAAGCTGAACTGATCGCCGCCGTGGCCGCTGCCGCTGAAATTTCCAAGAAGGACGCTGAGACTGCTGTCTCCGCTACTCTGGACGCCATTACCGCCGCTCTGAAGGAAGGCGACAAGGTCCAGCTGGTTGGCTTCGGTTCTTTCGAGGTCAAGTCCCGCGCTGCCCGCACCGGCCGTAACCCCCGTACCAAGGAAGTTGTCGAGATCCCCGCTTCCAAGGTGCCCGTGTTCAAGGCCGGTAAGGCTCTGAAGGACGCTGTGGCTGAATAAATTCACACCGTAAAGGGGGCGTTACGCCCCCTTTTTCATTTTTCAAGAAAGGAAGCATCATGCGCTTAGACAAATATCTCAAGGTCTCCCGGCTCATCAAGCGGCGGACCGTGGCCAACGAAGCCTGCGACAATGGATTGGTCACCGTCAACGGCAAGCCCGCCCGGGCCTCCTATGAGGTGAAGGAGGGAGACCAGATCACCCTGCGCTTCGGCGTACGGACCGTCACCGTGGAGGTGCTGTCCGTTCAGGAAACCGTGCGGCAGAGCGATGCCGCCGCCCTGTACCGGCAGATCCAATAAGTTCTTCTATCTTCCTCCCTGTCCGCATACACTGAGGGCAGGGAGGGATCTTATGACCAATGACTTCAATATGCCCGTCACCCCCCACCGGCTGGAGCTGATGGACCGGGCGCATCTTACCGTTTCCGGCGTGGAGGATGTGGAGCGCTTCGACGAGAGCGGTGTCATTATGACCACCTCCGCCGGGACCCTGATCGTCACCGGGGAGGACCTGCACATCGGCAAGCTGTCCTTAGAGGGGGGCGAGTTGTATGTGGATGGCCGCATCACCTCCATCTCCTATGAGGACACTTCGAACCGTCAGGGCGGCTTTTTCAGCCGTCTGTTCGGATAGGCCATGGCCATCCATGTCACGGAGCAGCTCCGCACGTTCCTCCTGTCGATTCTGCTGGGGCTGGGCGCCGGGGTCCTGTACGACCTGCTGCGGGCGGTACGGCTGCGGCACCCCCGACTGACGGCGCCGCTGGACCTGCTCTACTGTCAGGCCATAGGTCTGGCGGTCTTTCTGTTCGTTCTGCGGCAGTCGGATGGCCAACTCCGGGGGTTCATCCTGCTGGGAGGTCTGGGCGGCGGCGTTCTGTTTTTTTCCCTGCTCTCACGGCCCCTGCGGCCGGTTTGGGACTTCTGGATGGACCGGTGGATGGAATTGTTCCAATTTCTGAGTCTACCGGGACGGTTTTGCGCCGCAGTTTGTAAAAAATTTGCATTTCAGGCAAAAACCCTCTTTTATTTTCTCAGGAAATACGCTACAATACATATTGAAGGAGTATGGAAGCCCCTTCGCAAAGGAGGGATGTCCCATGGCAAAGCCCGTCAAACCCGCAAAAAAGAAAAAATCAGGTAATCTGCTGGTCCATGTGGTGATCCTGCTGCTTCTGGCCACAGTGGGCTGGCGGCTTTATGCCCTTCAGGGGCAGGTCCGGGCCGCGCAGGCGGAACGGGATCAGTATGCCCGGCAGGTAGAGAATGTCCAGCAGGAAAACGAGACGCTGCGGAGCGACATCGCAGAAGGTCCCACTGAGGAGAAAATGAAAGAACTGGCCCGGGAAGAACTGGGCATGATCGACAGCAACAGCTATCTGTTTTTAGATCGATCCAACTGAGCATTACCGGCACAGCCGGTTACTATTATTTTAACAAGAATAAGAATAGGAGTAACACAGCACTTATGGAGTACGAGGTCGGAACAGTCTTAGAGGGCAAGGTCACCAGTATTACAAAATTCGGCGCTTTTGTGGCCTTGGAGGGCGGCAAGTCCGGCCTGGTACATATTTCGGAGATCGCCAACAGCTATGTCAACGATGTACATGACTTTTTGCAGGAGGGGCAGGACGTTAAAGTAAAGCTCCTTGCTATCAAGGACGGAAAGCTGGATCTTTCCATCAAAAAGGCGTTGCCCGCACCGGAGCGCCCCGCCCAGCGGAGCTTCCAGCCCCGTCCGGCAGCAGCCCCCCGTCCCGCGGCGGCTCCCCGGCGGCCCGCCGTTCAGGCAGCGGACACCACCCCCTCCGGCGATCTGGCCTTTGAGGACAAGCTCAAGCAGTTTCTCTCCTCCTCGGAGCGGAAAATGGCAGACCTGAACCGGAATATCTCCGGCAAGCAGGGCGGCCGCAGAAGAAGATAAATCCATTTTAAACTGATAACAACGCAGCCGTCTCCGGGAGAGCATCCCAGAGACGGCTGCGTCAACTTATATGTGTGAAAAATCACGCAGAAAAAGCGTCCACGCCCGCAAGGGCACATTTGATAGGGCCGATTTTCCGCGCCCCTTTTACGCCAGTCTGCGGAAGCACTCATTCTGGGTGTTGCTCCAGAAGTGAGTGTCATCGATGCCGGACACGTAGTAAACAAGCGGAGCGGAAAAGTCATTTTGCAGATAGTCAATGTCCAACTCCGGACAGTATCCCACGCTGCTGCGGTCCCGGACGCGGAAGGGATAGGCGGTTTCGCCAAGCAACTCCAGTTCCGGATACACGATGCGACAGCCGTCCTCGGAAAACAGCAGAACGGTGGTACCCGCATCGTCCACCCAGATACCCGCAAGGGCTTCCTCCGTCACAGCGCTGTAATCCCCCGGCGCTTCGTAGCGGTACTCCGTGCGTTCCGTGCGGTCTAAAATCTGCGCAAACAGGGGGAGCAGCTTCCACGCCGCCCACTTCACCCGGCCCGTGCTGCGGTACGGCTGTTCCAGGGTATAGCCCGCGTCATCCAGTGCGTCATAGGCCGTCTCATCGCCCCGCATGAGGGCCTCCGCCTCCGTCAGCACCGCCGCCCATGCCCGGGCCAGCTCCGCAGAGTTTTCCATGGGCACGTTTTCATCTATCCACCTGAATACGTCCTCCTGCTCCACCGAGTTCACATCGATCCAGTCCAGCAGCTCTCCGGCGGCATAGGTGGTCCGCAGAGAGCTGCCCGCCGTGCCGGGTGCCACGGTGTAGATGTCTGTCAGCACATCTTCCAGACTCAGCGGTTCTTTTTCCTCCGGCTTTGCAGGTTCAGGTTCCGGTGTTTCATCGGGAGGTTCTGCTGCCTCCTCCCCCGGTGCCGACGGCTTCGCAGCCGGCGGATTCTCCGGCTCCCTGTTTTTCCCTCCGCAGGCGGTCAGCAGCAGAGCCAGCAGCAAGCATACCGTCAAGATTCTGCGTTTCATCCCATTCACCTCTCGATCTTTGATCCGCTGCCATGCCAACACACGCAAAATACAAGACCTCCACTGGTTCCGGCCATGGCCGAAGCCGAACGCCGCACATGGATACATTGGAGCAGGCTTTCAAAGGAAACCTCAATGCCATAAGCAAGCACATCTGTATATGCTTATTATATCAATACCATGCGGAAATTCAGGCGGGACCCACAGATCTCCGGCTTCAAGGCGGCAAAGGAGGCACAGGAAATTCAGAATCACGGCTCCCCCGCCACTTGCAGTCATGCGTTCTATCGACCTAAAAAACCACGCGGTCAGCCGAGAGGCTGACCGCGTGGTTCCACAAGTATTCTATTTTTACTGTACGGAATTTTTCATTCTCCACACGATGGCAGAGACCTGACCGCGGGTCAGGGTGCTGTTGGGCTTGTAGGTGCTGGTGCCGTTGGAGAAGTAGCCCTCAATAATGCCTGCGGCGTTCAGCGCCTGCACATAGACGTCATTGGTGTCGGTAAAGGGCTTCTTGCTGGGCAGGCCGGTGGTAGAAAGCTTCAACGCCTTGGCGGCGATCTGCGCGATCTGCAGACGGGTGATAGGCCCGTTCAGCTTGGGATTGCCGGACACCAGTCCGGCAGCCTTGGCCTTCGCCAGATAGCCGCTGAAGGGGCTGCCCTTCACCGTGGGGGCCTGCTCGCCGTAGCCCGCCGCCAGCATGATGAGCTTCAGGGCCGCGCCGTAAGTAATGGTATTCTTCTCTTGAAACGTTCCGTTGCTGTAGCCGGAGATAACATTGGCGCCGGCAAGTTCCGTAACATACTTATAGCACCAGGTGGAGGTGGAGATATCCGTAAACTTCTTCACGCTGTCCACCACGCCGATGGAGACCACACCGGCCCCCAAAGCGGTGCCGCTGCTGCTCAATGCCACATAGGGAATGGAGACAGAACCGGTGAACCCACTGTTGGGAATGAAGCGCAGCTGGCTCATGGAATCAGTGTCGCTGCCGTAGCTGTAAGCGCTGGTGGTATCCGCCGCATAGGAGCCAACGTACAGAACACCGGCAGTGGAGGCAGGCAGCTCCAGCAGCTGGATGCTGCTAAGGCCGAAGCCAGTGGCGGATGCCACCGCGGAATACACAGAGTTTGCCGGGAAGTTCACGGAGGTACCCTTGGTGGTCACGCTGTAAACCTCAGACACCGGAGAAGCCGTCACGCTGATCAGAATGGTTGCAGAAACAGCCGTTCCGCTGCTGCTGTATCCGGTAAAGGTGAGGGCTGTGCAGTAATTGCTGCCGCTGGGGATGTAGGTCAGCTCGGAGAGGTCATATTCCGATGCAGAGGCGGGACTGTAGGAGAAAATCATACTGCCCGCCATAGAAGCGGTGAGCTGCGTCCGCGTCGCGCCGTACTTGCTGGCATTGTAATAGTTGTAGTATAGACTGCCGGTAGCGGGTACACTGGTCAGCGTCAGATACTGCAAGGACCCGCCGGAGGTGTACTTACGGAAAAGGCGGGCAATGTCATTGGCGTTGATCTGCAGGGCGGTGTTGGGCGTGGTATTGTAGCGGATGTTGCCCACATATCGGGATGTTACCGCAGATGTACCGGTGGTGATGACCAGTGTACCGGTGGTCGACTGATCGCATTTGCTGTTTTTTCCGCCGTAAAGGGTGAAGCTCAGCGTAATGCTGCCGGAGAAGGTCCGATCCGCCACAAAGCTCAGCTCGTCCAGATCGTAGTCACCATAGTCGCTGTCACCGTAGTAGAACTTGTTGCTGCTGAGGCTGGAACGGGTGAAGGCAGTCTCATTCCGCTTGCCATACCGGGAGTAGAGGGTACCGGCATTGTTGAACGCGCTGTCGGGCCGGCTGAATTCCACATACTTGAAGCTGCCGGTACAGCTGCTGTTCTCATAGATCTTCTCAAAATCGTCATCGTCAAAGGTAACTTCCTCACCGGCTTTCACCGTGTAAGTAATGTCACCCTTGGAGGAACCGGATTTGGAAGACGTGATCTTCAGGGTTCCGGTAACAGAATCGCTTGTCTTGTTGTTTTTTCCGCCGTAAGCCTTGAAGGTAATCTCAATGCTGCCGGAGAAGGACTTGTCTGCCACAAAGCTCAGTTCGTCCAAATCGTAGTCGCCGTAGTCGCTGTCACCGTAGTAGAACTTGTAATCGTCCAGTTCAGAGCGGGTAAAAGAGGTTGCATTCCGCTTACCATACCGGGAGTAAATGGTACCGGCATCACTGTAATCAGAGGAAGGCTTTTCAAATGCCACATACTTCATCGTGCCGGAGCCGCCAGCCTTGTCATAGGCATTACTGAAATCTTCATCGCTAAATACAACTTCCTCGCCGGGCTTCACTGTGTAGGTGATGTCACCCTTGGAGGAACCGGAAGTCTTTCCGATTACAATTCTCAGTATACCAGTAAGCTTACCGCCATTGTCACCGCGCATTTGGAAGGTCAAGTCAACCATTTCCCCATTTGAACGTTTCCCCGCAAGGAAATTCATGCCGTTTAAGCGGTAGTCACCACGGCTCATGTCGCTTCTGGATACATAAAAATATGCCGATCCCAAGTCATCCTCATCTAAGGTGACCTCATCACGACTATAATCATAAGCGTACAATTGGCCGCAGCTGTCTAAGCCAGACGCGCTTGTAAATCTCAAATAGGAAAGGTTATCATCTCTGTTCTCGTCATAATAATCTGTAAACTTTGAAATATCAAAGTTCACTACCTCACCAGCATCCACTTTGTACTCAATATCTGCCGAAGATTTTGCGGACACAGCCGGGACCATCGTCATGACCATGATCATAGTCAGCAGGAAGGCCGGAAGCCGTTTTCTGAAAAACCGTCTCATAAAAAACCTCCTAAATTCAGTTTAACATCCATGTATACTTCTATAAACCTACCATAGCGGAAAGTCACTTTGCAATCATGAACAAATTGTGAACAAGATGCTACAATCCGGTTAAAATTTATCGCTGCGAACAGCCGGAATTTTTTACACCACAGCGGGCATTTCCTTCTCGTGAAACAGTCCTTCAAGCCGGGCCCGCTTTTCATGCCGCGCCGCCCTTCCCCAGCCGCGGAAAAGGGGTTTGTATTTTGAGGAAATATCTGCTATAATAAAGGTCAACCTTAGAAAACTTGGTGGCCGGACGCTGCTGCGGGCCGTGTGCCCCGGCGAACACGCCCGGAGAAATTCCGGGCCGCAGCTTGGGACGATAGGAAGTAATGCGATGATCGATCAATATGGCCGGACAATTGATTATCTGCGGCTGTCGGTAACGGATCTTTGCAATTACCGATGCCAATACTGTATGCCGGCGGAGGGCGTGGAAAAAGGCCCCCACGGCTCCGTTCTCTCCGTGGAGGAGTGCGGGGAAATCGCCCAGGCAGCAGTACGCTGCGGCGTGCGGAAAATCCGCATCACCGGCGGCGAGCCGCTGGTGCGCCGTGGGATTCTGGACATCTGCCGCACCCTGCGGGCCATTCCGGAGTTGGAGGAGCTGTGCCTCACCACCAACGGCAGCCTGCTGCCGGAATTGGCAAAGCCCCTGCAGGAAGCCGGAGTGGATCGGCTGAACATCAGTCTGGACACCCTGCGGACGGAGCGATTCCGGGAAATCACCCGCCGGGGAGATCTGGAGGACGCCTTTGCGGGCATCCGGGCAGCGGAGGACGCCGGATTTCAGAATCTGAAGCTGGACACCGTGCTGATGGGCGGCGTGAACGATGACGAGATCGAGGATTTTCTGAGCCTGACAAAAGAGTACCCCTGGGAGGTGCGGTTCATCGAACTGATGCCTATGGGGCCCTGTGCGGCATGGCCAAAGGAACGCTTTCTGCCGGTAACTGAGATTCTGAACCGATTCCCGGCGCTGGAAGAAATCGAACCCAATGGCGTGGCCCGGCGGTACCGTCTGCCGGGAGCCATGGGGACTGTGGGGCTGATCACCCCCATGAGCCACGAGTTCTGTGGAGCGTGCCGCCGCATCCGGGTAACGGCGGACGGCAAGCTGAAGGGCTGTCTCCACAGCCGGGAGGAAATCTCCCTCCGGGGACTTCACGGCAGGGAATTGGAGGACGCCATCCTCCGGGGCATCCTGCAAAAGCCCAAGGGGCACCACCTGACAGAGCATGCCAGCGATACGCCCCGGACCATGAATGAGATCGGAGGCTGAACCATGGGAGAACTGACCCATTTCAACGAACAGGGCCGCGCCCGGATGGTGGATGTGACAGAAAAGGCCGTGACCCACCGGCGGGCGGTGGCGGCGGGGGAGATCCGCGTATCACCGGAAACTATGGTCCATATCAAAAACGGCACCCTGAAAAAGGGAGACGTGCTGGCGGTGGCCCAGGTGGCGGGCATCCAGGCCGCCAAGCACAACTGGGAGCTGATCCCCATGTGCCACCCTCTGCCCCTGACAGGTATCGACATCACGTTCCATCTGTCGGACCAGCCCTGCATGGTGGAAATTCGGGCCGCCGTCACCTGCACCGGCGTCACCGGCGTAGAGATGGAGGCCCTGACCGCCGTTTCTGTGGCGGCCCTCACCGTTTACGATATGTGCAAGGCGGTGCAGAAGGATATGGAGATCACCAACATCCGCCTGCTGGAAAAATCCGGCGGCAAAAGCGGAGACTATAAGCGAGAGGACTGATAGAACCATGGCAAAGGTCGTATCCGTCAATATCAGCGAGAAAAAGGGAACACTGAAAAAGCCCGTTCCGGAAATTAAATTGAAGCTGCGCCACGGCATCGTGGGGGACGCCCACGCCGGGGACTGGCACCGCCAGATTTCTCTATTGGCGGAGGAAAGCATCGACACCATGCGCCCCCGCTCCCCCATCGCTCTGGACCCCGGCGTATTCGCGGAGAATATCAATACAGAGGGCATCGACCTCAAGCACCTGCCGGTGGGCACCCATCTGCGCATCGGAGAGACGGAGGTGGGGGTCACCCAGATTGGCAAGGAATGCCACAGCGACTGCGCCATCAAAAAGGCGGTAGGCAAGTGCGTCATGCCCACGGAGGGCATCTTCGCCGTGGTGGTAAAAGAGGGCGTTGTCAGGCCCGGAGACGAAATTGAGGTGCTGAAGTGAAGCTGATCCGAACAGAGGAGGCCGTGGGCCACGTGCTGTGCCACGATATGACCCAGATCATCAAGGATCAATATAAGGACGCCCGGTTCCGCAAGGGCCACATCGTCACAGAGGACGATATTCCCGTGCTGCTGAGCATGGGCAAGGAGAACCTGTATGTCTGGGAGATGACTCCGGGCATGGTCCACGAAAACGATGCGGCGGAGCGGCTGCTGGCCCTGTGCGGTCAGGAGAACATGCTCCGCAGCGAGACGAAAGAGGGCAAGATCGAGCTGACCGCCGCCTGCGACGGCCTGTTCCGGGTGGACAGCCGCCGGCTGGTGGCAGTCAATTCGCTGGAGGAGATCATGATCGCCACCCGTCACGGCAATACCGCCGTGAAAAAGGGCGACAAGCTGGCGGGTATGCGGGTCATCCCCCTCATCATCAAGGAGGAAACGCTGCAAGCCGCCGAGCAGGCGGCGGGCGCCGGCCCTCTATTGGAGCTGCTGCCCTATGTGAAGAAAACCGCCGCTATCGTGGCCACCGGCAGCGAGGTGAAGAAGGGTCTCATTCAGGACACCTTCACCCCGGTGGTGAAGGAGAAGCTGGCGGCCTACGGTATCGAAACCATCTTCATCACATATTCCGGCGACGGCGTGGACAACGTGGCGGGCGCCATTTCGGAAGCCCGGAACACCGGTGCGGACATGATCCTCTGCACCGGCGGCATGAGCGTGGACCCGGACGACAACACCCCCGGCGGCATCCAGGCAAGCGGCGCACGGATCGTCACTTACGGTGCGCCCGTGCTGCCGGGTGCCATGTTCCTGCTGGGGTATTTTGAGGCCGGTACGCCTATCTGCGGCCTGCCCGGCTGTGTGATGTATGCCGGGGCCACCATTTTCGACCTGGCGCTCCCCCGGATCGCCGCAGGCGTGGAACTGACCCGCAGAGACTTCGCCGTGATGGGCGAGGGCGGGCTGTGCCTTGGCTGCAAGCCCTGTCACTGGCCCAACTGCCCCTTCGGAAAATAAAAGCGAGAGCGCCCAAGCGCGCTTCTGCTTTTCCGAACCGTTCATCTTGATTGAGTATCACGCTTTACTCTGTAAAGTCGAGATAGATTTTCCATCGAATCAGAAAGGAAGAACCAACATGAAAAAGTGTTTGTCTCTGCTGCTGGCCCTGTGCCTGACCCTGTCCCTCGCCGCCTGCGGCTCCAAGGCCGACACCAGTGCCGACGCCGCTGACGGTTCTCAGACGCAGGACAACGCCCCCGCGGAAGCCCCCGCCGGTGAGCCGGTGGAGCTGATCGTGTT
>ENA-OUUV01001330-OUUV01001330.1-human-gut-metagenome-genome-assembly--contig:-NODE-1330-length-12112-cov-3.516215_pt1 | contig 12112 bp, 9 predicted proteins | sample MGYA00237952_ERZ548838 | MGnify/ENA primary metagenome ERZ548838 (study PRJEB26490, sample SAMN05194705) | human gut metagenome | biome: terrestrial biome; feature: human-associated habitat; material... | reverse complement strand
GGGTCTTGTTTGTAACTTACCAGAATATGCATTATCTATTGGTAAAACAATAATAAATGGAGGACTAAATTTCGTTTTAGGATTAATGATAGGATTCTACTTATTATTCGATTTTGATAAAGTAAATGAAAATATTGATAAAATGTTACCAAAAACTTGGAAAGAAAATTTTAGAGAATTAACAAAAAGAATAAATACATCTCTAAGAAGTTATGTTCAAGGCGTTCTTCTTGTTATGTTCTTAGTATTCTTAACTCAAAGTATAGGTCTAACACTTGCTGGAATGGAAGCACCATTATTATTTGCACTTTTCTGTGCTGTAACAGATGTTATTCCATATTTTGGACCATATATTGGAGGAATACCTGCCGTAATAGTTGGATTTACAATTTCCCCAATAACTGGAATTTGTGTATTAATTTCCATATTAGTAGTTCAACTACTAGAAAACAATTTCTATCAACCACTAATCATGGGACACACAATGCAACTACATCCAGTAACAATAATGTTAGGATTACTAATATTTGAACATTTCTTTGGAATTCTAGGTATGGTAATCGCAACACCAGTAATTGCTTGTATTAAAGTTTTACTAATATTTATAAATGAAAAAACAGGGATTATTAAATCAATTACAGGAGAAGAAATAGCTGATTTAAAAGAATTAGAAGAAAATTAAATAAAAAAATATTGTATTAATTTTATAATATGTTAAAATAATACATGAACAAAAAAGATTATTTATATAAAACATTGATTAGAGATGAGTATAATAAGCAATTATTTAAAGAGAGTTAACGTTTGGTGTAAGTTAATAATAATCTTATTAGAAGCTACTCTAGGAGTTTTATCGGTAATACCGTTATCTAAATTAAGACCAATATAGGATGGTACCGGACATTGTCCTCCTATAGTGGTCTTTTATTTGTTTAAAAGGAGATTTTTATGAAAATATATGTAATAGGTGGAAAAGCAAAATCAGGGAAAAATACGTTCGGAGAATATTTAAGAGAAGAATTAAAAGAATATGGTTATAAGCCTTGTGTGATGCATATAACTGAACCATTATATGGATATGCTAGAAACTACTTTGAATGGAATGGTAATGATAGTGATAAGCCAAGAGAATTTCTTCAAAAAATGGGAATTGAAATAATAAAAGAAAAAATGGGTAAAAAAGACTTCTTATTAAACAGATTATATGAAGATATAGAAATATTAAGTAACTTTTTTGATACATTTATAATAACTGATGCTAGATTAGTACATGAATTCGAAAGCATAAAAGAGCATTTTTCTGACGTAGTAACAATCAAATTAGAAAGAAACAATTACAATGATTATTTAACAGAAGAAGAAAAAAATCACATAACAGAAAGAGAAATATCTAAATATAATAATTTTGATTATATTATAGAAAATAGGGGCTTTCAAGATTTAAGAAATAGTGCAGTAGAAGTAGTTAGAAATGAAGAAAATTATGGAGGTTAATATGAATAAATTAGTAGCAATTGTTGGAATGAGTGGTACTGGAAAAAGTGTAGTAACAGACTATTTAGAAGAACAAAATTGGAAAAAATTATATTTTGGTGGAATAACATATAAACTAATGAAAGAAGCTGGAATAGAACGTACAGAAGATGGCAAAAGTGAAAAAGAATTCCGTGAAAAATTAAGAAAAGACTATGGTCCAGAGTGCTATGCAAAATTCCTAGAACCAGAAATAAAAGAAGCCTTAAAAGAAGGAAACGTTGTATTAGATGGATTATATTCATGGTATGAATATAAGTATCTAATAGATAAATTTGAAGACTTAATATTAATTTGTGTAGTAACAGATAAAAAATTAAGATATCAAAGAGTGGCTGAACGAAAAGAAAGAGCGTTCGATAAAGAAGCAATTATTTATAGAGATTTATCAGAAATAGAAAACCTAGCCAAAGGTGGGCCAATAGCCTACGCCGACTATTTCATTTTAAATAATGGCAATATGGATGATGAAATAAATAGACTTAAAGAAATATTAAAAGAGATAGGAGAATAAAATATGAAGTACATGACACATGATGAGATAAGAAATACCTGGTTTAGATTTTTTGAAAATAAAAAACATAAAAAAGTAGAAAGTGCACCATTAATACCAATAAATGATGATAGTCTTTTATGGATTAATGCAGGTGTTACACCATTAAAAAAATACTTTGATGGAACAGAAGTACCAGAAAATAGAAGAATAGTAAATATTCAAAAATGTATTAGAACTAATGATATAGAAAATGTTGGAGTAACAAAAAGACATCAAACTTTCTTTGAAATGATGGGAAACTTTAGTATAGGGGATTACTTTAAAAATGAAGCAATCGAATTTGCATATGAATTACTTACAAGTGAAGAATACTTTGGAATAGATAAAAATTTGCTATATGTAACAGTATATACAGAAGATGAAGAAGCAAAAAACAAATGGATTAAAGAGGGTCTTGATGAATCACACATTATACCATTAGAAGAAAACTTCTGGGAAATAGGAGAAGGACCATGTGGACCAGACTCAGAAATATTCTTTGATAGAGGAGAAAAATACGATCCTAACGGAGATGCTTTAGAACTATTTAAAAAGGACGAAGAACAAGAAAGATACGTAGAAATTTGGAATAATGTATTTAGTCAGTTTAATTCAAAACCAGGAGTTGCAAGACACGACTATAAAGAATTACCAAGCAAGAATATCGATACAGGAGCAGGTCTTGAAAGATGGTGTACACTATTCCAACAAGTAGATTCAAATTTTGAAACAGACTTATTTGTACCAATCATAAAACACATCGAAGAATTAGCAGAATTCGACTATGTTGGACAAAAAGGATTTAAAGTAATTGCAGACCATATCCGTGCTATTACATTTGCACTATCAGATGGAGCAACATTTGAAAATGTTGGACGAGGATATGTATTAAGAAGACTTTTAAGAAGAAGTGTTAGATTTGGTAAAAATTTAGGAATAGAATGTCCTTTCATGTATAAAATTGTTTCAGACGTAGTAGACGTTATGCAAGAAGCCTATCCATATCTAAAAGAAAAAAGAGCAGAAGTTGAAACAGCAGTATTAGAAGAAGAAAAATTATTCTTAAAAACTCTTGAAGCAGGAGAAAGAAGATTAAAAGAATTAGTAGAAAATTCAAGAGATGGCTATATAAGTGGAGAAGACGCATTTAAACTTTATGATACATATGGTTTTCCATTTGAACTTACTGAAGAATATCTAGAAGAATTAGGTTATAAAGTATCAAAAGAAGAATTTGATAAATATATGCAAGCTCAAAAAGATTTAGCAAAGAAAAATGCTAAAAACAAATCATCAATGGCAAGTCAAAAGAAAGTACTATTAGACTTTAAAGATGAATCTGAATTTGTTTATGGAATATATAGACAAAGAAGTAATATAATCGCAATATTTAGTAAAGATGAGCAATTAGAATCAGTTGATCATGACACATATCTAGCAATCAAAAGAACATGTTTCTATGCAGAGTCAGGTGGACAAGTAGCTGATACTGGTATGATTTTAGGAAAAAATTTCAAAGCTAGAGTAGTAGATGTATTTAAAGGACCAAATGGTCAAAATATTCATAAAGTAAGACTATTAGATGGAAAAATCACAGTAGGTGATGAAGTAGAATTAGTAGTTGATAAAGATAGAAGAAGAAAAATTGAAAAAAATCACTCAAGCGTACACATGTTACAATATGCACTACAACAAACAGTATCAAATACAATTAAACAAGCAGGAAGTTATGTTGACGACGAAAGATTAAGATTCGACTTTAACTATTCTGGTAAAATGACTGATGAAAAATTATTAGAAGTTGAAAAATTTGTTAATGAAATGATTAACGAAAACATCATTGTCTCAACAGAAATAATGCCATTAGATAAAGCAAAAAAATTAGGAGCTATGGCCTTATTTAGTGAAAAATATGGAAAAAATGTAAGAGTTGTAAAAATAGGTAAATCTATAGAATTATGTGGAGGAACTCATGCAACTAATACAAAAGAAATAGAAAAATTTGCTATATATAATTGTGAATCTAAAGGAAGTAACATCTATAGAATAGAAGCAACAACAGGAAGTAAAATTGAAAGTATTATATATGACACAATAAAGCCATATACAGACGAAAAAGTAAAATTACTAATAAAAGCACGTGAAATACTTGAAGAAGCAAGAAACAACGGAATAAAGTTAGAATTTGATGTAGATATAAACAATGATAAACCAGAATCATATAAAGACATAATATTTAATAGAAATGAATTACAATATGTTCATCAAGAAGTAAAAGAATTAGAAAAAAAATACTTCGAAATAAAAGAAAAACAAACACTACAAAACTTAGACATCTACAGAGAACATATAAAAGTAATAAATAATGTAGAAACATTAATCATGAAATTAGATAATAAAGACACTAACTTATTAAAAAGTATCGCAGATGAATTAATTAATGAAATGAATAATGCTTTCATCTTCTTCATCAATATAAAAGAAGATAATAGTGTAAACTTTATTGCAAAATCAACATCATTTGTAAATGCTGGATTAATAGTAAAAGACGCATCAATTTCATCTAATGGAAATGGAGGAGGTTCCCCTAAATTTGCACAAGGTGGAGGAAAAACTTCCAAAAATATAGATGAAATAATTAAACATATTGAAAAGGTAATAAACAATGAATAATTTTCTAATAGAAACTGAAGATACATTACTAATTCAAAAAAAAGAAGAAGAGTTAATCAAGAAAAATAAATTTCAAAATGCTGAAATATCAAGTTTTGATATAGAAGAAACGCCTCTAGAAAATGCTCTAGAGGCCCTTGATACTTATGGTTTTTTAAGTAGTCAAAAAGTTATAATAATTAAAAATATTGAAGTATTAAACTATAATGACAACAAAAAAGACCTAGATCATTTATTTAAGTACCTAGATAATTCTTCACCTGATAATTTATTAGTATTTGAATCAAAGAAGTTAGATAATAAAACAAAAACCGCAAAAGAATTAAAAAAGAAATGTCAAACAATAAACTTAGAAGTAAACACTAAAGCCTTCATAAAAAATGAATTAAAAGATTTTGATATTTCTCAAGATACGATTAATTTACTAGATGAATATTGTTTGGGAGACATTTCTAAAATAGCTAACGAATGTGAAAAACTAAAAAATTATAAATGTGATGAGAAAAAAATAACTAAAGAAGATATATTAGAACTTATTGTAAAAAAACAAGGTGATATGAAAGAAACTACATTTCAATTCTCACGTGCATTAGCTGAAAAAAATAAAAAGGAAGCACTTAAATTATACAATGTACTTCTAGAAGAAAATAATGATTCGATAGCAATACTAGGACTACTTGCTAGTCAGTTAAGAATAATATACCAAGTAAAAATATTAGAAAATAGAAGAATGTCTGATAGAGAAATAGCAAGTGTATTAGAAGAAAAAGAATTTAGAATAAAAAAAACAAGAGAACTTACAAGATATTATAGCGAAAAAGAAATAAGAAACTTAATAATATCATTAGAAGATATAGATTTAAAAATGAAAACTACAGACATCGATTCAAAAAATCTATTAGAATTATTTATAACTAATATGTAAAAAAAGGTAAAAGAAAGAAAATCTTTTACCTTTTAATTTGACTTATTTTTTATATTTTCAAGTCTTTCATAAATCTCTTTTAATTGTTTCTCATATCCAATATCTTTTGGAACATAATATTTCTTATTCTTTAATTTATTTGGAAGATATTGTTGAACCACATATGCTCCTTTATAGTCATGAGGATATTTATAGTCCGGAGAATCAGCTTTTATATGATTTGGTATAGTTCCAACATCTCCTTTTTCAATATCTTCAAGTGCTGCATCAAAAGCAATATGCCCTGTATTGCTTTTAGGAGATAGAGCCATCTCAGCAACTATTGTTCCAATAGGAATTCTGCCTTCTGGTAGACCCACTCTTAAAGTAGCATTGATTGCTGCATCAAGTCTTGGTCCAATTGCTGGGTTTGCAAGTCCAATATCTTCATAAGCAATAACAGAAAGTCTTCTAAATAGTGATTCTAAATCTTCCTCATAAACTAGTCTTGCTGCATAATGTAATGCAGCATCAACATCACTTCCACGAATTGACTTTTGAAGTCCACTAAGAACATCATAATGCCCATCACCATTCTTATCTGAAAAGAAAACAGGTTTATTATTAATCATTCTAATCTTTTTTTCATTCACAATTTTATCATCAGTTGCATAATAAGATATCTCAAGTAAATTATAAGCATATCTTAAGTCATTTCCAGAAAGTTTTGCAATTAAATCAATACTTTTATCATCAATTACAATATCAGGCAAAAAACCACTATTAACAGCCCTTTTAAGACCAATAACAATATCATCATATTCAAGAGGTTCAAGTTCAAATAATTGACATCTACTCCTAATAGCCGGATTAATAGCATGATAAGGATTAGAAGTAGTCATACCAATTAAAGTAATAAGACCAGATTCAAGCTGAGGAAGTAAAATATCTTGCTTATCTTTATTAAGCCTATGAATTTCATCCATAATAAGAACAATACCATCATACATTTTTGCTTCTTCAATAACAATATCTAAATCCTTCTTAGTATTAATAGTAGCATTTAAAAATCTATATCTAACACCTAAGTCATTAACAATAGCATTCGCAATAGAAGTCTTACCAATACCAGGTTTACCATACAAAATCATAGAAAAAATCTTCTTATTCTTAACTAAATTAGTTAAAATCTTTCCAGAACCAATTAAATGTCTTTGTCCAATAATATCATTAATACTCTTAGGAGCAAGTTTTAAAGCTAAAGGCTTATCCATAAAAATCACCACCAATATAATAACAAAAAATACATATTTTTTAAAGTTATAACTCTAATAAAAAGACAAAAAAACAATACTATGTTATAATAATCAAGAGGTAAAAAATGAAAGCAGTATTATTTTTAGAAACAACGTGTCAATCACCAATATTGCAAGTAGCAATAAAATTGACAAAAAACATTTTAATCTTATTACAAATAATAGGTCCAATTATTTTAATTGGTTCTTTAGTGTATTCTTTTATTCAAATGACTATTAATCCAGATGATAAAAAAATGCCTAAAAAAATAATTAATAAGTTTATAGCAGCAGTAGTTTTATTCTTCTTACCAACAATTATGAATGCTACTATGGGATTATTAGGTTCAACTTTTATTATAAGTGATTGTTGGAATGCAAAGCTTGAAGTTAGTTATAATCCTGATTATATTAAAACAACAGATAATGATAAATTAAAAAAATCATTTTTAACAGATCCTAGTGAATATGAACATGGAAATAAAAAAGAGGATACATCATCTAGTGATGGTTCAACAACTACTGCAACGGGTAAAGGAAACTTTGTAAAATATAGTATGTCGGACCAACAACTAAAACAAATAACAGCACTTGCTCTTCATGAACAAGGAACAACAAAAGGAGCAGCAGCAGAGGCATCTCTTATGGCTAATAGATTTGAAATGTATGGTTCAAAATATGGAACTGGTTCTGCTGGTTTAGTTAACTATGTGAGATCATCTGGATGGTTTGCTAATGCAGCAAATCATATGGCAGACTATGGTGTTGTTACATCTGCTGCCTATAGTGCAGTTAAACAAGTCCTTGTAGAAGGCAAAAGAACCCTACCAAAATATGTAGATGAACATGACTGTTTCAGTGATTTATCAAGTGTTACAAATAATGGATCAGCAATTTCTATAACAAATAGAAGCGCATATAAGAAAAATGTCTCTAAAATTCATAATAGATATGGAGCGACTTACACATTTTATTCTTTCCCTGCAAGTGGAAGTGACCCATTTGGATATACTAGTGAAAGTAATAGACAAAAGTATGGAGATGATTGTTATAGTATCGGCTAAAAATATAGAACAAACAATAAATGATTTTATTAATTACTGTATATTTGAAAAAGGCTTATCAGATAAAACAAAAGAATCATATTACAATGACTTAAATATTTATAAGGAATATTTAAATAATAATAAAAAATATAATGTAGATGAGATCAAAGCAAGTGATATAAAAAATTTCATAAAAGAAAGAAATAGTGAGGAAACTACAACTATAGCTCATAATCTTACAGTAATAAAAAATTATCATGCTTACTTATTAAAAGAAAAAATTGTAAGAGAAAATGTATCTGAATTTATTGAAAGGCCTAAACTAAAAAAGTCACTTCCAAAGGCTTTAAGTTTTGAAGAAGTAGATAAACTATTAGATATCAAACTATCTACACCATTTGACTATCGTAATAAAGCTATGCTAGAATTGATGTATGGCTGTGGCCTTAGAGTAAGTGAACTAGTCTCTTTAGAAACAACAGACATCGATACAACTAATTGCATAGTTAAAATATCTGGTAAAGGTAATAAAGAAAGAGAAGTTCCAATAGGTGAATATTCAATTTACTATTTAAATGAATATTTAAAAGTAAGAAAAAGTCTATTAAAAAAGAAACCATGTAATAAATTATTTTTAAATAACCATGGTTTAGGAATGACTAGACAAGGTTTTTTTAAAAATTTAAAACAAATATTAAAAGAAAAAGGGCTAAATCAGAATATATCACCGCATACACTAAGGCATTCATTTGCTACTCATCTTATAAATAGAGGAGCGGATTTACGTAGTATTCAAGAAATGTTAGGTCACTCAGATATTTCAACAACAAGAATATATACTAAAGTAAGTGATGAAAAAGTAATAGATGATTATAATAAATTTCATCCAAGAAGTCATAAAGAAGGAGATAATTAAAATGAAATTTAAAAGAATTTTTCTAATGGTGCTTGATTCATTAGGAGTAGGGGAGACAACTGATGCAATTAACTTTGATGATGTAGGTGCAAATACCCTAGGACATATTAATGAACAATGTGATTTGTTTATACCAAATCTAAAAAAAATAGGATTCTTAGATACATTAACTTTGTCAGATAACCAAAATGTTGATGCATACTATACAATTGCTAAACCAAATAACGCTGGAAAAGATACTCTAAATGGGCATTACGAAATAGTAGGAATTAAAAATGATATACCATTTAAAACATTTAATCAAGGGTTTGTATATGATGTTCTAAATGGAATAGAAGAAATAACCGGTAGAAGAGTAATAGGAAACAAATGTTGTCATGATAATTCAATTATAAATGAATTAGGAGAAAGACAATACAATTATGGTTCATTAATTATATACACATCTGCTGATTCAGACTTACAAGTGGCAGCACATGAAGATTCAATTCCAATATCTACATTGTATGAGTATTGTGAAAGAATAAGAGCATTAACTTTAAAAGATGATTATAGAATTGCTAGAATAATTGCAAGACCATTTACTGGTACTCCAGGACACTATAAGTTAATTAATTCTGGAAGAAAAGATTATGCAGTAAAGCCACCTAGAAAAACAATTCTAGATAGTTTATGTGAAAGTAATTATAATGTAATTGGAATTGGTAAAATTAATGATATATTCGATGGTCAAGGAATAAATAAACAAATAAAAGCAACTAATAATACTGAAGCAATCAATAAATTTACTGATATTATAGATAAAAATTTTACAGGTTTATGTATGGTTAATCTAAGTGATTTTGATAGTTTATATGGTCATACAAGAGATGTAGAAGGATATGCTAAAGCAATAGAAGAATTAGATGTGGATATTCCAATAATTATTAATAAACTTGATTTAGATGATTTATTAATAATAACAGCAGACCATGGAAATGATCCAACATTTAAAGGAAACGATCATACTAGAGAAAATTTACCAGTAATAATTTATAGTAGAAATTTTAAAAATCCTAAAAGATTGCCTCAATTTGAAACATTAGCAAATATTGGAGCAACAATAGCAGATAACTTTGATTTAGAAAAAACAGAAATAGGTACAAGCATTTTAGATGAATTAGAATAAAGATAAGTGTTAAAATTCACTTATTTTTTTTGAAAATATAGTAGTAGATAATAACATAAAAAAAACTAAGTTTTTCTTAGTTTTTTTTTAAATATTTTTTCTATAATTTTTTATACCAACAAAAGTTAATCCAATTAATGATATTCCTAAAACTGTATAAACAAGTCCATCAGTACTTCCTGTATCAGGAACTGGAACTATAGTCTTTTCACATTGACTCTTATATGTTGCTTCATCAGTCTTATTACCATTAGCATCAAAATAATTGCCATTAACTATTTCACAAGTATGTCTGTTACATTCTAAATCATATTGATCAGCTGTAATTATTGAACCATCTTTTCCAAAATAGTTGCCATTAACTATCTCACATGTGTGTCTATTACATTCAGAGTCATATTGTTCTTCACTAACAACAGTACCATTTTTTCCAAAGAATTTATCTCCAACTTTTTCACATGTGTGTTTATTACATTCAGAATCGTATTCTTCTTCAGTAACGATTGTACCTTCTTTTCCAAAGAACTTATCTCCAACTTTTTCACATATATGTTTATTACATTCAGAATCATATTGTTCAGCACTAACTATAGTACCATTTTTACCAAAATACTTATCTCCAACTTTTTCACATGTATGTTTTTCACATTGAATAGAGTAGTTTTCTTTTGTTGTTTCTTTTCCTTCTTTATCATAATATTTACCATTAACATATTGGCATTTACGAACAACTGGAGTAATAGTTCCAGAAAGACTAGCACTTATAGTTTTTGGAGTTTTAACAAGTACTATTAAATCTTGCCATTTTCCTCCAGAATATCTTTCATAAGATAATTTAGTACCAGTTGCTTTAACAGATACATTTACTGTAGTCTTAGAACTAACATTACTTGCAGGTACTTTAATAATTAATTTGCTTGTTTTAGATAGAGTAGTAGAAGAACCACTATCTTTACCATTAACATTGATTATTGCACCCTTAGCACCAGAAACACTAACAGTAGACTTTGATACACTAGCAATTGTAACAGTAACTGCATTTGAAGAATAATATTTACCATCACTTGACTCAGTAAATGTTAGTTTAGTAGTACTAACTTTCATGCTTGGTGATGATGAATATTTAGATTGTTTTTTAGCCTCATTTGCAAGACTATTTGCTTTATTTACTATACTTGAATTTTTATTATAAGCAGCAGGTATAAAGTTATTATTTAATTTCCAAATAGCAAGTTGTGTTATTAAGTATGAATCATTTGATGAACCAGCTTTTTGTAATAAGTATAGAGTAGAGCCAGATGTAACTGAATTAGTATAAGTTAATGTAGTACCTTTTGGTGCACCAGTTTTTCCTGGTGTAATACAATAAGCTGTACCTTTATTAGTACCAAATTTAGCTTCTTTTCTATAAGTTCCATCACTAAATTTTGTTTGGACATAAGTTTTACTTGTAATTGTCATATTACTAGCAGCATAAACATCAGATAAACTAAATACAGAAAGTAATGCAACAAATACAAATGTAAAACAAATTTTTAAAAAATTTTTCATAATTTAATTCCCCCTTACAGCCATATATTATAGCAGGATTTATACTCTTTTTCAATATTATATGAAATTTATGTGAAAAATTTTGCACATTTACCCTATCAAATTAAAAAATAGGGGAGTTTACCCTATTTAAATTATAAAAAAATATTATTGATTATCATGTAGTATAAACTCAAAATATAAAACAAAATAGGAAATATTAATAATAAAGAAAAAAAGTAGAATGTAATATAAGAAATCTAGATGAATAAGTTATCCATCTTTAATATAATAAATTCACGAGAATTAACTCAAGTTTTTATAAATTTAATTAATAAGTTAATAAAAAAAACATTCTTATTATATTAAATATAGTATGAATAAATTATAATATAAATACAAATTAAGATATATCATAATTATATGATAAATTAAAATAACAAATTTTATTATTATGTTTATGTATAATGTAATCCATAAGTCTTTTTAAATAAATTAAATATAATTCACTA
>ENA-OUUV01001326-OUUV01001326.1-human-gut-metagenome-genome-assembly--contig:-NODE-1326-length-12136-cov-4.858538_pt1 | contig 12136 bp, 16 predicted proteins | sample MGYA00237952_ERZ548838 | MGnify/ENA primary metagenome ERZ548838 (study PRJEB26490, sample SAMN05194705) | human gut metagenome | biome: terrestrial biome; feature: human-associated habitat; material... | reverse complement strand
GTGGGCTCGGAGATGTGTATAAGAGACAGCCCCGGCACAGCGGCTCAGCACCCGGCTCATCCGCACGGCACTGGTCTCGCTGCAGCACGCCTCTTCGATCCGATCCAGAACCGGAAGCCGGAAATGAACCGTCAGGCCCATGCTCTCGATCTCCTCCAGATAAGGCACCAGCGTATTGCCGTTTTCCGTCGGAATATCGATGTAGATCTCATCCAGCGCCGCCTGACGGAGCCAGTCCATGAAGGTATCGTAATTGGCCTTGATCGCGACACCCTCGATCTCGCCCGTCACATCCTCGGCCACGGCTTCCAGCACCGCGATGCCGGTAAGGCAGAACACGATCATTTCCAGCCCGGAAAAATCCATCCCGCCCAGCACGGCAAAGCCGCCCAGCATGGACACTGCCGCCGCAGCCAGCAAAAAGAAATACCATGTCTTGCGTGTAAATTTAAGCTTCATGAAGCCCTCCCCCGGGCGTTTGTACCCGGCTTGCAGAAAAATTTAAAAAAGAATTGTAAATATTATAGCACAAACCCCCGCAGGTTGTGTTACAATAAGGAAAACTCTTTTGGGGGAGGTCTTTCCATGAACGCTGTCGTTTCCGTCTGTCTTTTAGCCTGTGCCCTGGGCTGCATCGTTTTTCTGCTCACCCGGCGGGAAAACGCCCGCCGCAGCCAGTATGGCCCAAGCGGCCTTTCCGAATTCCGCACCGACCTGCCGCTGGACGACTGCTTCGACCGGCTGGACCAGCACAGCCCGGACGACGAGTTCGCCTACGAGTGCCGCCGTGAGAACGATGGCGGCTTCCTGCTCCATCTGACCCTGCACCAGCCTACCCAGCAGCCGCTGGACACCCTGTATACCCTCCGGCTTGACCCCGGGCGGCAGACCATCGCCACCCTGATCTTCATCCGGGAGGCCTTTGGCTACAAGGAGCCGCTTTTTCCGCAGGAAATGCTGGACAAGTTCATGCAGCAGAAGCTGGAAGCCCACCGCACAAAATAATTTTGCCCGAAACGCTTTTCATTTCGCGCGTTTTTTGTTATACTTACTTGTGCGCCCGGCAAACCGGGCAAGGGGGGCTAGTAGCTCAGTTGGTCAGAGCTGGCGGCTCATAACCGCCAGACCTCACCATTTCCAGTCTTTCCAAACATCGTTTTTCCGTTGTTTTTTGCTTCACAAGCTGCTTCAAAATCGGACTTGGGTATTTTCTGGGTACGAAAGCTGGTTTGCAGAGCTTTGAAACAACGTCATAAGGGCCATTAGCTTAACGGTTAAAGCCGGCGGCTCATAACCGCTCCAGTGGGGGTTCGAATCCCTCATGGCCCACTAAAAAAGCACGAGATTTCGGTCTCGTGCTTTTCTTTTACCTATCAGAACTTGTCACTTATACAGTTCCATACTCATCTGTTTCCGAATCTCATCACGCCGTCTGTCGTAGACCTGCGTGTAGATTGCAAGGGTTGTACTGGGTTGTGCGTGTCCGGCTTCTGCGGCCACCGTTGCCACGCCGATGTTTGGATTGGACAGCAGGATGCTCACGAAGGTGTGCCGGAACATATGCGGATGGATTTTCTCAATGCCTGCCTTTTTTCCAACACGGCGTACCAGTGCTGCGTAACTGTCGGGGTTGATGGGAAAACCGTAATCGTTGCAGATTATAAAGTCATTCCCACGCAAATCCAGAAGTGACTGTGCATACTTGGAGCCTTTCTTCTCCAAATTCTTCTGCCAGCTTGCACCCATCAGCTTTTTTCTGGACTTCCACTGTTCGTGATAGTCCTTCAAAAAGGCCATGAACTCCGGGGCAACATCTATATCACGGATGTTGCTCTCTTTCGTTGTGGTGAGTTGATAGCCGTAGTTTGGAAAGACGAGCAGGGATTTTGATACATGGATCGTTCCCTCACGGAAGTTTACGTCTTTCCATGTAAGACCAGCCAGTTCTCCACGCCGGACGCCAGTGTTCAGCAAGCACAAAATGATTGCTTTTTCGAGCATGGAGCACTCTTTCAAAGCCATTTGTAAGGCTTCTACTTCATCGCTATGTAAGCAATCCACTGATTTACTCTTCCGGCCTGATGCCTTTATCATTGGCATTTGAAGCAAAGTTCCATAGTTATCATTAGCGTAGTTCAGAACTGACCGAATGAACAGACTATACTCTCGCATCGTCTTTTTCGTCATGGGACGCCGATCAACCTCTACCTCGAACATCTGTTCAACTGTCTTTCCTAAAGCCGATGCCACCTGTTGCGCAGAATCCAACGATACGGTTTCACCACGGAAAATGCGCTCGATGGTTTCCTCACGGATGGTACATTTTTTCGCAATTTTGGGGCAGGACATCGTTTTGAATTCTTTAGCCTCTGGCTTCAAAACGGCGTGTTCGTAAACCCGCGCGTCACTGTCTTCAATGAAGCGAATAATCGTATCGCAATCCTTTTTTGTAATCAAAGCGATTGGCTTTTCAGAAAACTCTGGATAACGCTGGATGCGCTGAAGATATTTTTCCTTTTTCAAACTTGTGTTCTCTTTGTTTCTGTTGCTATCATAGTCGCCTTTCAGACGAACCGAGGGTGCCATACGAGAACGGTTTGATTCTATGTATTCTTGCGCAACGACTGCAAATGTTTTTCCGGCGTTGCTGGCTTCTCTATCGGCCTTTTCCTGTTCCTGCCGCTCAAATTCAGCGGCGGCAGCATTTGCAGCAGCATTACGCGCACGAGCATTTTTCAGTTCGGTGGGGTCAAAATCGAACCGACCATAGCGGCGTTCGATTTTGCCGTTCACCAGAACATTTGCGATGAGTTTATAATAACGAGGTTTCTTTTTGGGTTCTCTCAATTCAAACGATGCCATATATTTACCGTCCTTTCTATTTGGTGAGTATTTCTGTCACGATGAGTATAGCAGTTCAGGCGGTTTATTTTTAGGATGTCGCAGTTTGCATCCACATCCTTGACAAATCAAGATGTTGTCGTTCCACCGTTGAAATAGTCGGCCATCTTTCCGAGGTTGATATACCATTTGATACCCGACTGGAATGCCATGCCCGGAACTTCCCGGCACAGGCGGCGGATGTAATATTCAGGCAAGCCCATACGCTGACTTGCCTGTTTGATGCTGACGATCTGCGGCAGGACAACTGCCCCACTCTGGATTTCCGGCGATACCATCACTTTTTCATTCATCGGCATTTCTCCTGTCCCATTCATTGATTTCCAAACTGTTCATCAGGGCTTCTTCAATTCGGCGCATTTCGTTCCGTGTAATCTGCCCCAAGAAGCGTTGTACGCGGCTTTTATCTATCGTGAATATCTGTTCCAACTGAACCACAGAAGGCTTCTCAAAGGCCGTATTACGGTCTATCAGAACGTGTGTAGGTTGATGCTTCTTTTTCTCGGTGCGGGAAGTCACTGTCGCCACGATAAGGGTAGGCGCATAGCGGTTTCCTACGTCGTTTTGCAGAACCACCACAGGGCGGGTGCCGCCCTGTTCTGAGCCGATATGCGGCTCCATGTCGGCAAAGTAAATGTCCCCTCTAAGGTATTTCCAATCTTTTGGTATGATACGATCAAGCCTCCTATCCTTATATATGTAGCAAAAGCCGCCCAATTTTGGTAGACGGCTCTTGCAGAGAAAAGGAGTATGCCTAGAAAGGCGAAAATGTCACTGCTTGATGGGAAGATTGAAACGGCGGGAGGAACCGTTGTAAGTGCGCAGAATCAGCATCATATACTTGTAGCTGACCGTGCCGCTCAGGGATTTCTCATCGCGCACTAGCGTCATGGGGTGGACGGTGTGCAGCCGTTTCACCAGACGTTCCGGGTCGTATTCGCCCTGATACAGAGCAACGAAGCGAACCATACCCCGCAGGATGCCGGAGCGGAGCGAATCCGGGTCGCCCTCCCAGCCACGCGCCAGCATGGTCAGAGCTTCTTTATAGAGATCTGCGCCGTAGGTCTTGTATTCCTTGAAAGCTGTGCGGATGCAGATGATCTTCCACGGTGCGCGGTAGTTGTCCAGACCCAGTTGCAAGCCTGTACTCTCGGTGGCGTTCAGGAACGCGATGGATTCTGCATCTTTGCCGACCAGAGCGGCGCGAAGTTCTGCGCCAGCGGTCAACGGGGTGGAAACGCCTGTCTGTTTGGAAAACAAGATGGCTTCTTCTTCCTCGGTCAGCCCGGTGTACACCTTGCAGATGATGGGGAGGTCTGCGCCGCCGTTCATGGCACGGCGGGTCACGATGGTGTGCTGACCGTCAAAGACGTAGTAGTGGCCGTCCCGGTAGCTGACCTTGGGCGGATTGGCAATCAGTTCGGTGAACTCTGCCGACATCTTCTCAACATTGGGGATGTTCAGCTTGCGCTGGTACTCGGCAGGGATTTCCAGATAAGCACTGTTGATGACCTTTTCCTCATAAGGTCGCTGCGCAAACAGGGCTTCAATGATGGCTTCATCGGTGATTTCGGGCATAATCTCAGGCATGGTGCTGACGCAGTTCATATTATTCATATCTTGTCCTCCAATTTTTGCAGATAGTCTTTGACTTTCTGGATGTTTCGTTTGACAGCAGAACGGTTGTCTGCATCGGTCAGAATGTCGGGATAGTCCCGAAAAACGCTCTCCCAGCGGCGTATCATGGTATTGGCAGCACCCGACACCTCACAAAGCATCGCGGCTCCATTGGCAAGCTGCTTGGCATTGTAGCGATGGTTTGCAATTTCAAGAATCTGCTGACGGTCAACTTTCAACGGCTCATTCTCCTTTTGTGGAAAAGTCGGCTCGGATAGAGCAGGAGTGGACGTTGGTTCTTCGTCAGGAGTTTCTATATCGGATGTACAGGCATCGGGCAGCGGTGCGGCCACGGCTGGGAGAACCTTCTGTTTTTGTGCAGGCGGCTTTTGGGGCTTCTGCTCTTTGGGTTTGCAGATTTCAGCCACCAGTGCCGGACGCTCTTCGGGAGGGGCGCGGGCAACGGACGCGATCTCGGCAGCAGTCGGCTTGACCTCGCCGGAAAGCACTCTCTGCCGTGTGCCGGGAACAGCTTCTTCGGCAGCGTCTACGCCTTTGGCAAAGCATTCTGCTCTCCGTACAAAGCTGTCCGTTGTATTTGTTTCACGAGCGATTCTTGCACGAGTTTTTTCGTTTTTTGGTTGGTGGTCATTTTGACCACCAACCAAACTTGTATATTGGTTAGTCCCTTTTTCATTTGGTATCAAAGCCTTTTCAGCGTCATATTGCTTTCCAATAAGGTACTTCTTCTGTTCTGGGGTGAGATTGCGCCGCCCAAGCTGGTTTTTGCAAATCCAGATGATTGCTTCATAGCGGTTTGCAAACTCTTTTTCGTGAACACTAAAAGGGATTTCTGGATGCTTTTTGGCGATGGTAAAGCGGTTGTGTCCATCCACGATCAGCCCTTCCCATGCGATGATGGGGTTAATGATGCGGCCATCCCGCAAGATGTTTGCTTCCAGCTGGTTTAGCTCTTCAAAGGTGAGCGGTGGAATTTTGCCTTGGAACTCTGGGTCAACTTTAAGCGCAGATAAGTTCATCATCAAACCGTCCTTTCTTCGTGTAGGCAGATTTGGGGGCTGCGGGCTGGATGTAGTAGTCAAACCCAAAGCGGGTCTGGCAGTAGGTGCAGGGTTCCTTGACGGTCTGGCCGGGGTCTGCGCGGCGGACGCAGATGCCACGAGTGTTGCAAAACGCATCCAAGCAGCGGGGGCAGAGGGTAGTCAGATTGCTTTCGTCGTGGTGCTTACGGTCAAAAGTACGGCTCATAGTCATTACCTCCGTGTCGTTGTTGTGAATAGTCGATATGGAAAAAGCCCACTGCCTTGATTCAGAAGAATCCCGGTGGTGGGCTTTGAAGTCTTGTTCTAAGTTTTCCACCCTATTTGTCCTCGACGCCTGGTGGAGTTGGAATACACCTCGGTCAGTGGGGAGTTTCACCCACACCGTCATTGGCCTTTCAGCCACCCCGCCTTCTTTATGGCCGGGCCGCGAATTACGGAAGTATCATCATTACGTCCGAGGGAATGAATATTCAGTTTTCAAGGTACGTCTTACAGTTTCGGGCTTCCCCCCTCATTTGGGGTGTTGCCCTTGCTGTGACCATAGTGTATCTGAAAGCTGAATGTTTTTTTAGGATGTCGTGCTTCCGCTTTTTGCTCCTGAAGAACCGGAAGCATCCCTTCCGGTTTTGATGCAAAAACATCGTTTTTACGAAAAACTCGCTTTTCAAAAAAATGATGAAAAATGCTGCTCTTTTGAGAAAGTTTTTGGAACCGAAAACGAAAAAAGCTCCGCTGAACAAGCAGCGTTCAAAGCTGATTGCCCAGAGGAGCATCTATGTGTGTTACAGTTCTTCAGCGATTGCAGCTAGATTTTGCGCAATGCGCTGTAATTTCAAAGAAAGTTTTTGATTTGCCAAACGCTTCTGTTGTAGCTTATTTCTCAAGTGTTCTTCATGGTCTGATAATACCTTTCCTATAATCAGATAATCCAGCGTCACATCAAAGAAAGCGGCAATTTCAACGAATAAATCAATGGATGGCGCATATTCCCCTCTCTCAAGATTGCGGAGATGGCGGTCACTGATATTCAGCTTGATAGCCAACTCCTCCTGCGTCAGATAGCATTCTCTGCGCAGCTTTTGGATGCGTTTTCCGGTTTCGAGCTGATTATAGTACATCATACGCCAGCCCTCCGACCGTGCAGAAATACAGCCAATAACGGCCACACCACAAGGTCAGAGCGCAAGCGGACATTCGGTGGCAGACTGCTTGCCTGCCGGGGCTAGGTTCGTACTCAATCAATCTTTTTTTCATAATCCTTCGTCCTTTCGTTGTCGATTATGGCGATACGGGCGGAGCATAAAAGATGCACCGTGCATCTTTCACGATAGAGAAAAAATCTCTATATTATATAGGACAAAAAAGAGGAAAAAGTTAGGGTTGAAACTCAAAAGTTGAATAAGTTGCATCTTTCTCGAAGCGCAGTTAAAGCAGATTTAATGCATTCAGAGACACTTCCTACCGATACACCTTCTTTGTTCGCTATATCCTGCATGGAAAGTCCAAGATAATAATAGCCATAGAGCCTGTGAGTCTGTTTGGGCGACAATGCCTGAATTTCCCGATCAATATGCCGGAAATAGTGCTTACGTTCAACAGTATCAGCAGGAGTTTGCGTAAGGAAAAGGGCATACTGTTCCACTACAAAATCCGGGTCGTCCAGCGAGTAATACGCATGGTAACGACTGACCTGTCTAACAAAAGCGTTTTCTTTGCACTTCGCATCTAAAAAAAACTGGTGTATATCTTCAGATACTTCTACAAAGAAATCTTTAGAGTGCGCAGTGGGGTAATACTCTTTCAAGTTGAGTGTGGGCATGTTTTTTTCCTCAAACATCGTGTAAACAAAAATGCACCATGCCAAACATAAAGTCTAGCATGATGTATTCTTAATGCAGCTATCTCAAGCTTTATATGTTAATGCCGAAAGGGGAACGCATCAGACTTCTGGAGTATCGTCGTTTTTAATAGGTTGTGATTTGGGCCGATACGGTTGATACAGCCAACCCGAACACTCTGGTGGCCAGTCTTCAATGTCTTTTTTAATCATATTTTTGAGAAATTTTTTCATCAGACTTTTCATGTTGATTTCCATAGAAAATCCTCCTGTATATTCCCTTTAGTGCAAAGATTACCAACGTCAAAGCATCTAATGCTAAAGCGGCTGTTAATCCTTTTAACACACTAAAAAGTTCCTTTGTAACGGGTAATGAGATTAACACTATGCATATTAAATTAACGATAGCAAGCACATAATAGAGTCGCTTTTGAAGCACAAATATTTCCGACTGAACTAAATGTATTCGAGAGTTATTAACAGGTGCGATTTTGAGAATCACAAAATCAGAAACTATCCAAATGACTATAAAAAAATCGGCATTGAGGAATTTGACGAGAACCATGGAGATTGATTGGAGAAATAATGAAAGCACCAAACAATGAATATAGGTTTCTGCATGATACCCATTCGTATATTTTCTTAATGTAACAAAGCCAATAGCAAAAGATATCGCTTGAAGGAAACCAAAATGGTAACTCCCAGATACTATTAAAAGAACCCCTGTAATAAGCGTTGACAATCGCTTTCCAATTCCATAAATACACCATTCAAGAGCGTCTTCTTTTATTAGTTTTCTTTTTAAGAATTCTTTTGCCAAGTATGTTGCAATGATATCCATATAATCAGTGCTCCGACATTCAAGGGTTTTATACATTGTGAATACACCGATTTTGAAAACAAATCAACTTTTTTGACACAAAGAAGGGATTTGCAGTCACCAAATCGACAATTATGAGATTTCACCGGTAAATTGAAACCATCCATCTTCATAAATAATTGTAAAATCACCATTGTACTTTTTAAGAATAAGCTTTACGTTAGAAAGGCCGAAGCCATGAAGTTGCGGATTCGGCTTGGTTGTGTGAATGGTATTGTTTTCGACTTTGACCGGATTTGAGGTATTCCGAATGGAAAACAAAAAACTTTTTTCCCATAAGGCAATCACATGAATTTTCTTATCACCACAATATACTTGATTTGCTTCGATTGCGTTATCTAATAGATTTGAAAGCAATACAATCATATCAGATGTTTCAAAAGGTAGTGTTGATAAATCGTTTACAGTAAAATCAATATCAATGCCCTTTTGGATTGCTTCTGACGCTTTCATATTAAATAACGCATCCAAAATTGTATGATGAGTATTTACCAAAAAAAGTCGTTCGGTTTGTTGATTTGATACGGAATTCAGATATATTTCGGCAGATTCATATTCACGGTTTTGTAAAAGCTGTTGAAGCGTATTAAGATGTGAGCGAAAATCATGTACCTTTTTTCTTTGTTCCGAGAAAAGTTTACTAGCTGATTCCATGCTTCGTACCTGAACTTCAAGCTGTTGCCCCAATGAAAATAGCTGTTGTTCTCGTTCCATTGCTTGTTCCATACGTTCTAGGAGAAAAATTATTGCTGCGTTTGCAGCAATAATCAACCCACAAGTAAGAGCTATCGTAGCTTCGGATACTTTTTTTCCTGTTGATATGTAAAGTAGAACAATTAACACCATAAATGAGGCACAAGGAAACAACCAATATAGAGTTATTTGTGGAGTCCTAAGAGAATGTTGACTTTGTTTGAACTTGCTTTGACGCATGATCTTTCGAAATATTAGAACCAAAAACAGTTGTAATGAATAAGCAATCACTCCATAGACAATTACGCGAAATTCGGAAGCTTGAAATGTATCCGAATCCATTCCACAAATTGTGCTGCATATCATTCCGATAGTGAAAGATAAGCAGTATGACAGCAAATATTCAAGACTAACAAAAAATCCAAGCGCAATAGTTGAAATTCCCGTATATAACTTTTCAGCAATTATAAAATCGACTAGTAGAACAATAAAAATTTTAAATATTTGATTTCGTCCAATGATAGTTGAAAGAGCCAGAGGAATCCAACATTCAAAAAGCACATAACAAAATGCATTAAATTGAAATTTTAAATTATCCAAACGGCGTCGTGCAAAAACATCTAAAAATAAAATCAGACATATCGTATCCACAGAAGTATAACAAAGGCTCAAGAAAGTTTCCACCGATTTTTACCTCTCCATTTTAAATAAAGCTGCTTTAATTCTTTATGCTTTTTTTCACTGGATGGCAAGCATATTCCGCCTCTCAGATAAATTTTTTCATACTGAAAAAGTTCAATATATTCCATGTTTACCAGATAACTCTTATGTATACGTAAAAAGCCTAGATTTTGAAGTTTGTTGGAAAGGTCGGTCATATTTCCATAAAAACGGTAGTTGACTCGATCGTCATTAATTAAGTGCATAACAATAATGTGTTTATCTGATTCAAGATATAAGATATTATTGATTTGAACATCTATTGGCTCACCACTAATCGAAAAAGTAACTGTTTGTCGACAATTGAGAACTTCCCGAAGTGAGTCTATAAAATATGGAATGAGCTTAGATGGAATATCGGACTTTAACAAATAACGAAAAGCCTGTACTTCATATCCTTCAGGAGCATATTGGATAAAATTTGTAACAAAAATGATAACAGCCGTTGGATTTTTCAATCGTAATCTTCGAGCCAATTCAATTCCATTTAGTTCCGCCATATCAATATCCAAAAAGGCAATGTCGAATTCATCTGTATTTTCTGCGCTTAATGAATCTGTGAATGCGTAAAATGTTGCAATAACATTAGCTGATTGGCAATATTTTTGAAGCATTGAAACTTCCAAATCAATCATTTTTTGCTCATCATCGCAAATTAAAACTCTCATTCCATCAATCCCCCACTGTTAAATTAGGCGTCTTTTGTCACTCAAAATAGCGCAACTTCCTTCTGAAGTCAATGAAACTTCTATATAATCGAATTTTTCGAAGCCTATAATACGATTATATAGAATAAGCAAATAGTACACTCTAATTAAGATGGGAGTGGACAAAAATGGAACATTATCTCGGCGAAAAATTAAAAAAGTTGAGAGAAAGTCGGAATTGGACGCAGGCGGAACTTGCAAAACGATTGAACAAGTCGGTTTCTACAGTTAGCGGCTATGAAAGTGATGCTCATGCTATCCCATTAGATGTCCTAGTTAGTATTTCACTTCTGTTTGGAATTTCTACTGATGAACTACTGAATTTAGAAACAGTAAATGTCCTTCCGCTTTCTGGACTTACTAAAGAGCAATGTGATCTCTTAAGGAGAATACAACAAGAATATCTAGTTCCTAGTCAGCGAGGAAAAAATTTTTCTGAGAAGCAAATGAAAATCATCCATGATATTATAAAATCTTTCGGATGATTTGTTTATGAAAAAAGCTACTTTTCAACATGAGGCGCAGCACCTAATGCTGCGCCTCATGTTGAAAAGTAGTTTTTTTTTGCAAAGTGTCTATTGAGCAGGGATGTGAACTGTAAGGGAGAAGCAGAGTGAAGCTCCTATATATTAGTAAATACTTTCTCAAATACATGTTGACTTGAACGGAGTAAGATGATAACACGACTTGGTGCTTTCTTTTCAATGATTGGTGACAAATTTGTCGACATCGCGCTTGAAACATGCAATATATTAGATGTAGCCATGATTGGATGATAAGAATTTCGAGAATTTGTAACACCGAAAGGAAAAGTAAAATGAAAAAAATAAGCCGCAATGAGGGACTGCTAATTTTGGGGCAGTGGACATCTAAAATAGGAGATATTGTTTTTGATTATGTGAATAGTATTGCAATTGTTTCAACTTTTACAAATAGCATGTGGATTCTTGCGCTTTATCAAAATTCACAAGTGGTGATAAATATTCTTTTTAATCTAATAGGTGGAGTGGTTGCAGATTTGGGAAAACGGAAGAATATTATAATTGTTTCTGATTGTTTAAGTGCCATTATTTGCTTTTTTGCAAGTTTTTTCTTGAATTCGGATTGCATGGTTATTGCACTCGTCATTGCAAATGCATTATTGGCACTTGTTTTTTCATTTAGTTCACCTACATTTAAATCGATTACTAAAGAAATAGTAGATAAAAATCGGATTGGCTTTTTCAACTCAATTTCTAATGCTGGAATCGATTTAATAAAATTGGTAGGCCCGGTTGTTGGTTTTGCACTCGTGAAGGTGGTCGGTACAAGAGGGGCGTTATTAATTGATGCAATTACATTTGCAATTTCTGCTGGAACAGAGGCTCTTTTAATAACGCATGAGCACAATAGTAATAGTATAGCTGAGAACACCAGAAAACGAAAAAATATTCTTTTGTATAGTTTGGAGGGTGTGAAATATTTATTGGGTGAAAAAAAAGTTTTCCATCTAGTTGTCCTTTCGGCTTTTGTGAATTTTTTCCTCGCTGGATATGATCTTCTAGTACCTTATACAGAAATAATATATTGCGATGGATTTTATAGTAAAGTATTGATTGTAGAAGCAATGGGAGGAATTTTAGGAGCATCTATAAATGCAAAGCTTCCACATAAAATTATGCAAAACAGTTTTGCATTAACAATATTTTTGGGATTGACTGGATTACCATTGTTAATT
>ENA-OUUV01001322-OUUV01001322.1-human-gut-metagenome-genome-assembly--contig:-NODE-1322-length-12210-cov-3.693048_pt1 | contig 12210 bp, 8 predicted proteins | sample MGYA00237952_ERZ548838 | MGnify/ENA primary metagenome ERZ548838 (study PRJEB26490, sample SAMN05194705) | human gut metagenome | biome: terrestrial biome; feature: human-associated habitat; material... | reverse complement strand
TCTACACTATCCTCTTCGTCGGCAGCGTCAGATGTGTATAAGAGACAGGCACTGATTCGGGTAATTTTTTCGTACTCTTCCTGGGTTATCAGATTCATATCAAGCAGCATTCGTAAAAGGCTTATGCCGTAGGCAAATGATGCATTATTGATGTCGGTTCTTTTATCCATTGAGCAGCCCCTCCAAGTATTTGATGCCGAGGCTTACCACAATGGCACGGTCAACGGTGGCGAGGGTCTTGCTGTCGAGTTTGCTGATATACTCGCCGAGCCGTGCCTTGTCTATCGTCCTTATCTGTTCGAGCAGGACGGTGGATTCGGTCTTGAGACCGCTTGTCATTATCGCTACATGGGTGGGCAGAGCCGCTTTTGTTTTTCTGCCTGTGATCGCCGCCACGATGGTGGTGGGGCTGTGCCTGTTGCCCGTATTATTCTGCAAAATCAAGACCGGACGAACGCCGCCTTGCTCACTGCCGAAGCCTGCGCCGAAGTCGGCGGAATAGATTTCGCCTCGTTTAATCTCTTTCATAGTTAGCCTCCGTTTAAGTAAAAAGGCGGCCGAGTGCTTTTGGGCAAACGACCGCCTTGTGTTTTGTATCAATCGTTCTTGGTTCTGTCCGTATTTGTCCACGACGCCCCGAACAAGGGAACGCACCCTCCGGTCATGCATTTGACCTCATTGGAATCCCACCACTCCCAGGATCTCTGCGAGGCGCCCTCATTGGCTGCGACGGCTTACGGCACTTTGTTTGTACCGCTTCAACGCTCGGCCTGTGACTGGACGCAAGTATCATTATTGCTTCTGCTTTTTATGGCCTTCGGTGCGGATGCGCCGCACCGTCCGACTCAAAAGGTCGTGTGGCTTATCGGTTTCGCCGACGGCAGAAGGAAGGTAAAGGATGCGCTGTACTATTCGGTTTTCAAAGAACGGGCGGAGGCTATAGAGAAAGCCCCCTCACTTTCCATGCCGAAAAGTTGAGGGGGCTACAACCAAGTTTTTTAATTTTCTAAAAGATTTTTGAGCTTTGCTCTGATTTTGGCGATCCGCTTGCTGATTGCCTGTTGTGATACGCCGTAAATTTCGGCAAGGTCTGTGCCTGAAATGCCGGCGTAATAGTGGCGATAGATGAGGAGCTGTTCCTCATCGGTCAGCTTGAGGATGGCTTTCCTGAGCTTGTCCGTCATAATGCTTTCCACTACGGTGTCGCATACATCCGGCTGCTCGGCGATGAGGATGTCCTCGCCGCTGAATTCATCGGTGGTCAGCATATCGTAGGAGAAGTCGCCGTTGTCCGCAGAGCGTTCATCCAGATATTTCTGTCGGCGCTTTGCTCTGTAGAATTCCGTGTAATCCTCTTTGGAGACCTCCATAAGCCTGCCGTAGAGAGGCAGAAACAGCTTGTCCGCATATAACGGGCAGATTTGCTCACGGCGGCAGAACTCCTCATAGGTCAGTTCCGTGTACTCGCCGTTTTCTATGATATAAACCGCTTTGGGTTGTTTTTTCAAGGTTATGTTCCTCCGTTCAATCGTTTTTGGTTGGTTTCAAAAACGATTGATACGGAGGGCTGCGGCATCTTATTGCCGAGCGTTTATGAGATAAAACAGCTTTGTATAGACCGCAAAAGAGCAAGCCAAGCTGAAATTCCGCTTTTTCGGAAGTTCCTTTGGCTATTTGCTTGTTTTGTTTAGAATTTTGTCGAGCCGATATGTAAAAAAAATAATGGCTCGGTTTTGTTAAAATGCTTGTCCGAGTTAAGAGAACACGGAAAGCTATTTCAACGCCTTTCGCTTTTTATTGCTTTTCATTTGTCCACCTTGCCATTCCGGTACGGCATATGGTTGCCGTCCTATAGTTCATTTTTTTGTATTCTCCTTTGGCAAATTAAAACAATCCCTCTTATTGCATAATATGCTTGTTGTCGAAAAATTATTTGTTTTACTTGATAGAAATTGTCGAACTACTGCTGCATATCGCTGAAATCGCAAGTAATTTGTCAAAGGCATAAAATAAGAGCGCCAAACTTGTTTTTACACAAGCTTGACGCTCTTAATAATTATATACATTGTGTTTCACACATCTTTATTTGCCATTCACCTTATATAATTCCCCAACCGTCGTACCTTGAGAATACGACGATTGGGGTTGCTGTGCCTATTTCTTTTTGTTCCGTTTTATCAGTGCTGTAATTATGCTAACTATTGCAATAACAAGATATCCAATATAACGGGCAAATAAAACAGGGCGTTCGTTAATTAAGTGCTCTAAAAATTCCATTAAAAATCATTCGGATTGAAACAAGTAACTTAGTACTTTTGCGACTTAAATGCTATAAACCAATTTCATATCGCACTTAGCATAATTTAGGAAGAAAGTTTTACTTTTATCTGAACAATCTAACTCCTATTAGTTAATATGTTCGTTCATTTGTTTACTTTCAAAATTTTCAATGACTTCATCCAATTTAGAATCACAAAAAGAGGCGATTGTTTCTCTTATTGTCGGACTATTATCTCTTTTCAAGTCCAAATCCAAACCGTATTCAAGAAACAATTTTAATATCTCGGGATTGTGTTCATTTTTTCTACCTAATGCAAAAATTATAGGAAGTCTCCCTCTATAATCTTGCCAATTGGGATCCGCACCCTTTTCAAATAACAACTTTATAATCTGTAATCTGTGATGGAGTGCAGCAATATGCAAATAGGTTGTTCCTTCGTCGTCTCTAAAGTCAACCTTATCCAACTGACTTATTGTATTAAGTAATTCGGGAGTTTCTTCATTTCCAATTCTCCAAAAGATTTCGTCTCTTCCTAAATAGTAACTCATTATTATTCCGCCTTTCTTTTTAATGTTTTGCTTCATATGCATGAGAACGATTATCATGTATATCTTGCCATGCATAAAAATCTGGGTTATTCATGTAATCATTGAATTCTGCTTGTGTCATTCCTAATCGTTCAGCTTCGTTTCTTGCGTAAGAAAATTCACTTCCCGGTACATGTCCCAGCTCTGCGTTAGCAGGATCAATCCACTTTCCACCAATTGAATCGTATATTTCCCCAGCGGAATTTGTTAGCGTATTACTATTAACTGAATCAATTGTTGATTGCCTAATATAAGGGCGATTTAAATAGTGTTCTCCACCATTAAGCATATTAGCCTGTTTATACTGTCCCCAAGCTTCGCTCATTTGCTTTTGATTATACTTACCTTTGTTTGCATGTTGGAATTCATTCCAAGTCATCGTCTTGGAAGACTTGGTGGCATCGCCGACAGCGTCAGCAATATCATCACCGTGTTTTGCAATATCAGTTGCAGCATCGACAATGTCATCGCTATGCTTTGCAACATCACCGGCAACGCCTAATGTCTTGTTTGCCGCCTTACTGCCTTTACCCGCTGCGTCACCCGCTACAGGGATACATGAAACAAAGGATAATCCTGCGTTGAGATAATCGCCCTCAGCAAGATAAATCAGACCGTTTGCAGCGTCTGCAACTTCTCCGTATCCGGGAATAACACCGAGAACGTCCAATGTATTGTGGACGATGCTAATTGCAAGGTTCTGATCCAGCTTATCTAATTCTTCGCAAAGCTTTTTGTATTCATAGTAAGCTGCCGCATCTGTAAATGTGACAACCTTTTTATCCTTTGCGTTGTAGTAGCTGAATCTGCCCTTATCGTTCGGTCCGGAAGGTGCTCTAAGGTTTGTCGGGGCAGTATTAACACCGGTCTGAACTTCTGCATTCTTCTCATAACTTGACTGCTGATTACGAATCTGTTCGCTTTGTTGGTTATGAGATTTGACGGAATTATAAGTGGTGACAGCTGCTGTTACAACAGTAACTGTAGCTATAACCGCCAAAATGATCGTGCCAAACAGGTGACCGCTTGGGTCTATCAGATTGGTAGGATTATTACGGGCATATGTATACAGGTTTCGGCTTAACGGATCGTTGGGTTCTCCGAGGTATGTATCCTTGGTTAAGAACCTGCCGCTTGCCGCATCGTAATACCTTGCACGAAGATACTGATTACCTGTCGAGCTGTCTGTGTATTCAGCATTATATCGGTATGGGTTATTCAGCTGATTGCCGTAATTGGTCGTAGTGACACCATACGCATCATAAGAATATTGTACCATATTTCCGCCGGATTGTCCAGAAAGGCTTGCAACAGATCCGCGTCCGTCATAGAGATAATATCCCTTTGAACCGTTTATGGTTGCACTGTTTCTTTGTGCTCCGTATTCATAAACATTGGTGATGCTCTGATTTGCTCCATACTCCATAAGAACCTGTGTATATTGCGAGTTAATATCGTTTATATACCCTGTCAGTTCGTAGTTAATGGAAGTATTCTGTGTTATGTCATTCGGTATCAGCATTTCATCTCTTATCATGTCATGATCGTAAGAAATGCCGCCGGATGAATAGTTGTAGTACACATTATCAGCAGTGCCACCGCGGTTTGAAATATATTGCGGATTTTTACGATAATCGAGTCTAAAGATTCTGTCGCCGTTGCCGTCATACAATGCCGCCATAAGCAGAGTACCGTTTTCCTTAACGGCTTTCAAACGGTTCTCATTATCATAAGTGTAATCCACTACCTTTTCGGTACCGTTGCACTCAGTTTTAATAAGGTTGCCGTTGGCATCGTATGAAAGAACAACATGCTTGTCCTTGTTGTCGTTATCATCGCAGGAGCCGAAAATGTCCGTAACCTGATTATTGCCGTTATATACATAAGTAACGTTACAAAGCAAATCATTTCCGGATTTCTTTACAGAAGTAAGACGGTTACCTGCGTTATCATATGTATATGTAGTTTCCGTTGCTTCAGTTATTTCGCCGTTATACTTTGTTGTAGTAGCATTGGAAATAAGCTGTGCACGGCTGTCATAGATATAGAGATTTGTTACGACAGTTTTATCACTCGTTGCCACTTCACTCTTAATAAAGCCAGACAAGTCGTAAGTATACTCAAAGCGAGACAATTCCATCGCAATGTCATAATAAGGATTTATACCCATATTAACAATCTTTACAACATTGCCCATAGCATCGTGTTCAATGGTTGTGTAAGTATTATTCGGTCTTGTAACCTTTACCACATAACCGTTGACGTCACGCTCATAAGAGGTTACCTTATTCTGTCGATCTTTAATCTGTACAAGCTGGTTCAGCTCATTATAGGTATAATCAACAGTTGTGTTATCCGGATAGGTCAACGTTGCAAGATTGCCGTACTCATCATAAGTATAGGTAATCTTTTTACCGTTAGAAAGATTTACCGCAGTGATTTTGCCAACAGAATCATATTCATAATTTGTTGTTCCGGCAACGTCATCCATAGAAATTCTGTTACCGTCTGCGTCATAACCCCAAAGCGCCTGTGCATCTTCATCCTCATCATAGCTCTTGCTGATCATCTGATCGAGGACATCGTAATCATAATGCACGGTGGAATCATCGGGATTCGTAACTGTATCCAGCATGGCATTGGCGTTATACGAGAATTTCTTGACATTGCCGAGCGGATCTGTAGTGGACGTCATCTCACCAAGCTGATTGTAGGTGTAAGCAGTATCTTTGCCGTTACCGTCTTTGTAGGTTATAAGATTACCGACACTGTCGTAAACATATTCTGCAACAACAATATCTGCCTCTGTTACGCTAATTAAACGGTCTGCAAGGTCATAAGTATAAGACACTTTACGGTTTTCTGCATCGGTTGCAGACGAGATGTTTCCGTTTGCGTCATATTCAAATGATGATACACCGCCGAGCTTGTTGGTAAAGGTCAGCATTTGTCCGTTCAAATCGTAGGTGTAGGATTGTGTATTGCCACCGAGATCGGTTTCCGAAGTCTTACGGTTCATAGCGTCGTATGTGAACGACTGCGTCTGATTAAGCGGATTGGTGACGGTTAAGAGATTGCCGACATTATCGTGTGTATAACTGTAAACACGGCCGCCGTTCTCAACCACACGTTCCAAATTACCGGCTGCATCATACTGCATTTCGGATACTTTGCCAGTGGGATCAAGAGATTTTGTGATTCGGTCAAGAACATCATATTCATACTGCGTTGTGTAACCTTTTGGCGTTATAACACTTGTTAAATTGCCTTTTTCATCATATCCGAAAGAGGTTGTGGCATTCTTCGGATTTGTAGTAGATGTAAGGCGATGCATCTGATCGTATGTATATGATGTGGTTCTGTTAGACTGATCTGTTTCGCTTGCGAGATTGCCTGCATTGTCATAGGTATAAGATTTTGACAAGCCTTCCGGAGCAGTCTGACCGACAATTCTGCCGATAGCATCATAGGCATAAGTATATGCCGCACCGTTCGCCAGTGTTTTAGATACCATACTGCTGTGTAAATCGTATGCAAAGGTCGTCGTATTGCCAAGCGGATCTGTAATACTCGTCTGATTGTCATGTGCGTCGTAAGTGTATTGATAATTTCCGCCTGTGGGTTTTGTAATCTGAATTGCACGGTCCATACTGTCATAGCTGTAAGCAGTAATATTACCGAGTGCATCTTTGTAATTCAGTAAGTTTCCGGCCGCATCATAAGAGTATTCCTGTTTACCGCCATCTGCAGAAATTGTTGCAGTAATACGGTATAAGTCGTCATATTCATATGAAGTCTTGTTGCTGTTTCCATCTGTTACGGACAAAAGGTTACCTGCAATATCATATTCATTTACAGTTGAAACGCCTTTTGCATTAGTTTCTTTTGTGAGGAAGTCCATAGAGTTGTACTCATATGCAGTTTCCTCATTCAAAGGATTCTTTGTGGATGTAAGGCGGTTTGCCGCATCGTAATAATACTGCCATACTCTCTGTGCATAATCTGTTTTGGTTAAAAGGTTGCCGTTCAGATCGTAAGAGTAGTTTGTGACTTTGCCTTCCACATCGGTACTGGAAACAATATTTCCAACACTGTCGTAGGTGTAGGAAGTCGTATTTCCGTCTGCTTCTTTGATGGAAGCAATGTTGCCACGCTCATCGTAGGAATATACTACTGTTTGGTCAATCGCATTGATAATCGTGGATAAACGACCGGCAGTGTCATAGCTATAACGAGTGTTTTTGCCGGCGTTATCTTTTTCTGCAGTGAGTTGGCCAAGAGTATTGTATTCATATGTAGTTACCAATCCGGCGGCGTCGGTCAGTTTTATCAAACGGTTTAATCCGTCATACTCCATAAGAGTTTTTGTGCCGTCCGGAGCTGTAGTTTCAACCTTGTTACCATTATTATCGTATGTAAACGAATAGGTATGATCGAGAGCGTCTTTAATTTTCGTTATGAGATTTCTGCCATTGTACTCATACGAGGATGTATTGCCGTATACATCTGTAAATGACGCCATATTTTCACTGGTATCAAAAGTATAAGAAGCGTAATTACCTAACGCGTCTGTAACTTTTGTTACATGGCCGAGCTTATCGTATTGATAAGACATTTCGCCGTTATTAGCTGCAATGTACTTTAATTTATTTCCTATACTGTCGTACTCATAAGAATTAGAGCGTCCAAGTGCATCTGTTGTGGATGTGAGCTGGCTTAATGCATTGTATGTGTAAGTAGTTCTGCCGTTCAATGCATCTACCGCATCAACTATTCTGCCGAGCAAATCATACTCATAACTTAAAACGGCGCCGTTCGGAAGAGTTGTCGAAACAACATTGTTCATACTGTCGTATACATATGTTGTTGTTCTTCCGGTGCTGTCCTCAGTTTTTAATAAATTGCCATTGCCGTCATAAGTATAGTTTGTCTGCAATCCGCATGGACAGATGCGATAACACCTTTTCCTTGACCTACAGCACGAAATATATTATCTATTGAGGCTGGTACAAGATCAGATTTAACGCCATACGCTTCAAGTATATTCTTTCTATCAAGTGATGTCGTCCCCCCGTTGGCTGCATAATCCGTATGACCATATGTACAAAGACTTTCTCCAGACATATTACTGTGAGTCGCAGCGTAGGTAACCAGTTCCTCTTCAGAAATATCAATTCCCGCTAATTTTAATATGTTTACACAACTTACACATCCGCAGGTTCCCCAAAAGCCATCCAACTTTCCTTGACATGAATCCAAGCTTTTTCCTGTTTCCTCCGGAGTGTTAAATACCGAATAATCTCCTTGAGAATGCCATTCTTGATTTGTGACAGAAAATCCTGAAATTTCTTCATGCCTGATATCATCTAAATAATATCCAAGCGGTTTATCACTGTTTTGCATATAAATAGACAATGCATTATTTATAAAATCTGCTTGATTTACACTCGACTGTGCTGTAAGAGACCTACACGTAATACCGTTTAAACTTGATGTTTTGATAACAGCATTGTTAATACTTTTGATTTCTTTTTCTGATTTTTCAATTGCATCAACATACTCATTAATACTGGAATGAGACCTTTTTATAAGATCAATAATCGTTTCTTTGAATGTCAAGATTTGTTTTAAATTGTGCTTGTAATTTGATTCGAAATTTGCATATAATCTTTCTATACTTGTTTTTGTGGAAATGGCATTGTCCAAGTCTTGCTTTCTTTCATTTACCGATTCCTGTAAAGCATTAACTTCCCTTAAAAAGCTGGAATCATTTCTACCTGTGTTTTGCATATTTGAAATGAACTGGCTTAAAGCATTTGAAGCAGATATGTAATGCTCTCTTTTTTCTGAAATAATTGAATCTATTTTCCCTGTTAAAAGGATATTTTTGCTTCTAACACGTTTTAAACTTGACTCATAATTGCGCTCTATTTCGTCAAAAATGCATATCCACTTCTGTAATTTATCTGAATAGTCCTTTAAGGCTTCTGCATTAACATCTATATTTATCAAAGTTAAGCCACCTCCTCTTGTAAAAATACGCCACAATTATAGCACGAGCATAGCACTCTTCCGAATTCCTATTTTAAATTCAGTTCTCTCTGAGATATTTCAACCGCTTCGGCGTACTGCACAAGATTCTCATAAATTGTTTTTACGCTATCCTCGGATTCTGATATTTTAACAAGTAACGCTTCAACCTTATTTTTTATTAAGCAATAGGTTTCGTTATCAATTGCTAAATAACTGTCTTTGATAATTGCCGCCAACTCAGTTATTTTTCCGGGATTTGCATTTATGTTTACAGCCATTTTATCATCTCCGAAATCTTATACTTTCAGTTCTTTCCAAAGTCTTTGCTGCCTTGGATATAGATGCGCCTATATCATCTAATGGGTTTGTTACCTCTTTTACCGCTGCGATTAATTCGTACAATATATTGGCCGCTTGTTTTGTTGATTCGTCTCTCATTCCATATTCAGCCATAGAAACAGCTGACTCCATTTTTGTACATATACGACCTATATTATCATCAAATTGTTCTACTGCTTGAGAAAATAATTCCATCTCACGACTATCTCTGATGATGTTGGACATATTATTTACCCCTTTCATTTCCAAAGTATGTTTTTAATTTTTCTTCAACCTTAAACGGCCTCAAAATATTATAGGAAACGCTGTCGTTATAGATTACTGTTGACTCTTTCAGCTCACCCTCAACATCAATTGTTTTTGATCTGCCAAACAACGAATATGAATCATCGGGAGAAATACCAAAAGCCAGTTTGTGAGCAAAAAAGTCTGTTGATATATCTCGTCTCATTAAAATTTCGCGCATTGACTCCGCAATAACAAGCGAAAACTTACCATAAGCAGAACCCTTATCGAGCAGGTCTATTATTTCAGATGTTCTGTTATAAAGTTCTGTGTTTTCTATGTGTTCTGATATTTTTGGATTTCCAAAAATATCATACAGGGCATTTTCACTATTTGTAATTGCTGTAGTTTTAGGAGATTCAAGCAATTCCATGTCATCCAACAATTCATCAATGCCGAACCAAATTATAAGACACGACTCGCATTCTTTAATTTGGTTTAGGGAGTCATCGTAATCTTTTGCACTTTCGGCAATTTTCAAGCTATCTCCGAATATCGTTGTAAAATAACCTTTGAATTCATCACTAAGTCGATTCTCGGCCGCCATTACAAATATTTTTGAATTAAATAGTTTTGAAAAGTTTAATGCCGTATACAGTGAAATTGCCAATTGCATATTTTCCTTTGCACAAAGGAATAGTAGGTTTTTGGCCTTTCGCTTTGTCATAGTGATTTTATGGAACGGTTCCAGTGATGAAGGCGTTCCTAAGATTATTTCAAACTCTTTTGGAATACCGCCATCCAAATGTTTCATTTCGTCAAAGGGATTAGGCATATCAAAGATTGAAGCTCTTTCACTACCAAGAACTAAATAACACTCTTTTGGCTTAAAACCATTTTTTCCAGCAAGTGCATTAGCTGTATTAATTATTTCAGCTCTATCATTTTGCCTATCAGTATATATCGCTTTAACTTTGTCAAGATGCAATCTGGCACTGCCATCATCTAATTTTTCATTCCAACGATTTATTGCTTCACCTGTAGAAAGTGTATTTATATTATTTTTAAACTCTTGTTCTTGGTAGTATGAATTATCAACCTCCAATATGCTGTTAATCTCGTCAAAGCTATTCCTCATAGCGACTCGGACTCCAATTTGCGCCTTGCCTTTTTCAGTTATTCCGCGCATACTGTTTTTGAACGCTTGATCACTAAGGATTATTGATAGTCCAAAACTGCGATCTTCACTTAGCATATTTTCAAAAAATTGCTTTAATTCTTCATCCTCACTCAGATGTTGCGATAATACATGAGCTTCATCAATAATTAATATAGAGCGAGGAATGCTGTTTGCACCAAAATGAGATTTATATTCTTCGATTTTTTGAAAGCCGGCATCCATTATCAAATTTTTTCTTTCGAGTATTATATTATGAATTTTGTGCAAGTAACTTTTGGTGAATTCCTTAGAACGATCAAGCCCTACAAATTTGATATGAGGAGGTCTGTTTTTAACATACTCAATAAATTCAACCGCCTTATAATCGACGAGCCATAATTCAACATCATCCGGATGATAGTTTCTGATAGTATTCGCAATAATAGAATGTAACAAAACAGATTTGCCAATACCTGTTGTGCCAGAAATAAATGCATGGTAACACAAGTCAACAGCTAAATTAAAATCTACAATTTGATTTCTTTTGTCAACTGCAAAAGGTATGTGCAATCCATTTGTGGAATCCAAGGAAAAATACCCCGGTAGTTTATCTTTTATATCGGAATATGCACTGCATATCATGACGCCTTTTTTTAGAATATCATTATATGCTTCTATCCATTTGATTGAATTTGCCTGTTTGTCAGTGAATTGAAAATTAAATGGCTTTACATAACCATCTTGCGATTCTTTAATTATCATATCACTTGTAGAGGAAAAGCTTACATTTGGATACGCACATACAACGCGTTCGATCCTTTCGGACGCAAAAGTTCCAGAAAAAGGTGCAATAGCGAATATTGTGATTCCACATTTGTCTGCATTTTCAAAAATCGGGCTTAACTGATCCTCTCTGTAGTTTTCATCGCAAAAATTATATGCTATCAATATGGTGGTTTTTATTGTATTATGAGGGTGGTCATTGTTGTACTCATATATGGAGTGATAACCTTTTATCTCTTGATTGATTCGCTTTATTTTACTTGATAAGTCTGATAATGCCTTCGAGATTTCATTTTTATCACAAAAAATATTGTTTGAAATACCATACCCATCATCATGGACTAATGATATAATATCGCAAAAACTTTTTCCGTTTGATATAGGGTCCATAAAAACAAAATCATATTCATTCAAAGTTGACTGTGCAAGTATTCGAAGTAAATATGATTGTATACCATTTTGAACTTTTTCTTTCATCGAAGAATTAAGCTTAAAATAGTATTTATTAGTGTTATCTTGTATGTTGTCAAATGCAGGCACTCTAAACCAAATTTCGTGGCTATTTGTGCTTGTTACATGCTCCTCGATGAAATTAAGAACGTCATAAGCATTATGTATAGCAGCATCCAGTTCATCAGGAACAGGAATGTGATAAATGCGATACCCCATACAAATAGTAGTATCTCTTTGATTATCATTATAGGGGACTAACTGAGAAATCTGATATTTCTCAATATACTTTTCCCAATTGATATTTATTTCTTGCAGTTCATAGCTTTTCAAATAATCAGTAAATCTACAGA
>ENA-OUUV01001316-OUUV01001316.1-human-gut-metagenome-genome-assembly--contig:-NODE-1316-length-12237-cov-3.233952_pt1 | contig 12237 bp, 9 predicted proteins | sample MGYA00237952_ERZ548838 | MGnify/ENA primary metagenome ERZ548838 (study PRJEB26490, sample SAMN05194705) | human gut metagenome | biome: terrestrial biome; feature: human-associated habitat; material... | reverse complement strand
TTGATATTTTCTCTCGTTACCATATTATTTGTAACATTTATTTCAAATTTCCAATTTCCTTTTATTTCTGTATTACTTTTTCCATAATTCAAAATAACATTATCAAATTCAATGAATATTTTTTTACTCTTAGGAAAATTGTCTGATTGAGCAAAAAAAGTATTTTTTAATGAATTATTTTCTTTTTGTACTTTAGAATATCCACTTGTTTGAGCAATAACATTTCCATTATTATTTTCATTAAATAATATGTTATTGTTTTCATCAAAAATGTATAAATCTTGTATATAAATATTTTTTATATCTTTTAAGTTATCTATGTTTATTTTATAATTAAAAGAAACAACCATATTTATATCATCTATTAAAAATTTATCGATATTTACTGATAAACCACCATATTCTTGATATGGTACATCTACTTTTTCTAAGTATCCATTTTCAATTGCTACATTCAAACATGTATCATCAATTCCTACACTAGATAAATTAAAAACACTATAAGTAATAGCAAATACTGTAGTGGACATTAAAAGTACAGGTAATAATACTGATAAAATTTTCTTATTTTTTCGTCTTTTGTTAAACATACCATTAATTATTTTATCAACATTTTCAGAAAGAATATCATTTTCAACAGATTCTTCATTAAACTTTTTCCTTAAAAAATCATCAAAATTATCCTTCATATAAATTATCCTCCTTAATATTTTTCTTTATTTTTTCTTTGGCTCTATGTAGCCTACTTTTTATTGTTCCTTCTGGTTCATTTAAGATGTCAGAAATTTCTTTAGTTGTGTAGTTATCTTTATAATAAAGTTCAATCACTATTTTTTCATAATCGTTTAAATATCCTAATAATTTGTTCATATTTATTTCTGACTCTATATCTTCAAAACATTCATATTGAATATCATGTTCACTATTGTAAGTTGTAAATTTCCTCATTTCTTTTTCGTTTTTTTTATATAATTTATTACATTCATTTATTAATATTCTCATGGCCCAGGTTCTAAACAATTCCTTATGCTTAAGTTTCTTTAAATGTTTGAATATCAATATTATAGTTTCTTGAATTGCATCATAAATATATTCTTCTTTTTTTAATTTTATTTTTGCAATTTTATACATTTCAGGTTGTATAATATGTATTAGTTCTTTAAAAGCATGTTCATCTTTTTTAATCGATTTGTTTATTAATTCAATTATAATTGTTTCTTCATATTTCATTTTTTCCCTCCACTTGTTAGATATACATATATATCATTTTAGTTGCACAAATAAAAAAAAGGAGGAAAGAAAATTCTCTCCTCCAAAAAGTTAGTAGCAGCAATTATCAGTTTCTAAGATATGTCAGTTATAGTCGATACTTTTTACCAGCTATAACTCTTGTTGTGAACGGTAATCTTTGCATTTGGATTTTGTGAACAAGAATATGTGAAATACACATTTCTTCCAGAGCTTGTTCCAAAACCAATCCAATCTTTTTTGTGCATTTTACCATCGACTTTTACAGTCCAATTTACAGATCCTTTGCCAACAATATGAGCAGTTACCTGCATAGTTAAGCCAGGTGTATTACTGCTAGCAGTAATTTCAGCGGCCATATGACCTCCATCGTACCAATGCTGATCACCTCTATTGTAATCCCAAAATGTAAATGATGGTGGATCATAATACGCACATGGTGCAATTGCCGAATTACTGGTACTCACCTCTGTAGTATTTATGTTGGTTGTTTGTTCTGCTGCATAAGAAGTGAGTGGAATTGCAAACATTGTAAAAATTGCCATTAATGCAGCTATAGACTTTTTTAATATTGCTTTCATAGTTGTCTTCCTCCATATAAAATCTACTGCTACCACTTTTTTCATAACTACTATCATAATGATATTAGTTATAATAAATATAGTGTCGATTTTCCGAACGCTATGTGTATATATTAGCACTTTTTTAATTGTATTGTCTAAAAAGAATAAAAAAGGTGCTTTATAATTTATTAATGATAGTTTTTATTATTGTTTTTGGAGTAGGCTTATAATCTGTTTCAAATCTAAAATATTGCATTAATTTTTCAATTTGACATTCGTTATACATATAATTTGTTGCCTTAATTATATTATTTTTTATAGAAAAAATTTTTTTATTATGTTTTTTGGCTAATATTGGATAGATTTGTGTATTTAAATTTTCTGCTTCACCATTATATTGTAAAAAATCAATTTTAATACATTCTTTTAAATATTCCGTTCCTATATGTGCAAAATTATAGTTTAAATATTTCAATTCTGCTATAATTTTTTTATCTAAATTTTCTTCATTTTTAATTACTATTTTTTCTGTTATAATATCGTTTAAATTTTTTAACAAATTTTCTTGTGATGTAGGTTTCAAATGAAAAGAATACACTAATGGACTTCTTAATATTTCTTTTAACATTGAAACTTCACCTGTTATTATAATTATAGATTTTTCATATATATTGTTCTGTTGCTTTTCAAGCTTCTTTATTAACTCGACTCCATTCATTTTAGGCATCTTTAAGTCTAATAAAATAATATCTATTTTGTTTTTATTTAATATGTTTAATGCCTCTATGCCATTAGTTGCAACATCTATTAATCTTATTTTTTCTTCATTTTTTAAAATAGAAGAAATTAAATTTTTTATACAATTCAATTGATCATCAACAATTAGCATATTTAACAATTTTTATACCCCTAATGTTAGATACATCAAAGAATAGAAAAGGTTGCATAAATTAGTATATTATATTAAATATATATTTTATAGTTAAGAGTTTAGGTTTCCTTTTTTTGATTTAGGAAGCTTGACGCTTACATAAAATATACTCGCAAAGCCCGTGCCAGTGAGAATGCTAATTAGACAAGTTATTGATTACTAGTGTTGTTTGTGGCTTTGGAATATGTGGTACAGTGTGGAATTGTGTGGAAAGTGTGGAATCAGGTGTGGAGAAATTCCACACTAAGGTACTCTGTTGCATACCAAGTCCGTGTCAAGCCCGTACCAAGTCCGTACCTATTCTAACTGTATGGATACGGAGTAGGTACGGACTTGATGCGGTTGGGATACGGTGCAAAGAACCTTTTTAGCTCTCTATTTCGTAAAGTTTTAGCTTATTATACAGGGTTTTGCGGTCTATGCCCAACAGTTGAGCTGCCCGGCTCTTGTTATTTCCCGTTTGCCGCAATGCTTCGATTATCTGATGCTTTTCTGCTTCTTCATTACGCAAGGGCAGACCTACATGGGGATGAGTGACTTGCTGCAACTCGGTCAATTCTTTCAACGTGATAAGTTGGTCTTGGGCTAATAGGGTGGCACGGCGTACCACATTCTTCATCTGTCGCAGATTTCCCGGCCAGTGGTATTCCAGCAATGCCTGGGATGCTGCATCATCAAACCCGATCAACTGTTTGCCCAATTCCCGATTGGCTTGATCAAGGAAGAAGTTGGCAAAGAGAAGGATATCTTCTCTCCGGTCCTTGAGTTCGGGCATGCGTAGAGTGAACTCATTGATTCGGTGGAACAGGTCCTGGCGGAAAGTCCCTTTTTCGATGGCCTGTTCCAAATCTTCATTCGTAGCAGAAACCAGGCGTACATCTACAGTGATTTCTTTATTGGAACCTACCGGACGTATTTTCCGTTCCTGTAAGGCACGTAACAGTTGTATCTGGACTTCGTAACTGAGATTGCCTATTTCATCGAGGAAGATGGTTCCTCCGTTGGCTGCAACAAAGGCTCCAGTTTTGTCTGTCAATGCTCCGGTGAATGAACCTTTTACGTGTCCGAAGAACTCAGATGCGGCAAGTTCTTTCGGGATGGAGCCACAGTCGATGGCAACGAAAGGCTGACCGGTACGCTTGCTGAGTTGATGGATACGGTGGGCTACATATTCCTTACCCGTTCCACTGGCACCATTGATCAGTACCGACATAGTGGTGGGGGCAACCAGTCTTACATAATTATAAAGTTGCTTGGCCGCATCACTCTCTCCTTCCAGGTAGTCAGAAGACGGGGTGCCGCCTGCATCTTTTTGATGGGTACTTTCTCCTTTTCCGGAACTGATGGTTTGTCTGGGAGGAGCAGCGGGTTGTTTCATTGCCTCACTGATTTTCTTTAGAAGTTCGTCTGGATTTACAGGCTTGGCAACGTAGTCGCTGGCACCTAATTTCATAGCTTGCACCGCCGATTGTATATCGGCATAGCTCGTCATCATGATGAGCGGAATGGACAGACCTTGCTCTCCCAACCACTTCAACAGGTCGATGCCGTCCTTGTCGGGCAGACGCAGGTCGGACAAAATCAAGTCGGCACCCTCTGTCTCCAAATGTTTCTGGGCGCGGGCGATACTGCTGACGGAAGCTACCTGAAAGCCTTTTTTGCCTAACCAGGTCTTCAGCATCATACCGTAAGTAATGTCGTCTTCAACGATGAGTATAGATTTCATTGCCTTATCTTTTGTCTCTTTTAAGACACAAAGGTAAACCGATTTGTCTGAAAATCGTATATTTGCAAACTTAATTTAAATAAAAAGCGTTATGAAGAGGAATTTTATCGTATTATTAACCATACTGATTTGCAGCGTTACAGCCTGCCAATCGGGACAAAAGAAAGATAGAAACATGGATCAGGAAACTAAATTGAAGATCGAGACAACTGCGGGTGACATTATCGTGAAACTGTATAATGAGACGCCGCAACATCGTGATAACTTCATCAAACTGGCGGAAGAGGGTACATACGAAGGTACATTGTTCCACCGTGTCATCAAGGATTTTATGATACAGGCAGGCGACCCTGAGTCAAAGAATGCTCCGAAAGGAAAGATGCTGGGTGCAGGTGATGTAGGTTATACGATTCCGGCTGAGTTCGTTTATCCGAAGTATTTTCATAAGAAAGGTGCATTGTCGGCTGCGCGTCAGGGTGACAATGTGAATCCTAAGAAGGAATCGTCGGGTTGCCAGTTCTACATTGTGACGGGTAAAGTGTATAATGACACTACGTTGCTGGGTATGGAGAACCAGATGAACCAGAACCGTCTGACAACAGTGTTCAATGCTTTGGCACAGAAACACATGAAGGAAATCTATAAGATGCGTAAGGAAAATGACCAGGATGGTCTGATGAACTTGCAGGATACACTGTTTGCACAGGCTGAGGCGGAAGTTGCCAAGCAACCGGAGTTCCACTTTACACCGGAGCAGGTGAAGGCTTACACTACGGTAGGTGGTACCCCACACTTGGATGGGGAATATACTGTATTCGGCGAAGTGATCGAAGGCATGGATATAGTAGATAAGATACAGCAGGTAAAAACGGACCGTAGCGACCGCCCGGAAGAGGATGTGAAAATTGTTAAGGTCAAGGTGATAGGATGATAGGATGATAAAATGGTGAGATGGTAAGATGATAGGCGGATGGAGAAAGAGGATATTATAAAAGATAAGAGTATGGATTTTGCTATACGTGTCGTGAATTTATGTAAATATCTTAAAAAGGAAAAGCAGGAATATGAGATATCCAAACAATTAGTTCGTTCAGGTACAGCAATAGGTGCTTTACAACGCGAAGCTATGCATGCTGAAAGTCAGGCGGATTTTATTCATAAGTTTGCTATTGCGCAAAAAGAATGTAATGAAACCTTGTTTTGGTTAGAACTTCTGTATAAAACTGATTATCTTACTTCGGACGAATATTTCAGTATAATTGCAGATGCCAAATTGTTAATGGGCTTAATTCCCCGTAGTATTAAAACTGCGAAAAGTCATATACCTAGCTAATAATCCTATCATCTTACCATCTTATCATCCTATCATTCAAAATAATATGAAGATAAATAAATATAGTCTTAATAACGGTCTGCGACTGGTGCATTACCAGGATCTCAGTACTCAGATGGTAGCACTGAACATCATTTATGATGTAGGTGCCCGGGACGAACATCCTGAACATACCGGCTTTGCCCATTTGTTCGAACATCTGATGTTTGGCGGTTCTGTGAATATACCCGACTATGATGCTCCTTTGCAGTCGGCAGGTGGCGAAAACAATGCCTGGACGAACAATGACATTACAAACTATTACCTCACTGTTCCCAAATCGAATGTAGAGATTGGCTTCTGGCTGGAGTCCGACCGTATGATGGAACTGGCATTCAGTGAACAAAGCCTTGAAGTGCAGCGCGGTGTGGTCATGGAGGAGTTCAAACAGCGTTGTCTGAACCAGCCTTACGGAGATGTGGGACATCTTATCCGTCCGTTGGCTTATGAGGTGCATCCGTACCGCTGGCCTACCATCGGAAAGGATTTATCGCATATCGAACAAGCTACACTGGAGGAAGTGAAGTCATTCTTTTACCGCTTTTATGCACCTAATAATGCTGTACTTGCCGTTACCGGAAATATATCGTGGGAAGAAACTGTCCGATTGACAGAAAAGTGGTTTGGCCCGATTCCCCGCAGGGATGTGCCTGTGCGACAATTGCCGCAGGAACCCGTACAGACAACAGAACGTAGACAGGTGGTGAAACGGCCTGTCCCCTTGGATGCACTGTTCATGGCTTATCATATGTGTAGTCGAGAGCATCCTGATTACTATGCTTTTGATATTCTTTCAGATATCCTTAGTAACGGACGTTCCAGTCGCTTGAATCGTCGGTTGGTGCAGGAACAGAAATTATTCTCCGGCATAGATGCTTATATTTCGGGTACACGTGATGCGGGATTGCTGCATATCAGCGGAAAACCGTCAGTCGGAGTGTCACTGGAACAGGCTGAGGCCGCTGTACGCAAAGAGTTGCAGGAGTTACAGCAAGTGGCGATAGAAGAACAGGAATTGGAGAAAGTAAAGAATAAGTTTGAATCTACCCAGATATTCGGGAATATCAATTACCTGAATGTAGCCACAAATCTGGCATGGTTCGAATTGACCGGACAGGCAGAGGATATAGACCGTGAGGTAGAACGGTATCGCGCAGTGACGGCAGAGCAGCTGAAGGCAGTTGCACAAGAGACTTTCCGTGAGGAAAACTCGGTGGTATTATATTATGAGAAGGATAAATGAATAGATTAATTGCTACATACAAGGGGCATTATAAAGCCCTCTTTTACTTAGGACTTCCCATCGTTATCGGCCAGATGGGTGTCATTGTTCTCGGATTTGCCGATACTCTGATGGTGGGACACCACAGTACGGCCGAGTTGGCTGCTGCTTCTTTCACCAACAATCTTTTCACACTTTGCATTATTTTCAGTACCGGTTTCTCTTATGGGCTGACGCCTGTGGTGGGTGAGTTCTACGGTAACCGTCGTTTCATGGAGGCTGGACAAGCTTTGCGCTCAAGTCTGCTTGCCAATGTGTTGGTAGCGCTGTTGCTGACACTTATTATGACTGTCGTCTATTTCTGTGTGGAATATATGGGGCAACCCGAGGAACTGATTCCGCTGATAAAGCCTTATTTTCTGGTTCTACTTGCATCCTTGGTGTTCGTCATGCTGTTCAATGGCTTTAAGCAGTTTACAGATGGCATTACTCAAACACAGACTGCCATGTGGGTGCTTCTTGGTGGAAATACATTGAATATCATTGGTAACTATATACTGATTTACGGAAAGTTTGGTTTTCCGGAATTGGGGTTGTTGGGTGCGGGTATCAGTACCCTGTTCTCGCGTATTGTTATGGTCATTGTTTTTGCACTGGTTATTTTCCGTAGTCGCAGATTCTTAAGATATAGGGCGGGGTTCTTCCGCCTGGGATGGTCAAAACAAATGTTCAGGAAATTGAATGGACTTGGGTGGCCTGTCGGTTTGCAGATGGGCATGGAGACGGCGTCATTCAGCCTCAGCACGATTATGGTCGGTTGGCTGGGAACTATTGCTTTGGCGTCGCATCAGATTATGCTTACTATTTCTCAGTTCACCTTTATGATGTTTTATGGGATGGGGGCGGCGATTGCCGTTCGCGTCAGTAACTTCAAGGGGCAGAGTGATATGGTGAATGTCCGCCGTTCGGCATATGCCGGCTTTCACCTGATTATGGCAATGGCAGTGGTGCTTCTGAGTATTGTGTTTCTGTTGCGCAATCAGGTTGGGGGCTGGTTTACGGATAGCGTGGAGGTTTCTGCCATGGTATCTTCTTTGTTCTTTCCATTCCTGGTTTACCAGTTTGGTGACGGATTGCAAATCAGTTTTGCCAATGCCCTGCGTGGTATCGCAGACGTAAAACCGATGATGTTCATTGCATTTATTTCCTATTTTGTTATATCTTTGCCTGTAGGATACTTATGTGGTTTCGTGCTGGGTTGGGGTACGGTCGGCGTATGGATGGCTTTCCCATTCGGACTGACGAGCGCAGGTATTATGCTTTGGCTGCGTTTCCGTTATAAAGCAAGATGAAGGAAAGTGATACTATCACCCTATCACTATTATAATATAAATTATGAATAATGTCTCCAAGAAGAAGATAGCTGCCGGTTATGTGGTTCTGTTGGCAGTCTTGCTTTATTCCCTGTTCTTCGTGCACCGGGAAATGGAGAACCTTATGAGCTCGGATAATAGCGATATCCTGCGTACGGATAGTCTGATAGGGCTTTTGCGGGAAAAAGATGCTAATACGGTCCGCTTGCTGCGTACGCTGAGCGAAGCCAATGACAGCATGATTTCCGCTCGGGAGGTGGAGCAGATTATAGCTGAGCAGGATACCATTATCACCCAACAGCGTGTGCAACGTCGTGTTACTGCCCGTCGTGATACCGTTGTGACACAACCTAAGAAGAAGGGTTTCTTCCGCCGTCTGGGGGAAGTTTTCGTTCCACCACGCAAAGATTCTGCTATTCAGGTACAAACTACCCTTGAAGTTGCTACGGATACTGTGCTTGATGCTTATAATCCTGTTGATTCACTGCACGCGAAATTGCGTACCGTTGCCCAGCAAAAGAAAGCAACTAATAGTGTGATACAGCGCCGTAAGCGAACTCTGCAACGCCTTGATCATGCGCTGAGTGCCCGTATTGATAGTCTTTTGAAGGGATATGAACAGGAAACTCTGCTGCGTGCCCGTGAAGAGGCCGAGTATCAGAAAGCAGTGCGTCATCGTTCTGCTACGATTATTTCTGGTATTGCTGCGGGGGCTGTTGTGTTGTCCGTTATCTTTCTTGTTATGATCTGGCGGGATGTTACTCGTAGTAACCGTTATCGGCGTCAGTTGGAAGAAGCTAACCGCTTCGCCGAAGAGTTGCTTGCCTCTCGCGAAAAGCTGATGCTTGCCATTACCCACGATTTCAAAGCTCCCTTAGGTTCTATCATGGGGTATGCAGATTTGCTCTCCCGGCTCACTGTTGACGGACGGCAACGTTTCTATCTTGACAATATGAAAACCTCCTCAGAGCATCTGCTGAAACTGGTTACCGATTTGCTCGATTTTCATCGCCTCGACTTGCACAAAGCTGAGATAAACCGTGTTACTTTCCATCCTGCACGCCTGCTGGAAGAAATATACGTCAGCTTTGAACCGTTGACTTCTGCCAAAGGATTGTCTTTGAAATGTGAGATAGACCCCGAACTGAAAGGAACCTTCATCAGTGACCCTTTACGCTTGCGCCAGATTGTCAATAACTTGCTTTCCAATGCAGTGAAGTTCACTTCGGAAGGTGGCATTACACTGACTGCCAGTTTTGTGCCGAAGGGTGATTCGGTTTTCTCCGGAAATCACTTGAAACTTTCTGTTATCGATACGGGAAAGGGAATGAAACCCGGTGACCGTGAACGCATCTTCCAGGAGTTTACCCGTTTGCCGGGAGCACAGGGAGAGGAAGGATTCGGCTTGGGATTATCTATTGTCCGTATGCTGGTGCAACTACTTGAAGGACGTATCGAAGTGGATAGTGTACTTGGAAAGGGGAGTACGTTTACGTTGCGGGTACCTTTGTATCCGGTGGCTTTGAATGATACTTCCGAGGTGAATGAACAGAATAATGCGAATTCATCCTCTTTACCTGCTCAAACTCCTGCTTTGCATATCCTCTTGATTGATGACGACCGTATCCAACTCACTCTCACTTCTGCTATGCTTGCACAGAGTGGCATCACTTCTGTTTCTTGTCTGCAATTGGATGAATTACTGGAAGCTCTCCGTACCGATACTTTCGATGTATTGCTTACCGATGTGCAAATGCCTGCCATGAATGGTTTCGACTTACTGAACCTGTTACGTGCTTCGAATATTCCGCAAGCTAAGACTATACCCGTGATTGCTGTGACTGCCCGTAGTGATATGCAACGTGAAGAGTTTCTGAAACATGGTTTTGCCGGAAGCTTGCACAAACCATTTATGGTGAATGAACTGTTTGCAGAATTGGATATTGAAAAGAGAGAAACAGGTCTTGTTACTCCACAGAAGCATGTAGAAATGGATGCTGTACAGACGGATAGGATTGCAACTGAAGCAGTTCCTGTTTCTGCATTAAATTTCTCTGCTCTCACTGCTTTCTCAGGTGATGATCCTGATGCGGCAAAATCTATTCTGGAAAGTTTTGTCACAGAAACACGTCTGAATGCTGATCGCTTGCGACAGGCATTAGATGCTGAAGATACAGATGGCATAGCTGCCATGGGGCATAAGATGCTTCCTCTGTTTACTTTACTGGGAGCCGATGAACTTGTTGCTTTATTGAAAGAGCTTGAAGACTCACGCGGGCAAGTATTCAGTGAAAAGATAAAAGAGAAATCCTTCTCAGTACTCGCTCTGATTGAAGATGTCGTGGCACAGGTAGAGGAATAAATAGCCTTTTTCTCTTCTGCATCAACCAAATGTCGTTAGAATTTGTTTACTTTGTAACGATTTAAACACTGACTATCGATTGACGTCCTAATGAAAAGAAAATGGTTGAAATGGGTAATGTGGATACTACTTACCCCTATCATATTATTTGTAGTACTGATGGTATTGCTTTATATCCCTCCTGTACAGAGCCTGATACGGAAGCAAGCCACTGCCATTGCATCCGAAGCAACGGGTATGGATATATCTGTTGACCGCATCGACCTCCGCTTTCCGCTGAACTTGCTGGTACGCGGTGTGCAGGTCATTCAGCCTATACAGGCAGATAAACAAATGCCTTCTGCTCTCGGTGACTCCCTTGCCGTGAAACAGGTTTCCGATACCCTACTGACACTGGAAAGCCTGAACGTGCGCGTGCAGGCATGGCCGCTGATACGCGGACAAGTAGAAGTGGACGAGGTTACTGTGAACGGAGTTTTCCTGAACTCTGCCGATTTGATAGAGGGTATCCGCATACGTGGTGTGCTGGGGCGTTTCTTTCTTGAAAGCCATGGTGTAGACCTGAAGAAAGAAGATGCTGTCATCAACCGTGTGGAGCTGAGTGATACTCATATGCTTGTTGTGATGAACGACACTACCACTACCGAACCGGATACCACGACTACCGCCCTTAACTGGAAAGTGGCTTTACACAAGTTAGCATTGAAGAACGTTTCTGTTGATTTGCAAATGCCGCTGGATTCCATGCGTCTTGCTGCCCGTCTGGGTGATGCAGAGGTGGATGATGCGGTTGCTGACCTGGGCGGACAGATGTACGGTCTGAAGAAATTTGAATTGAGCAGTACTACAGTAAACTATGATACGGGTAGCCAATTGCTCAGTGCTATTAATAACTTGATAGATACCGATAGTCTTGCGGCTACCGATAGCACCGGTGTGAAACCTGCTCCCGGATTTGATGCTTCGCACATTGCCTTGCGGGATATTCGTATTGGGGTGGACTCTGTGCTTTATCATGGACGGAATATCAATGCTGTTATCCGGGAATTCTCCATGAACGAACGTTCCGGGCTGAGCATCACTTCACTGACGGGACGGGTATTTGCTGATTCCACTGTTATTCAGGTGCCTTCTTTAAAATTGCTTACCCCACACAGTGAAATGGATTTCATCGCCCAGACTTATTGGGAATTGGTAGAAATTCCCACTTCCGGACGACTCTCTGCCCGTTTCAATGCCCGCATCGGCAAGCAGGATGTAATGCTCTTTGCAGGTGATTTGCCTGACACATTTAAGGAGGCGTATCCTTTCCGTCCCCTTACTATCCGTGCCGGTACGGAAGGTAACTTCAAGCAGATGCAGATTTCCCGCTTCAATATCGACCTGCCGGGTGCTTTCTCCTTGAATGGTGGTGGTGAGATTTGGAACCTCACCGACAGT
>ENA-OUUV01001310-OUUV01001310.1-human-gut-metagenome-genome-assembly--contig:-NODE-1310-length-12269-cov-3.256509_pt1 | contig 12269 bp, 10 predicted proteins | sample MGYA00237952_ERZ548838 | MGnify/ENA primary metagenome ERZ548838 (study PRJEB26490, sample SAMN05194705) | human gut metagenome | biome: terrestrial biome; feature: human-associated habitat; material... | reverse complement strand
ATCTACACTATCCTCTTCGTCGGCAGCGTCAGATGTGTATAAGAGACAGCTTGAATAATTCCCCAGATAAGGATAGCTATTCCTAATAGGCTGACAACGATTTGCCAACGGCGAAGCTTCTTCAATTTCCGTGCTTTTTCTTGGTGGGTACTTGCGGTGTTATTGTTCTCTTTTGTTTCCATATTTTCTATATTATATTGTTTACTTATTATTATATATACATCCGTCCTTGAATACGGGCTCTATTCATCTTCCTCTTTAATGAATTGAGGGGCTCAACGTCTCCAGCTGTCCCGTCAGCTTCAGCAAAGTCAGATTGGTTATCCGGTAATTGTAGTGGGCACTGATATAGTTGTTTTGGGCTTCGCTCATCCGCATTTCGTCCTGCAACACTTCGGTCATTGAGGCGATTCCTTCCCGATAACGGTCCATGGTAACGGTATATACATCTTCAGCAAGCAGATAATTGTCCTTCTGCTTCTTAAAGTTACGCTGACTGTTCATCAGGTCATTGGTAGCATTCAGATATTGTGTCTGAAGATTCTTTCTGGTATTCTCTTGGGCGAGCTTGATGTTCTCTATGTCGATGGTTGCCTTACGCATCTTGTAGCGTTTGTCCAGTCCGTCGAAAATGGGAATGCGTAAGGAGAGGCCCACTCCATAGGAGCGATACCAATGGTTGGAAGGGCCGGAATGGAACCAATGGTAAGCTTTGTCCGTATAGGCAGAGAACATCCAGCTTCCCGTCAAGCTCAAGGAGGGGATGTAACCGTTGCTGACTATTGTTTTTTGTTGCTCTGCGAGTTGTTTCTGTGATTGCAGCAGCTGTAGTTCATATAGTGTTTCAGATAGCCCGGTGAGTGCTGCGGGCGTAATCATTTCTGTATTCACCGGTACCAGTGCTATATTTTCTTCTGCCGGATAGTCGATGATGTATTTCAGTAGGTTCAGTTGCTGTTCCATCATGGCTTGTGCGTTGTCGTGTTGCACCTTGAGGTTCTCCAGGTTGATGTTGACGCGTTTCACATCTACTTCCATAGCCATACCGTTGTCATAGAAGGCCTGAGTGATATCTCTCAACTCTTCTAGGCGAGTGATGTTGGCTTTTATCAAAATAATCTGTTCAGCTGTAACCTGTCCTAGGTAGTACATTTGACTAATTTGAAGGATGAGGTCTTCTCTTGCCTTTTCATAAGAAAGGCGATTCATCTCATCCATGGTTTTAGCTATGGACAGAGTGGTGTAGAGTGTTTGGTTATAAAGTGGTATCTGCAGCTGTAATCCGAAGTTGGCGTTGTATTGCAAAGTTTGGGTTACATTATAGGGATTGCCATACGCTGAACCATCGGTAACGGATACGGGTGGATCGATATTGTCGTTATAGTTGGCAAAACCATTGATTTGGGGCAGTAGTTTGGCTCGATTCTCAGAGATGCCGTATTTCCCTTTTTGTATTTCCTTCCGTTTGCTTTGTAAGGACAAATTGTTTTCGATACCTATTTTGAGGCAGTCCTCCAAGGTTAAGGTATCTTGTGCTCTTGTACCTAGTGCAAGCAGACACAGAAAGGAAAATGTGAACAGTTGTCTTTTCATAATAGTCACTTGATATTTGCACACAAAGTTAGTGGCTTAAAATGCAAGAGGACTATCCATATATCAACTGTTTGTATTCATATTTTCCTTTTTACTATAATTTGAAAACAAACCATAGTAAAAAACGAGTATTAAAAACAAAAAAGACCGCCAAGAGTGGAAGCCTCCTAACAGTCTAAATCTTCTTTGTAGCGGGACCCGGGATTGAACCGGGGACCTCATGATTATGAATCATGCGCTCTAACCAGCTGAGCTATCCCGCCATCATTTCTCGATTGCGGGTGCAAAGATATAGCTTTTATTTAAATTGCCAAAACTTTTATGGATATTTTCTGCTTTTTCTTTTGCTGATAGGGTGCTGAAGTGGTTTGCAGTACTTTTTATTAAAAGTCTTTGTATAACATTATCAATGAATTAGGGGCGTATGGAAAGGGAGGTATAAATAAATTTGATGATTTATTTTCTGTAATTAGAAAAAAGTATTTATCTTGGCTGGCGCAATAAAAAGCAGAATAGACTATGGAAAGAAAGAAAATACATTTGGAATATCTCTTGAATGCGACTTCTAAAAGTATTCTTTGGACAGCAATAAGTACTCCTACCGGTTTGGAGGGCTGGTTTGCAGACAGGGTGCAGTCGGACGATAAAGTTGTCACTTTCTTCTGGGGAAAGACAGAACATCGTGATGCAGAGATTATAGCTGTGCGGGCTTTCTCTTTTATTCGTTTCCGTTGGTTGGATGATGAATATGAACGGGAATACTTTGAATTAAAGATGACAAACAACGAACTGACTAATGATTTCGTATTGGAAGTAACAGACTTCACTGCTGCGGATGAAGCGAACGATTTACGCGAATTATGGGACTCTCAGGTAGAGACTCTACGGAGAACGTGCGGTTTTTAGTTAACTTTGATATAAAAATTTTCCACACTCCCTTTTTTATGCTAATTTTGTGTCTTCATTGCATGAAACGAGTAAAATGCTGCGCATAAAAAAGTTAGATATATTTGTTTTGAAGAGCTTTTGCATGCTCTTTATGGGTACTTTCTTCATCTGCCTCTTCATCTTTATGATGCAGTTTTTATGGAGGTATGTGGACGAAATGGTAGGAAAAGGATTGGAGATGACTGTCCTTGCACAGTTTTTCTTTTATTCTGCGCTTTCGTTGGTACCTGCGTCGTTGCCGCTGGCTATTCTGCTGGCTGCCCTTATCACCTTTGGAAATTTCGGAGAACGTTTTGAATTACTTGCCATGAAGGCAGCCGGTATTTCTTTATTGAAAATCATGCGGCCCCTGATTATCTTTATTTGTTTCATCTGTTGTGTCTCTTTCTATTTCCAAAATGTCATAGGACCAAAAGCCCAAACAAAATTATGGACTTTGCTTATTTCCATGAAGCAGAAATCTCCCGAAGTGGATATTCCTGAAGGTGTGTTCTACGATGAAATAGATGGTTATAATCTGTATGTGAAGCATAAGAACCGCAAAACTGGTATGCTGTATGACGTACTGATATATAATTTTGAGAAAGGTTTTGAGAATGCTCAAATTATCAAGTCTGATTCGGGACGTCTGGAGATGACGGCTGACAAACAGCATTTATATTTGCATTTATACAGTGGTGAGCAGTTTGAGAATTTGAAATCGCAGAACATGAACCAAAGGAATGTGCCTTACCGGCGTGAGACATTCCGCGAAAAGCATGCAATCATTGAGTTCAATTCGGATTTTAATATGGTGGATGCAGGTATCATGAGTAATCAGTCCAACAGTAAGGATATGAGAATGCTGCAGGCGGATATTGATTCCATGAAATTGCAGAATGACAGTGTGGGACGTGGTTATTATAAAGAAGCTATGGCAGGAACTTATAAGGTGACAGCCAGCTTGTCTAAAGAGGATACATTGAAGATTGAAAAGGCCTATTTAGGTGAGTACAATGTAGACAGCCTCTACAATGTGGCTACACTGATGCAGAAACAGAAGGTTATATCCACGGCCGTCAGCCGTGCAGAGAGTGCGGGGAGTGACTGGAGTTTTAAGAGCTTTAATATATCGCAGACTGAAAGCAGCCTTCGACGGCACATGACTTCCTGGCATGAGAAACTGACTCTTTCTCTGGCATGTCTCATCTTCTTCTTTATTGGTGCGCCACTCGGAGGAATTATCCGTAAAGGAGGCTTGGGAATGCCGGTGGTGGTTTCTGTATTGATTTTTATTATCTATTACATCATCAACAATACGGGGTATAAGATGGCCCGTGACGGACAGTGGGTTGTCTGGATGGGTATGTGGACCAGTACTGCTGTCTTGGCTCCATTGGGTGCGTTCTTGACATATAAATCCAACAATGATTCAGTGGTATTGAATGCTGATGCTTATATAAATTGGTTCAAGAAGGTTGTGGGTATTCGCAGTGTACGCCATCTGTTCCGTAAGGAAGTAATCATCCATGATCCTGATTATACACGTATTCCGGAAGAGCTGAAGGCTTTGTCCGTAGACTGTCGTGAATATGCTGATAGAAAGGGGTTGAAACGTGCTCCCAATTACTTTAAATTGTGGATGACTGATAGCCAGGATGAGGCAGTGGAAGATATTAACGAACGTTTGGAGAGTCTGATAGATGAGATGTCGAATACAAGATCCGTTACTTTGTTGACAGCGCTGAACACCTATCCGGTCATCCCCATCCATGCGCATGTCCGTCCGTTCCGCAATTATTGGTTAAACTTGCTCTGCGGTATTGTTTTCCCGATAGGCTTGTTCTTTTATTTCCGTATCTGGGCATTCCGTATCCGTCTGAATAAGGATATGGAGCGGATTATCAAGACAAATGAAGATGTGATTGGAATCATAGAAAGAGATCAGAATAAATAAAAACAAAATAGATTATGGAAAATGTAAAGTTGAATACGATAGAAGAGGCCATTGAAGACTTCAAAGCCGGTAACTTTGTGATTGTTGTGGATGATGAGGACCGTGAGAATGAGGGTGATTTGATAATTGCAGCTGAAAAGATTACACCGGAGAAAGTAAACTTTATGTTGAAGCATGCCCGTGGTGTACTTTGTGCTCCAATTACAGTTTCGCGTTGCAAGGAACTGGATTTGCCGCATCAGGTATCGGATAATACTTCTGTATTGGGTACTCCCTTTACGGTGACTATTGACAAGTTGGAAGGTTGCAGTACCGGGGTTTCTGCGGCAGACCGCGCTGCTACTATCCAGGCGTTGGCCGATCCGGCTTCTACTCCGGCCACTTTCGGGCGTCCTGGCCACATTAATCCATTGTATGCTCAGGAGAAAGGTGTGTTGCGCCGTGCCGGACATACGGAGGCTACTATTGATATGGCACGTTTGGCTGGACTTTATCCGGCGGGAGCCCTTATGGAAATAATGAATGAGGATGGTACAATGGCCCGTTTGCCCGAATTGCGCAGAATGGCAGATGAATTTGGCTTGAAATTGATTTCTATCCGTGACTTGATTGCCTACCGTTTGAAGCAGGAGTCTATTGTAGAAAAAGGAGTGGAAGTGGATATGCCTACAGACCACGGTCATTTCCGTTTGATTCCTTTCCGCCAGAAGTCGAACGGTTTGGAACATGTAGCTTTGTTCAAGGGTACTTGGGAATTGGATGAACCGATTCTGGTGCGTGTACATTCTTCTTGTGCCACTGGTGATATATTCAATTCCAAACGCTGTGATTGTGGCGAGCAGCTGCATAAGGCAATGGAGATGATAGAGAAAGCCGGTAAGGGGGTAGTTGTATATCTGAATCAGGAAGGTCGCGGCATTGGCCTGATGGAAAAAATGAAAGCATATAAATTGCAGGAAGAAGGCATGGATACTGTGGATGCTAATATTTGCCTGGGACATCTGGCAGACGAGCGTGATTATGGTGTGGGTGCCCAGATTCTTCGTGAGATAGGAGTGCACAAAATGCGGCTGATGACCAATAATCCCGTGAAACGTGTGGGCTTGGAGGCTTACGGTTTGGAAATAACGGAGAACGTAGCTATTGAGACTACTCCGAATCCATACAACGAGCGTTATCTCCGTACCAAGAAAGAACGTATGGGACATACACTTCATTTCAATAAGTAACTGTCTTTTTGTTTTATTATATCAAAGAAAATCGCTTATTTTGCAACCGGATTTGCGTAACAATCATTAAATAGTAACAAAATGAACCAATTATCAGATCGTTTAAACAGTTTGTCGCCTTCTGCGACACTGGCTATGTCTCAAAAGAGCGCAGAGCTGAAGGCTCAAGGCGTAGACGTAATTAACCTGAGTGTGGGAGAACCGGACTTCAATACTCCCGACCACATTAAAGAGGCTGCGAAAAAGGCGATAGACGATAACTTTTCTCGCTATTCTCCAGTGCCGGGTTATCCTGCCTTACGTAATGCAATTGTAGAGAAGTTGAAGAAGGAAAACGGTCTGGAATATACCGCCGCACAAATTTCTTGCGCCAATGGTGCCAAGCAGTCGGTTTGCAATGCAATCCTGGTATTGGTAAATCCGGGTGACGAAGTAATTGTACCTGCTCCCTATTGGGTCAGTTATCCGGAAATGGTAAAGTTGGCTGAGGGTACGCCGGTTATCGTACCTGCCGGTATCGACCAGGACTTTAAGATAACACCTGCACAGCTGGAGGCTGCCATCACCCCGAAGACAAAGGCGCTGATTCTTTGCTCTCCCTCTAACCCTACGGGTTCGGTGTACAGCAAGGAGGAGTTGGCAGGCCTGGCCGCAGTATTGGCAAAGTATCCGCAGGTTGTTGTGATTGCCGATGAGATTTACGAACATATCAACTATATCGGCAAGCATCAGAGCATAGCACAATTCCCCGAAATGAAAGAGCGTACGGTCATTGTGAATGGTGTTTCCAAAGCATATGCAATGACTGGTTGGCGTATCGGTTTCATTGCAGGTCCGGAATGGCTTGTGAAGGCTTGCAATAAATTGCAGGGACAGTATACTTCCGGTCCTTGTTCTGTATCTCAGAAGGCTGCTGAAGCTGCTTACACTGGAACACAGGCTCCGGTAGAAGAAATGCGTAAAGCTTTTGAGCGTCGTCGTGATTTGATTGTGAAGTTGGCGAAAGAAGTTCCGGGATTCGAAGTGAATGTACCGCAGGGTGCTTTCTATCTGTTCCCGAAATGTGATTCTTTCTTTGGTAAGTCTGTCGGTGACCGTAAGATTGGCGACTCGGATGATTTGGCAATGTATCTGTTGGAGGTTGCCCACGTGGCATGTGTGGGTGGTGCTTCATTCGGTGCACCTGAGTGTATCCGCATGAGCTATGCAACCAGTGATGAGAATATTGTAGAAGCTATCCGTCGTATCAAGGCAGCATTGGCTGAACTGAAATAAGAGAAAGTATATAAATGAGAAAGCCCGGCTTCAGTTATGGAACCGGGCTTTTCTTTGTCTTTGAGTGTTGTTATTATTCTGCCGGGTGAATTGCTTCAGACGGACAAACATCAGCACAGGTACCACAATCTGTGCAAGTTTCAGGGTCGATAGAGTAGATATCACCTTCAGAGATAGCTCCTACCGGACATTCGTCAATACAAGTACCACAAGCAACACAACTGTCATTAATTACGTAAGCCATTTTCTTCAAATTTTAAATTATTAGTACTAATTAGTTCGGCAAAAATAGCGGTTTTCTTGATTAGTTGTTACCAATCATGTTTAAATTCCCTTAATTTGTACCTTGTCTAAATAATAAAGAAGAGAAAATGGGAGTACATGTGCAATAAAATGTCACTTTCAGCGTTTTAAGGATGTGAAGCGCATTTGTCTGATAATCCTTACTTTACTCCTTGCTTTCGGTGCTTCGGCACAGAAGCGGAAGGTGCAAAATCGCCCGTATATCGACCAGCGAAAGTGGCACTATGGCTTTTTAGCAGGCATTCATGTGCAAGACTATAAATTGGTGAATACGGGCTATGTGACGGAAGATGGTCAGACTTGGTTTGCAGATGTTCCTGAGTATTCTCCCGGATTTACGGTGGGGGTGTTGGGCGAACTGTATCTGAATACTTTCCTTTCTCTACGTTTTATCCCAACACTGCATTTTGGAGATAAGAAAGTCGTGTTCCGCGAACAAGCCAGTGGTGAGGAGTACTCCCAATCCATGAAGTCTGCCTACCTTTCGGTTCCGATAGATTTGAAGTTTGCTGCTGAGCGTTTCAATAACTACCGTCCCTATGTGGTGGCAGGTATTGCTCCTACTTACGACTTCAGTGTGAAGAAGCAGGGAGCTTTATTGGTAAAGCCTTTCGATTGTTATGTGGAAGTAGGGTTAGGATGCGATTTTTACTTACCCTATTTCAAGTTAATACCCGAGCTGAAATTTTGTTTCGGTCTGGCAAATCTGATTAAGAAAGAACGTAAGGACCTTACAGATCGATCGTTATTGAAGTTTACACAATCTGTTGATAAAATCACTTCACGTATGATAGTGCTCACTTTCTACTTTGAGTAGATGCTATTCCTTATAGGAAATGGTAAATGTAATAGGGGTACCTTCTTCTTCGCTTATTATGAAACTCCCACCAAAGTGCTCAAATAGCAACTGATTAATCTTAAGTCGTATGGAGACCTGCTGAGATGAAAATGCAGGATCCGCTAATGGACTATTGATAATATGGAAGATCAGCAATTCATTTCTTTCATCCCTTTCCAGTCTCATCTTTACTTCGCGGTCGGTATCATTGGGTACAGGATAGAGTAACATATTTATTACTGCCTGGTTGAAGCGGTTGGCATCCATTCTGAGTACCTGGCTTTCCACCTCCGTTTCCAGTTGGGCGTGGATATGTCCGTCACTATTTATCCGGGCCATTCCTACTAGGTCGCTGCACATTTCCCGTATCTCGCATTCCTGTATCTGGAACTTCATCATTTTGGCTTCCAGACGTGAGAGATCGAGTACATCGTTTACCAGCTGAATCAGTTCGGTAGAATTGGTCTGGATAATTTCAGAATACTCCTGTTTTTCCTTTTCATCCAGTCCCATATCCGTAGAGAGCAGTTGAGAAAATCCCACGACATTGTTTAGCGGAATACGGATGTTATAACTCATATTCGCAAGGAAGCGGCTTTTTACCTCATTGGCTTCTTCTGCAACCTGATTCAACCGGGCGGCTTCTTTGGCATCTCTTTGTAACCGTTTCCGGCTGAGATACATGTTGACTACAAAAGTAATAAGAGCCAGTAGGGCTGTTCCTATTACAGCCAGAAAGATTATATGGATTTTAGCACGCCATTGCTCTCTTTGCAGCAGAAGTTTGTCCATGTCATACAAACTTTGTATCTGTTCCATTTGTGTGTGCGACAGATTTCTGTAGAGTGAGTCCTTATCGTGCATCACTTTTTTATAGATGTCAAGAGATTCGTTTGCCCGTCCCATATCTACCAATATATCTGCCTTCATGGCAGTGTACAAGATAACATCCGGGAAAGACATTTGCTTTACCAAACGAATCGCATCATCCAGATATTCCAGTGATTTCTTGTAATCATTTAGCGAACGGTGATATTCTGCATAGGCTTGCAAGCGGGAGATCTGATAAGGCAGGAAAGTGTTGGGAGTATAATATTCATCTACTTTCTGCAAGTGTTCCCATGCTTTCTCCATATCCTTTGTGCGGATATAGTAAAGGGCATATTGGGTTTCTATCCCCATGTATAATGCAGAATATGCATTTTGTAGTGCGGGATTAGCAGTTATCAGTTCGTTTATGGCTGTTTGCATCTGTTCCAGAGAGGAGAACATCTTGTCATTTTCATGCAGGAACGAATAAATCAAAATAGCTTTGGACAGCAAACTGATCTTATCCATCGGACTATCTTGCGGACTCATCAGTTGGAAAGCCTCCTCTAATGCTTGTATTCCTTCTTCATAGCGTAGGGTAGCTACGTAACTGGTCATCAGACAGAGACATGCTTCCCGCATGCCATTTCGGTCGTTCAGCTTCTTTGCTTTCTCGTACATGATGTTTGCTTCATAGATGGCAAATTCTATCTGCTGGTTGATCGTGTACATTTCTATCTGCAACTTCTTGGCTTTGAAGTAGTCATTGTAATAGTTATGCTTCTCTGCCAGATTTTCCATTTTGCCCATCCATTGCGTGACGCGCACCAAGTCCAGTTTGTTGAAGAAGTAGATGATATGTTCGTAGGTGGCAAGACTCTGATATCGCAGATTGTTCTGCGCGGTAGCTTCTTGCAACAATTTGTTTTCATAATAAAGGAATACCGGTGTCTGCTGGTCCAACCGGGCAATATCATGCAGCACGTCCAACCGGGTAGAATCGTGTGGAGCAGAGACATAAATGCGCAACAGGCTGTCTTTTACAACAGTACTTCCAGCATTGGCTGATAATAAGCCGGAACTAAAAGCCAGACATAGTATGATCCACCGCTTCATCATGATTAATCCTCCTTCTTTGAGTTATTGCGTGTCTGGTGTATTGGATGTGTGAAAACGAAACGGGAGCCTCCTGTATAATCCGGGTCAATCCATATTTTGCCACCGATATGCTCAATAATTAACTGACAGATAGATAAGCCAAGTCCACTTCCTTGCGCATTTTCATCCAGTTTTTCAAAACGCTGGAATATGCTTGCCTGTTTTTCTTTCGGAATACCGCAACCGGTATCTGTTACAGAGAACAAAGCCATCTCTTCCGATTGCTTCTCCAATTTTAGCGTGATACTACCGTCAGGGGTAAATTTGGTTGCATTGATCAGCAGATTTATCAGTACTTGTTGCAGGCGTGAATCATCTGTTTCAATGTATAATTCTTCCAGTGATGTTTCAAACAATAATTCTGCCTGTGTCTGTTTCACTTTACCTACGGTGTCGGTTACATTCCGGCAAGTTGCCACAGCATCATGCTCGGCCAAACTGAATTGCATTTTTCCAAATTCCAGACTTGACAAGTCGATCACATCATTAATCAGTTTCAGCAGAAGTTCAGAGTTCTGTTGGATGATATCGGTACATTGTCTCCGGGTAGAGTCATCTAAGCCCTCTTCCGTCAGTAATGCAGAAAAGCCGGACAGAGCATTGAGAGGAGTTCGTATCTCGTGGCTCATATTTGATAAGAATATGCTCTTGGCACGTGTTGCATTTTCTGCATTATGACGCAATTGTTCCAGAGTTTCCGTAGACATTACTACTACTTGCTTCTGTCTTCTAAGCCAGATGGCAAGCATAGAGATGAAAGTCAGTAATCCTAATCCGATGAAGATAAGAACAACAACCATCTTGTTCTGCTGTGCCTTGTTTTCCAGTTCTATCTCATCAATCTGATAAGTAGCTTTCAGGGCATTAATTTGTCGGATGTAGCTTTTCGATGCAAGGGTATCAGTAACACTGTATAGTTCCTTGTAAATCTGGCAGGCTTCATCAAAGCGCCCCAGCAGTTTATATAAATAGATCTTTTCTGCACAAATCCATCGGTATTCCAGCGAGCGTTTATTATTGGATACCACTTCCAGAAGTTGGTTATAGAGTGCCAATGCTTCATCAGCCTTTTCCTTATCGTGGTAATCGGCTGCCAATGCGCGATAACAGGCAGCAGTGTAATAGTTGATGGAAAACTCATGGGCTATTTCATGAGTATGGTTCTTGTAAATCGAGTCTGCCCGGTACAGATACTGGAGCGCAGTATCCTGGTCTCCCGATGAGATATAATAAGTTGCATTTTCTATAAGTATAGGGATGGCAAGCGGATGTTCCGGATTCTGTTCAAGAAGCGGATTCAGCTTCTTGACATATTCCATGGCCTCTTCCAGACGATTCATTTGCTGTAGTTGCGTGGAGATTTTCACCAATAACTGGTAGGTTTGCGGATTGTTTTCAGGCAGATAACGCAGTGCATCCATATAAGAGATCAAAGCTTTATCCTGTATGTTAGAGGCTGAATAAGCCTGCCCGACAGCCTGATTGGAAAGAGCGATACCGAAATTGGATTTTATATCTTTAGCATATTCGTACATTAGTCGTGCCCGATCTATTGCCAGGCTGAGGTCTCCCCGCATGATAAATGCATTCACTTCCCACAGAACTAAAGTGAAGTAAGCTTCTTCTGTTTTGGGAGATTTCAGTGTGGGAGCCAGTTCGTCGGTCCATGATATAATGCTGTCTATCGGTATGTTGGCATCATAAGGTACCTCTTTGGTTATGAGAGATTGCAAAGCAGCCAGACGTTCTTTGTCTGTACTGGTGGCGTGTATTCCTGCTGCAAAAGAGAAGAGCAAAAAGCCTGTTACTGCTGATATTATCGCAATTTTTCTCAAAGTAAAAGATATGTTTTGTTAGTTCATCCGCAAATGTAATGATAAAACTAAAAAAACAAAAGTATTTGTTGGGTAAAAACTGCAATTACTTAATTATAATCATCAATAAAGCTCTAAACCGAATTCTTCTTTCAATTGCATTAAGGCATTATTCTTTTGTGCCATCAACTGGAATTTCTCCACACGGCTGTATGCACGCACTTTTTCAGTGGGGGCACTGACGCGGACAGTCATCGTTGCTTTGCTGTTTTTCAGTCGTTTGCGCAAGTAGCCTTGTAGGGTAGGGATCAGGTCTGTGAATTCTTTGGCTGCAATATCATTTTCCACCACGGCCTCAAATGTAG
>ENA-OUUV01001306-OUUV01001306.1-human-gut-metagenome-genome-assembly--contig:-NODE-1306-length-12311-cov-4.359579_pt1 | contig 12311 bp, 10 predicted proteins | sample MGYA00237952_ERZ548838 | MGnify/ENA primary metagenome ERZ548838 (study PRJEB26490, sample SAMN05194705) | human gut metagenome | biome: terrestrial biome; feature: human-associated habitat; material... | reverse complement strand
ACGGATCGACTGCTCCCGCCCGCCGGAAAACAGCTCGCAGCCAAGATCTGCAAATTCCGCGCCGAAGCGGATCAGCTCCTGATTCCGCGCCGTGCGGAAGCTCCGCCCGGTCGAAAGATAGAAGACCGCCTCGAGAAGATTCGTCTTCCCCTGCGCGTTTTCGCCGACGATCAGATTGACGCCGGGGTGCAGCTGCACGCCGGCAGCGGCATAATTCCGGAAATCATACAGCTTGAGCGACTGCAGCTTCATGCCTGTTCTTCTGTGACGCGCCAGGTGTTGGCCATGAAGGTCACCTCGTCGCCGGGATGCAGCTTTTTGCCGCGCATGGTGCACACTTCGCCGTTGACCAGCACGTCGCCCCCCTGAATGAAGGTCTTGGCCATGCCGCCGGATTCAATGGCGTTGGCGAATTTCAGAAAGTCCTGCAGCTTGATGAATTCCGTATGGATGGGGATCTCGATCGGACCCTCCGCCAGCTTTTTGGTAACTCTGACCTTCATCTCATTCCCCCGCTTTCAGCCGGACCGGCAGGACCATGTAGCTGTACCGGCCGGAGCCGTCGCACGGATTCATGACGATGGGGCTCAGGCCATTGACCAGCTCCAGCGAGCATTCAGAATCCGGGATCGCGCGCAGCGCGTCGAGCAGGTACCGGCAGTTGAAGCCGATCTCCATATCCTGCCCGTCGCCCGCGATCTGGCAGACGTCGTGCGCCTCGCCGATCGTGGAAACGGAGCGGAAATCCGCGGTATTCTCGCCGAAACGGCAGCGGACGGGGCTTTTGAGCTTCTCAGAGATGATGAGGCCGACACGCTCGATGGAATCGGTCATCTTTGCCACGTTGACCGCCAGCTTGATCGGCTGGTTCTGCGGAAGCACGCGCCGCCAGTCGAGGAATTCACCCTCGAGCAGCCGGCAGACAAGCGTCGCTTCGCCGATCGTAAAGAGGATATGCTTGCTGCCAAGGAAGAAGGTGCAGGTCTCGTCGGTATCGCCGAGGATCTTTTCCGCTTCCTTGAGCGCCGCGGCGGGGACGACGAATTTGAGCGTCCTCCCGATTGGCGCCTCCGCCTTCCAGCGGCGAAGCGCGAGCCGGTAGCCGTCGACGGCGACGACTGTGATGGAATCATCTGCTACCTCAAACAGGCAGCCGGTATGGATGGGGCGGGCCTGGTTTTCGCTGACGGCGAAGCTCGTGCCTCCGATCATGGCCTTGAGCTCGCTTTGCGGCAGGTCGATGCCCTTTTTGGAGTCGACCTCCGGCAGCTCCGGATAATCCTCAGAGGACATGGCCGTAATGGAGAAGGAGGAGATCCCGCCGCGGATGGAGACCTTGAAGTTTTCGTCGACCGAGATGGAGACCGTATCGTCCGGCAGCTTGCGGATGATATCGAAGAAGAGTCTCGACGGCATGATGCACGCGCCGGTCTCCTGGATGTCCGCGTCAACGGAGATGGTGATGCCCGTCTCGAGATTATAACCGGAAAGCGTCAGCTTGACACCTGCGCGGATATAGATTCCCTCGAGCGCCGGAATGGTGCTCTTCTGTGCGACGGTACGGGAGGCGACGGAGATGGCGCTGACCAGCGCATTTTTTTCACAGGTAAATTTCATATGGATTCCTCCGTTTCTTCTTTCCAGAGAAAGAAAGGATTTTTTTTAGAAGTACGTAGCAGTAGGGGAAATTTATGTGGAAAACCGGTGCAGGCCCAGCGGCTGCAATGCTTTTTTCTCCACAGGCCCATGTTTACGATCCAAACGCTTTTCCACACCTCAAATTGTGAAACATGCGTTTCACAGCTTTCCACAGAGCCCATCTGTGGATTCCACACGTCCCTGTGGAAAAAATCAGAGCTTGCTGTTGATGTTCGCCGTAATATCGCGGATGTTGTCCGGCAGAGAGCCGGTCCCGGCGGCGAGCTGCTGCTCGACCTTTTTGAGCGAGTGGATGACGGTGGAATGGTCGCGGCCGAATTCCTTGCCGATGTCGGGAAGCGAGAGATTCGTCAGCTTCCGGACCAGATACATGGCGACCTGCCGCGCCTCGGCGGTATTCTTATTTTTGAGCGTGCCGCGGATGACGGCTTCCTCAATGTTGTAGAACCGGGAGACCTCGCCGATGATGAGGCTGGGCGTGGGCAGATTTTCGGCCTTTTCCTTGTTGTACATGTCCTTGATGGCGCGGGACACGTTCGGCACGGTCAGCTCCATGTTGTCGAGGTCGTGATACGCGCGGATCTTTTTGACGGTCCCCTCCAGCAGACGTACGTTCGACGTGACGTTTTCGGCGATGAAGGTGCAGACATCGTCCGGCAGCTCGAAGCCGAGCGAGACGGATTTGTTCTTGATGATCGCCATGCGGGTCTCAAAATCGGGCGGCTGGATGTCTGCAATCAGGCCCCACTCGAACCGGGTCTTCAGCCGGTCTTCAAGACGGAGCATCTCATTGGGCGGCCGGTCGGCGGTCAGAACGATCTGATGGTGGTTCTCGTAGAGATTATTGAAGGTATGGAAAAATTCCTCCTGCGTGGATTCCTTGCCGGCGATAAACTGGATATCATCGACGAGGAAGAGGTCCGCGTTGCGGTATTTGTTGCGGAATTCGTTGTTGCGGCCCTCCTGCAGGGCGGCGATGAGCTCGTTGGTGAACTGGTCGCCCTTGATATAGACGATGTTATAGCTGGGATGATTTTTATGCACGACGCTGGCGATGGCATACAACAGATGCGTCTTGCCGAGGCCGGATGGGCCGTAAATGAACAGCGGGTTATACGTTTCCGCCGGATTGTTGGCGACAGAGACGGCCGCCGCGTGCGCAAAGCGGTTGGACGAGCCGACGACGAAATTATCAAACGTGAACTGCGGGTTGAACTCAATAAACTCCGGCTTCTGTGACCGGCCACGGTACGCCTCGATCTCCGTCTCGTCCAAAACCTCGATCTCAACGTTCATCTGGAAGATCTCCTGCATGGCCTCTTTGATGTAGCCGGTGCAGCGGCGGAGGATGATATCCTTGCGGAAGGTGGAGGGGGAGTACAAAACGAGCTTCTGATCCGTCAGCTCGAGGATCTCGGTATCGTCAAACCAGGTCGACACGACCTGCGGCGTCAGCCGGGCCTCCATATGCCCCAGGACCTTGGCCCAGACGTAAGCGGTTGAATACATGCGCAGTTCCTTTCTTTCTATCGCCGTACCGGCGGAAAAAACACAAATTTATGCACAATAATCATAACACAGCTGTGGACAATTTTCAAGGGGAGAACCAGCGGATACTTTATATAATAAAAAAATAACCCCCGCCGCAGAGGAAAAGGCTCCCCTCCCAGGGGAGCCTTAGACGAAGACATACCGGATCAGCAGCATGTAGGTGATCGTGCCGGCGGCGATGGAGAGGAGCATGTTGCGCTTCCAGAGGTGGAGGCCGGCGGTGATGAAGATGCCGATGAGCTCTGGCAGGCCGTAGCTGTAGCGGCGGAAGGAGACGGATCTCAGGCAGTAGACGGCCAGCATCGAAAAAATGGCGCCGGGCAGAACTTTCCCGAGATACTGCACGAATGCCGGTGTCTTCCGGTGCTCATTGAAGATCAGAAACGGTACGAACCGCGTCAGCTGCGTGCCGAGCACGCACAGGGCGATGGTGATGATTTGCTGGGTAAGAGTTATTGCAGATACCGTCTATCCGCAGCTTTGGGTTGATTTGCCGCTTGACCATTAATACGGAGCGAAGCAAAAGCTCCAGACCTTTAGCCGAGAGATAGTGGGGCTGTGTCGGGATAATCACGCTGTCAGCCGCCGCCAGAGCATTGATGGTTATCATGCCTAAGCTCGGCATACAATCAATAAGCACATAATCGTAATTCTTTTTAACCTCATTGACATAGGTTTTCAGCACACGCTCACGGCTCATTGCATTGATTAGCCTTACCTCAAAGCCCGACAGCTCAATGTTTGACGGAAGCAGGTCAACGCCCTCTCTGTGGTGGATAATACCCTGTGAAACATCAAGCGTTTTATCGTCTATGATGTTCTGCATCACAGTAGAGAGCGTTATGGGAATATCGTCTGGTCTGTTATAACCCAGAGCCATCGTGAGATTTGCCTGTGCATCAGCGTCAATCAGCAGGACTTTTTTACCCTGTTGCACCAGACTTACGCCCAGATTGACCGCTGTGGTTGTTTTTCCGACACCGCCTTTCTGGTTAGTCAGAGCAATCACTTTGCAATTTGACATAGATGCGTCCTCCTTTCACATAGATTTAGCCACTTTGTCAAGGTGGCTATGTAAACAGTACCAGAGAACGCAAAAAAGCCGCCTACTCTTAAAATCAATAAGAATAAGCGGCTTTGTAATTTGCCTTAGACATATTCAATTTTCATTCTCTTGGTCGGTGCATTTATGACCTTAAAAATAAGCTCGTCAATACAATCCGTATATCTGCCTTGCTGAATGAGCTGATTTTTTAACTCTACAAGGCTATGTATCAAAAGTTTTCTTTCGTGGCTATCCAAATACAGATGATTAAATTTCTCTCTCATAAGCACACCTCCACATCTTTAGCTTCATTATAAGTTTCGGAAAAATAATATACAAATCTATAACTGGGAGACTTTGATAAAAACTCATTCCTATCATAAATTTCTTCCATCTAAATACTGGATTGCGGTTGAAATTAAAGACAGGCAACGTTTATAAAAATATTCATAATGCCTTTTATCCTGAATATCCGTTTTTGTTGTTTCATGGTGTCGAATTCTAAAATTATTGCCAAGTATGGTAAGCTCATGAAATTCCTTTTCAAATAATTCTAAAAACGGCTGTTGATTATTACCCATATCCATTATAATCTTATTAACCGATTTCTTCTTATCTACAGTCGATGAGCAGTAATATGTCTTTAGTCTCTCAAATGCATCCCAAAGTTTCTCCACTGCAATTTGCAAATTGTTTTCATCATAATATTTTGAAGCCTCTTGTAATAACTCTTTCAGTCCTACTTCTTGAACAGACACTAATGAATTTTTATTTATCTGGGTATCAAATGTATTCATTAGCTTCCCCTTGGAAAGCTGAAACGGTATCTCATTCAGTTTTAATATAGCATTAATCTGTGGTTCAAAGTCATCTGAGATACTATGTTTCGCAAAAAACTCTATTGCGTCCAACACACAAAATGGAGAATTAGAAAGTATGAATGCTTGCAAATCAGCAGTTTCAACATATTCTTTTTTATCATTATAACACTTTGGCACATAAAATTGCCTTATTTCATTGAAAACATCCTCAGCTACTGTTGTATTATAATTCCATCCCGTTTCGCCAGTCGCTTGATATACGATATTATATCGCTCCAGAAACTGATAAATTTGATTTCTCGCTTTCCGCTTTATGGACAATACTATCTTTTTTGCTTTTATGTCCTTTGCATTTCGTTGAGAATATGGAATAAACAACGTATTATCTTCTTGCTGATATATTCTCCATCCATAAACATCACGATTGGATATTTTCTCAGCAGGGTAAATCTCATAACCGTCATTTTGTAATAGCTTGTTAATTGCCACTAAAAATTCTTTCCAGTATCCCTTATCATATCGAACAGCAGGGTGAAATACTTCACAAAGAAATTTTAAATATACTTCATCGCTACCATCTTGTAAATTGAATCTTTTGTCTTCAAAAACCCAGCAGTATGGATAATCATCATTATTCACTGTATGTTGCCAAATATCCTGTTCTGCATTTGCAAATCTTGAATCAAAACTTGGCATTCTCTCCAAATCATATAATCTTTTAAGAAAATCTATTTCTTCAAGGCGACCATAATAATTATAAGTAACGGTTCGGGTTTGAAAAAATTCGTCTATCTCTAATCCATTCTGAAATAAATCTAAAATATCTCGCTTTGTTATTTCTGTAATACGGTTCACTCCATTTTCCTCCTTTCAAGCATATTCAACACTTATATATTGCTTCCCAAATATTTTAAAGAAAAAGCGTACCACTATTTTTAATGATACGCTCATCATTATTAAATCACTTCAAAATACTTCAATGCATCCTTTATCGCTTCCACTTTCTCCGCTGTCGGATGCTTCCTCGGCTGTTTCAATTCTTCTACCGCATTAGGAGCATCATACATTGGCAAGCCTAAATCTCTCTTTACCTCTGCGATATATGCAGTATGTACTTTGAAGCCATATTTAGCTTCTATGTACTCCTTTATCATTTTGTAGGTCACTCGTTCCTTGGGCTTGTATTCTTCGGCTCTTTTAGCGATATTATCAAGCGGAACTTTTCCCTCACCTTCGCCAAACTCAACTTTTACGTTGATATGTCCGTTTGGCTTTTTGTAGGAAAGCAGTACCACCGTCTCCACATGCTCCGTATGCGGGAACAGATCAAAAGGCTGACACGCAGTCACCTTATATCCACCCTTCACAAGCACCTTAATATCCCTTGCCTGTGTATCAGGACCGCAGGAAATATACACAATCCGGTCTGGTTTAATCTTAAGAAGCGAATTAAGAAATTCCGGTGTGCTGCCGCTTCTTGGCGGGTCCATGATAACAACATCTGCCTTTGCATTTTTCGCATACTCAACAAGGAAATCTCCTGCGTCAGCATTAACAAATGTAACATTCTTTATATTGTTAATTGAAGCATTTATCTTAGCATCTGACACAGCTTCTGAATTAAGCTCAACTCCTATAACTTTGCCAGCCTTTTTTGAGGCGACTATTCCAATAGTACCAATTCCGCAATATGCATCAATTACAGTATCTTTCTTTGATATATCAGCAAGCTGGATTGCCTTCTTGTACAGCTTTTCAGTCTGCTGGTGATTAATCTGATAGAATGATGTCGGGCTTATTCTGAATCTGCAGCCACACAACACATCCTCGATATAACCTTTTCCCTTAAGAACAATATTTCTCTTTCCAAGCACCATGCTTGTGCGTCTGTCGTTAATGTTCTGTACAATTGTAGTGATTTCCAGATGCTTCTCACATAATGCCTTAAGAAAATTGTTCTTTGATGGAAATGCGACTCCTGCTGTAACAATAACAAGCATAATCTCCTTTGTCGAAAATCCTTTTCTTAAAAGAATGTGGCGGATCAGCCCCTTTCCCGCATCCTCGTCATATGGCTGATATTTAAATGAGGCTATAAGTCCTTTAATATCCTTAATAATGTCTGTACACTGCGAATCTTCAATCATACAGTCTGATGTATCAACTATTCTGTGGCTGTTTTCCTCGTAAGTTCCTGCTATCACATTTCTGGAATCATCAAGTCCTACAACTGCATGAACTTTATTGCGGTAATATATTGGTCTGTACATTCCAACTATATCATCAACTTTTACATATTCTCCAAAAAGTTCTTCAATGTACTTCTGCTTAACTGCAAGCTCATTGTCGTATTTCATCCCGGCATAATCACAGCCGCCGCATTTTTCTGAAAATGCACAGTGAATCCGTCTTTCTTTCTCATCATATCTATTCGTCATAAAATGTTTAACTCCTCATTTTCTCTCGTAGCTCATACTCCAGAACTTCGTTCTGTCGTTGTCGCGGTGCTCCTCGAATGCAAGCGATAATCACACAATACATGCAAGCATGATTGTGTGATTCCCGCTTGTATTCTCATCGCTACCAATTTGCCACATATGGCAAATCACAAAAGGGCAACCGCCCATACAAGCAGTTGCCCTTAACATCAGTCTTTGTTAATTATAATGAAGTATTCTCGTCTGTACTTCCAAGAATCTTAACCTTACCTTCGTAGAATTCTTTAACTGCGATTGATAATGGCTTGTCTTTCTCTGAACATCTTACAAGAGGAGTTCCAACCTGAAGCTTTCTCTCATCTTCCTTAGAGATTCTCTTCTCCTCAACCTTATCCTTGTCCTTATCCTTCTCTTTTTCCTTGTTGCTTGCTTCAATTCTTGCCTTGGCAATCTTCTCCTCAACGCTTCTTGCATCGATAATTTCCTTAGCTCTGTTAGCAGTTGCCTTAACAATTGAATATCTGCTCTGTACTAAAGGCTGCTCGCCCTCTTCAACCTCACTGTTAATTACAGCCATTAATTCAGTATACGATGGATGTATCATTATATTATTCTCCTTTCGAATAAACCTTTAATTCTTCTTTAATATTATTAATCAGTTCAAGATTATACTTAGCTTTCATCTTCTCAGCTAACACAATATCATGAATTCGGACGACACATAAATCAACTTCATCATTGATAACTATGTAATCATAATCCTCAACACCTTCTGCTTCCTCTGCTGCTCTTGAAAGACGAGCTTTAATTGTCGCCTCATCTTCTGTTCCTCTGCCACGGAGTCTCTTTTCGAGTTCTGCCGCTGACGGTGGTGTTATAAACATAAGCACTGCATCCGGGAACATTCTCTTGATATTCATGGCACCCTGTATCTCAATCTCAAGAATAACATTGTTACCCTTATCAAGCTGTTCTTCAACATATGCTTTAGGTGTTCCGTAATAATTGCCAACATACTGTGCATGCTCTATTAAAGCATCTTCAGCAATCATCTTCTCGAATTCTTCTACAGTCTTAAAGAAATATTCTCTTCCGTCAGTTTCGCCTTCTCTTGGCTTTCTTGTTGTAGCTGATATAGAAAGTGAATACTCGTCGTGAAGCTCTAAAAGTCGCTTCATAACAGTTCCTTTTCCTGCACCAGAAAATCCTGAAATAACTAATAATAGTCCTTTGCTCATATAATTACCTCATTCTGCACATAAAGTGCACAAGCTATTATACCTAACAAACCTGAAACAATCAAGTAAATTTAATCAAAACCCATTAAAAATATATTGAAAGCCTACTCAATGTTCTGAATCTGCTCTCTTACCTTCTCAATCTCAGTCTTTAAGTCAATGGCTGCATTAGATATCTCAATGTCATTAGCCTTAGAAAGAGTTGTGTTAGCCTCTCTGTTCATCTCCTGTGCAATGAAATCCATCTTTCTTCCAATGCCGCCGTCCTCGTTAAGACATTTTCTTGCATGCTCGATATGGCTTCTTAATCTTACAGTCTCCTCATCAACACATATCTTATCTGCGTATATAATAACCTCTGTTGCGATTCTGCTCTCATCAATAGTTGTATCGCCAAGAAGCTCTTTTACCTTACTCTCTAACTTGCTACGGTATTCCTTCATAATCTCAGGGCTTCTCTTTTCAACAAATGTGACAAGCTCCTCCATGTGGTCTAACTTTCCTAAAAGGTCTTTCTTAAGATTCTCGCCTTCATGGATTCTTGTATTAACGAACTGCTCTAAGGCTGCCTTCATGGCTTCCTCTATAAAATGCCACAGCTCCTCTTCGTCTTCCTGCACCTCATCCATTGTGATAACCTCTGGAAATCTGGCAAGACCTCCAACAGTCATATCATTTTTAAGATTGTATTTTTCGGACATATTATTAAATATAGCCATATATTCATCAGCTATATTCTGGTTGAACTTAAGATTAACCTGATTTTCTGAATCATCCTCATAATTAATAAATATATCAATCTTGCCTCTTGTTGCATACTTCTTAAGTAAGTCTCTCATTCTGCTCTCGAATACATTAAGCTTCTTAGGCATCTTGATACCTGCCTCAAGATATCTGTGATTAACTGACTTAATCTCAACTGAAATCTTTCTGTTACCTTTAACAATTTCACTCCGGCCAAAGCCTGTCATACTTTTAATCATTGTTTCTATCCTTCCATTCGCATATAATGCTTAGAAAAGTATACCAATTTTTGTGAAAGATAACAAGACTTACAGCAATAAGTATGTTAATATAATGCAATAAGATTTATGAATATTACTAATTAAAGGAGACATTATGGCATTCGATGGAATTACAATATCCAGTATTGTTAATGAATTAAACAACACAATTAACGGCGGAAGACTTTACAAGATAGCACAGCCTGAAGCCGATGAAATAATGCTTACAATAAAGACACAATCTGGTCAGTACAGACTTGTTTTATCTGCAAATGCATCACTTCCTCTTGCATATCTTACAGACGATAACAAGCCATCCCCTGCTACTGCACCGAATTTCTGCATGCTTCTTAGAAAGCATTTGAACAACGGAAGAATAATATCAATAACGCAGCCAAAATTTGAGCGTGTAATTGATATTGAGGCAGAACATTTAAATGAACTCGGTGACCTGTGCAGAAAGCACATAATCGCAGAATTCATGGGCAAGCACAGCAATATAATATTATGTGACGACAATAATACTATATTAGACAGTATCAAGCATATATCAGCACAGACAAGCTCTGTCAGGGAAGTTTTACCTGGAAGACCTTATTTCATTCCTAATACTTCTGACAAGATTAATCCGCTTGAAGCTGACCGAAAGCATTTTGAAGAAACAGTATTTACCAAGCCTGTACCTGTTGTCAAGGCGCTGCTTTCAAGCTATACAGGAATAAGCACATGTATAGCCGAAGAGCTTGCATACCGTGCCGGAATTGATGGCGGACACCCTGCCAACTGCCTTGATGAGCCTATGAAAGATGCATTATACAACGCATTTGACGCACTTATGTCTGATGTAAGAAATGGTATCTACCACCCAAATATGGTAACTGACAACGGTGTACCTGCAGAATTTGCCGCTGTAAAGCTTTCTATGTATGACAACCACACAGAATATAATTCAATAAGCAGACTGATTATTGATTATTATAGACAGAAAGAGATTGCAACTCGAATCCACCAGAAATCTGTTGATATAAGAAGAATTGTAACAACACATCTTGAAAGAGCATACAAGAAGCTTGACATTCAGGAAAAGCAGATAAAGGACACTGAGAAAAAAGACAAATACCGTATCTACGGCGAGCTTCTCACAACCTACGCTTACAGTATTCCTGCAGGTTCTAAGGAATATGAAGCACTTAATTACTACGATAATACTACAATTAAGATTCCTCTTGATAACACTCTCACACCAATTGAGAATGCCAACAAATATTTTGCAAGATATAACAAGCTTAAAAGAACCTATGAAGCAGGAATCCGTCTTATTCAGGAGATTACTGAAGAAATAAGCTACCTTGAATCTATTATCAATGCAATTGAGATTTCAGTAACAGAAGCTGATCTTGCTAACATTAAGGAAGAGCTTATTGAAACCGGATATATTAGAAGAACCGTTAAAGGAAAGCACAAAATCACTGCCAACAAACCAATGCATTTTGTTTCAAGTGATGGATTTGATATATTTGTCGGAAAGAATAACATGCAGAATGACGAACTTACCTTCAAGACAGGCAACGGCAATGACTGGTGGTTTCATGCCAAGCAGATGCCAGGCTCTCATGTACTTCTTAAAACAGATGGAAAGGAAGTTCCTGACAGGACATTTGAAGAAGCAGCAAGCCTTGCCGCCTATTACTCTAAAGGCCGTGAGCAGGAAAAAGTTGAAGTCGATTATGTATTAAAGAAAGAAGTTAAAAAGCCTGCCGGTGCCAAACCAGGATTCGTTGTGTATTACACCAACTACTCAATGGTTGCAGACACCGACATTAAAGATATTAAACAGTTATAAAATAATGGCTGAATCAGAATATGAGGTGTCACCTCATCTGACTCAGCCATTATTTTTATTTATTCACTGGTTTTAATGCAATACTTACAACTGCCAGTATAACTGACGCACAATCTGCCACAATCCAAGGCATATACTGGATTGCAAGTGAAGATTTGCCCGAAACAATAATCATAAGAATTACACTTATAACAACATTTATAACAAATATACCTGCCAGCTTTCTCATATCCAGAAGCCCGCTTATCACAAGATATATCAGTATGTATGCAGCCGTCATGCACACGCAGAAAGTTACAAGATACATGTAAAATGCGTTATCAGTCATATCACATAACGATATATCCAGCGTAAGATATCCAAACAGTGCAGGCGGGTTAAATGCATATATTACAGATGGCATTATTGTTACAAGTGCAGGAATACTGATACCTGCCAACATTCCTGCCCTGCCGCTTAATCCCTTGATAATACCTGATTGTATAATTATACAAATAATGGTTGCTATTAAAAGCATTATCATCCATGACCAGTTAAAGAATATTTTATTGCCAATATAATATGCCGTAAGATATTCATTAATTGTCATTCTTTGTGAATCACCATTTCTTATAATCACAGACAATATATCCTGTCTTATAAAACCAGCCCACGCATAAATTATAAGCGCCGGAACAAGGTAATTTACAGCATTTGTTTTCTTATTCTTAGC
>ENA-OUUV01001302-OUUV01001302.1-human-gut-metagenome-genome-assembly--contig:-NODE-1302-length-12340-cov-3.901099_pt1 | contig 12340 bp, 8 predicted proteins | sample MGYA00237952_ERZ548838 | MGnify/ENA primary metagenome ERZ548838 (study PRJEB26490, sample SAMN05194705) | human gut metagenome | biome: terrestrial biome; feature: human-associated habitat; material... | reverse complement strand
GCCTCATACGGCCCGGACTGCCGGATGATGACGGGATTGAACATCACCATGTACGTCCCCTCGTTGTCAAAGGCGATGATGCGCTTACAAACGCCGATCATGTTGGCCGCCATGCCCACGCAGCCGTCCCTGTGGGCGGTCAGGGTGTCCAGCAGGTCCTGGGCCGTGGCCAGATCGTCCGCCGTGGCGGGAGCGGCCTTCTGGGCGAGAAACGTCTCATCCCTGCAGATCTCACGAATCATACTGTGTTCCTCCCGGAAGTTGTTTCCTGTATTGTATCAGCCAAAGGAAAAACGCGCAAGTGCTCTCACTTGCGCGTTCTTTGCGTGGGAATCAGTCACACATGCCGTTGTGGATCACCTTGCCGATGTTCCACAGGTAGGCAGCCTGACGGGCGGCCTCCAGCCGCTCCTCCGGCGTCTTGTAGCTGACGTGGGCGGTCTCCGTGCCGCAGTTCAGGCAGCACGCATACATGCACCAGCCCTGCTCGTCCTCAATATAACCGGCGCCGCGGCATACGGGGCAGTCCTCCAGTTCGATCTCGTTGATGGGGTCCATGGTCATCTCTCCTTCGTTTTGTTTTTTCAACGGGAATAGTATACCACGGTTCCATCGGTATGGCAATGAAAATCGACGGGACTTTGCCGCGGAGGTGACTTCCGGTCAGCACTCCCGCTGTTTTTCTGCTTTTTCGGACAGCTTATAGGAAATTTCCTAATATTTACCCGGTAGGGTACTTGCATATTCCGGGCGGGGGGAGTATGCTATAGGTATCTATCGGCCCTGCAGCGGTAGCGGGGCACATATTTTATACTCATGGGAGGATACAGTATGAAACGAAAATTTCTATCAATTTTGCTGACGCTGGCAATGGCCTTGACGCTGCTGCCAACAGCGGCAATGGCGGAAGGAGCGAGTTATGATTGCGAAGGAGGCACTGACTGTCATCATAAGGTAGCCAAGATCAATGATGATCCCCGTTATGATGACGTAGTTGCACATTTTGACACTCTGGAAGAGGCTATCCGGCTTGGGCAGATGGAAACCCCTCCCACGTTTAAACTGTTGGATGATCTGACAGAAGATGTGGTGGTTCCCGCCGGGAAAAACATTTATCTGGATCTAAACGGCCACAAACTTACCAATGCCAGCGGCCACACCATTACGGTTGAAAAAGGTGGCAAGTTGAATATCAGCGACAGTGTTGGCACTGGTGTTGTGGACAACACCAGCCACGGAAAGGGCGCAATCGTCAACTCCGGCGAGGTTACCTTGAATGGCGGCACCTTTAAGCGTTCTGCCGAAAAGGGTACCTATTCCCCCTATGGCAACGGCGGAAACAGTTGGTACACCATTGCCAACTACGGTACCATGGAAATTAACACTGGCGTTACCGTTGAAAACGCTGGCGGTTATTCCAGCATGATCCGCAATGGCGGCGATGCAACTGCCGATTGCGATTTGACGATCATGGGCGGCAATTTTGCCGGCGGTATCAACACGGTCAAGAATGATTCCTTTGGTGTACTGACCATCAATGGCGGTAATTTCTCCAATACTGCCCAGTATGTCATTATGAACTGGAACAAGGCTGAAATCACTGCTGGCACGTTCCAGACTCTGGATACCGCTTCCGCGGTACTGTTCACCTCTTCTTATGGTGCCGATGCCAATACCATCGGCAAGCTGAGCATTTCTGGCGGCGAATTTAAGCACGCCAGCGATACCCAGGAAATGATTGTGGATCGTTACGATGCATCCAACAGTGGTACCGCAGCGGTAACCGGCGGTAGATTTGATGCCGATATTTCCAAGTACATCCCCTCTGATTATGTGCAGTCTGCCGATGGCACTGTGGAGAAATTGGGCGAAACCAACGCAGTTGCCAAGGTCGGTGATACCTATTACAAGACCCTCACCGATGCTGTCAAGGCAGCTGATAATGCTACCGTCACCTTGCTGAAGGATGTGACCGAGGATGTCACGATTCCCGCGGGCAAGACCATCACGCTTGATCTGAACGGTAAGACCTTGACCAACGTGAAGGATCACACCATTCTGAACAATGGTAACTTGACTATCGCGGGAACGGGCAAGGTTGATAATATTTCTCATGCTAAAGGTGCGCTGTACAATAAGGGAACTGTTGTCGTAAATGGCGGTACCTTTGATCGTTCTAAGGAAAACGGCAAGAACAAAGGCGAGAGTGGCCAAAACTCTTGGTACACCATCAAGAACGTTGGCACCATGACTATCAATGATGGCGCAATTGTGCAAACTGCTGGGAACAATGCCTCTCTTGGTAAATTCTCCAGCCTTGTTTCTAATGGATACTTTAACGCCGGTGACTACACCAATAATAAGGGACTTGACCAGCCTATCCTGACGATTGATGGCGGTATGTTCCGCGGCGGTCTGAATACGATCAAGAACGATGACCGCGCAAAGTTAACGATCAATGGCGGTACGTTCAGCAACTATTATCAGGCCGTTGTTCAGAATCACAATATTGCAGAGATCACAGGCGGCACCTTTACTGCTGCAAGTGATGCTAACACAGAGACATACGGCATTTACAACTGTGGTTGTGGTGCTGGTATTGATCTTGGTACTCTTACCGTGTCCGGTGGTACGTTCACCGGTGCCACATATGCTGTTGCCGAAGTCAGCAGCCAAAATGCGGCTGTGAACATTTCCGGCGGTCAGTTTGCCGGAACAAAGGCGGCAATTGTTAAGAGCAGTACTTCTAATGCAACCATCGCCATCTCTGGCGGTCTGTTCTCCTCCGACCCCAGCGCTTATGTTGCGGCCGGCCACTATGTTGATGCCTCCAACAATGGCGATTATCCCTACACCGTGAAAGAGGGTACCAAGCCCGCCGGTGCACTGATCGTTGTCAAGGATAAGACCGAACCGACTGTGAGCGGCGATATCACTGGCACCGACAAGACTGCAATCAACAATGTCATCGGAAACGCCAACGTTGATGGCGTGGCCGAGGCTGCCAAGAAGGCCGACATTGTTGCGAAGTCTGGTGCAACTGTTGCTGAAAATGATAAGGTAGAAATCGAGGTTGCCGTCAAGGTCGAGGCGAAGGCTGCTGACCTTGCTAAGGGTCAGTTGACCTTTGAGGCATCTCCCGTTGCCACCGTCAAGGTCAATGGCACTGTAAAGGGCACCGTTCCTGTCTCCAATGGGATGCTCAACAACAACCCCATCACCGTAAAGCTGCCTCTGCCTACCGTTGACGGTAAGCTCTTTACCCCCAAGCAGATCCTCCATAAGTTTACCGGCGGCGGCTATGAGTATTTCATCAACGAATCCGTGGGCGGTATGCGCGGCGCTGGCAGCTTTAAGATCGAGGATAACTGCGCTGTGTTCACCATCTATGGCTTCAGCACCTTTGAGTTGTCCGGTACGGTCACCTATGTGGTGCCCAGCTCCGGCGGCGGTTCCAGCTCTTCCTCCAGACGCTATGACGTCTCCGCGCCCTCTGTCAAGCACGGCGATGTGACCGTCAGCCCCAAGAACGCCTCCAAGGGCGATACCGTGACCATCACCGTCAAGCCCGACAGCGGCTATGAGCTGGACACCCTGACCGTGAAGGACGCCAGCGGCAGCAAGATCAAGGTGAAGGACAAGGGCGACGGCAAGTTTACCTTTACCATGCCTGCCTCCAAGGTGACGGTTTCCGCTGAATTCGCTGAGATCGAGACGCTGGACTTCGCGGACGTTTCCACCGACGCCTACTACTATGAGGCCGTGAAGTGGGCCGCCAAGAAGGGCATCACCGGCGGTACCGGCGACGGCACCTTCAACCCCAACGGCTCCTGCACCCGCGCCCACATCGTCACCTTCCTGTGGCGCGCCGCCGGCTCTCCCGAGCCTAAGAGCACGGTGAGCTTCGCGGATGTTCCCGCAGACAGCTACTACGCCAAGGCTGTGGCCTGGGCTGTGGAGAACGGCATCACGCTGGGTACCGGCGACGGCACCTTCAGCCCCAACGCCACCTGCACCCGCGCTCAGAGCGTGACGTTCCTGTACCGCGCACTGGGCACCGCGCCCACCACGGTGAACGGCTTCACCGACGTGACGGCCGATGCTTTCTATGCTGACGCAGTGGCCTGGGCCGTGGAGAGCGGCGTGACCAACGGTACGTCCGCTTCCACCTTCAGCCCCAACAACGGCTGCACCCGCGCCCAGATCGTGACCTTCCTGTATCGCACCATGAAGTAACTTCATACGCAAGCAGCGGGAAACCTCATTCGAGATTTCCCGCTGTTTTTTTCTGCCCGGCCGGGGCGCGGTTTACAGGGACCGACTCATCCGACTTTTGCAAAATGCGCCTAAGCGCCTCATATTTGCCTGTGACTACTGTGCTGCAACACAACGAAACGTTCCGCTACGCTGCGCGTCGGCAATGCCAGTCTGGACATATATCCCAGCTGTGACACAGAACAGATGAAATACATTTCAGAAATATGTCAAATTATAAAAGGTAAATTTCCGAAAAGGGGCGGAATTTCCTTTTTGCCTGTGACTACTGTGCCGCAACACAGCGGAACGTTTCGTTACGCTACGCGTCGGCAAAAAATGATTACCTACTGTCAAGAGATGGTAGGTAAAAGACGTTCAATGCGGAAATGAAGAAACCGGAATTGGACTTCAAGTGTTTTATCCGCTTTTTGCTGGCACGGGCGGCGATGACCTGGGGCGTGGAACTGATGGCAGGAGTCTTTCGGGTATATCAATTCTATCGACAAGGGCGTATGGGGCGTGTTATAATCATGAAAAAAGCGGCAAAGGGAGGCGGCGGAGAGATGACAGACGAAGTATTATACCGCCGTTACCTCGGCGGAGACGAGGACGCCCTGGGCGAGCTTATGGAGCGTTACGGCACCAAGCTGACCCTCTATCTGGACGGCTACCTCTGCGACCTTCACGAGGCGGAGGACCTGATGATCGAGGCCTTTGCCTATCTCATCGCCAAAAGGCCGGCCATCCGGGACGGCGGCTTTCGCGCCTACCTCTACCAGTCAGCGCGGCACATGGCCCTGCGGCTGCTGCACAAAAAGCGGGCGGGAAACTGCTTTTCGCTGGACGCGCTGACGGAGGAACCGGAGGCCCGGGAGCTGGTGGAGGAAACCGTGCAGTCGGCAGAACGGGCGCGGCTCCTGCGGACCTGCATGGCAGAGCTGCACGAGGACTACCGGGAGGCGCTGTTCCTCGTCTATTTTGAGGGACTGAGCCACGCGGAGACCGCCGCCGTCATGGGCAAGCGGGAAAAGCAGGTGGCGGACCTCATTTACCGTGGAAAAAACGCGCTGCGAAAGCGGCTGGAACAGGAGGGGATCACGGATGCGCACGACAGCTGAACGATTGGCCGCGGCCAAGCGGCGGGCAAGGGAACTGGAGCGGGAACGGCAGCGCCGCCGCGCCCGTGGGATCTTCTGCGCCGGGACAGCGGCCTGTCTCGCTATAATCGTTTCCCTCGCGCTGGCCATGCCCGGCATCACGGAGGGCTTTTCCGATGCGGCGCTGGGCGGCGGCATGGCCGCCAGCATTTTCAGCGGCCGGAGCCTTGGCTATCTCGTGGTGGGCCTGCTGGCCTTCGCGTTAGGCGTGTGCGTGACGGTGCTGTGCGTCCGCCTGCGGGGGCATGAGCGGGACACGGCGGACGAGGAGCGGTACGATGATTGAATTCTGGGACTATCTCTTGCAGTTTTTCGCCGTGGCGGCGGGCTTTTGCGCCGCTTTGCGGGCGTATCTCAAAAGCCGCAGGCAGCCGTGGTTTCTGCTGACCTGCTTTTACGGCACCTTCGCCCTGGGCACCCTCTACTGGACGCTGCATCTGCTGCTGCGGCAGGAGACCCCGCAGATCTTTTACGTCTCCGACCTTGCGTGGCTGGCCAGCTATGTCTTTTTGCTGGCCCTGACGCTGACGCTGCCCGACGCGGGGGAGCGGCAGTTCCGGACGGGGCTGTGCTGGCTGGCACCGGTGTTCTGCCTGCCGCAGTTCGCACTGTACGTCACCCGCGGCGATTTGCTTCTCAACGTCCTCATGTGCGGCTTGACGATGATGCTGGCGTGGTGCGCTGTGCGGGGCCTCGTCTGGGCGAAAAAGACGGAAAACGGGCGGCTGCGCCGGTTTCACGGAACGGTGCTGGCCTTCACAGCGCTGGAGTACGCCCTGTGGACGGCCTCCTGTTTCTGGGTGAGCGACACGCTGACGAACCCCTACTTCTGGTTCGACTTCCTGCTCTCGCTCGTTTTGCTCCTGTTTCTGCCCGCAGTGCGAAAGGCGGTGACAGCGTGACCTATATCGAAAATGTATTCGTCTGCATGGCGGCCCCGCTGGTGGTGGCGCTGCTGTCCCTAAAACGGGGACAGCGCGCCGCACTGGTGTTCTGCCTTGCGGGGATGGGGGCCTGTCTGCTCTCCGCCTATCTCAACACCTTCTTCGCCCGGCTGTATCAGGCGGACGCCGTCAACGCCGCCACCCAGATCGCGCCTGTGGTGGAGGAGATCATGAAGCTGCTGCCGCTGCTGTTCTTTCTGGCAGTGTTTGAGCCGACCTTCGCCCGCTTCCGGCTGGCCGCCGTCATCGTGGCCGCCAGCTTTGCCACCTTTGAGAACGTCTGCTACCTCACGCAGAACGGCGCGGATCAGATTCTCTTTCTGCTGATCCGGGGCTTTGGCACCGGTGCGATGCACGTGGTCTGCGGGAATGTGTACGGCGGCGCGCTGCGCCCCGTGTGGGACAGCCGTCCCCTGCGGGCGGCCTGCCTGTTCGCGCTTTTGTGCGTGGCCATCATTTACCACGCCATCTACAACCTTCTGGTCAGCGCCGGGGGGACGCCTCAGCTCATCGCCTACTTTGTCCCGCTGCCCACGGCGCTGTGCTTCCGGCTGCTGGCGCGGAAGGCCGAGGCGTAAATACAGTCTCATCAGATCGTCCAACAGGACGGTCTGATTTTTTTTGAAATTTTTTCAATTTTGGGTGCGTAGTTTTCTCCGTTTTTGTCCCTATGGTAATGTAAGGACTTTTTTTCGGGAAGGAGGAAGGGGCATGTATGACACCACGGAGCGCGTCCGGCGTGTGAAGCAGACGGCCCTGCGGCTGATCCAAAATCGGGAGCGGACGGTGTTGCGGCGGTTGGGAACGCTGTGTACCGTGCTGGCTCTGGGACTGACCGGCGCGCTGGCCCATTTCACCGACGGGGCACCCGGCGCCGCCGTCCAGGGGGCCTACGGCGCGACGCTGCTGGCGGACAGCGCAGGCGGCTATGTGCTGGTGGGTGTGGCTTCCTTTACGGCCGCCGCTGTGCTGACGGTGGTCTGTATGCGCCTGCATGAACGGGAGAAAAGAGAAAAGAACAATGAGACAGACAAGGAGGGAAACGCATCATGAAAAAAACGATCACCCTGTTATTGACGCTGTGCCTGCTGCTGTGCCTGCTGCCCACGGAGGCTGTGGCCTATTTGGGAGACATCCAGACGGTCGACAGCGGTACCGTGACAGCGAAAAAGCTGAACAGCGGGTCGTGGGAGCTGCGAAACGACTATCTCCGCGTGATCGTGCGGAAGGACGGCACGCTCTCCACGGCCCCGGCGGCGGACAGCGCCGACCCAACAGACAGGCAGATGCCGTATTGTAATTTTGTTACATTTAAGGGCTCCGGATATAACAAGCGGGATATCGTGCATCCCGCCGAACTCCGCCTGAAACACATCGGCTCTGTGAAGAAAACGCCCAACGGAACCGCAAATGCCATCAAGGTGGAGTACGACCTGACGGCCACGGTGTCCGGGAAAACCGTCACAGGAACGACCACGGTCTACTATGAGATCGCAAAGCTGTCTTCGGAAGGCGCATGGGGCGTTCTGACGAGCGTTGACAATATCAAGATCACCAGCGCGGATTCTAATGGCTCTCTGGGCATTGAGCTTGAGACGCGATGGGGCTATACCCTCAGCGGCTTTGCCGCCATGGGTCACAGAAACGCCGCGGACAGCCCCGCTCTCAAAATGAACCAACTCGTCTACAATTATGATAAGAACACAGTAATTTCAACCGAAAACTCCGTGATTACAAGCAAGATAGAGGACCTAAGAACATGGAACACCCTCTCGCAAGGTGGTGACTGGTGCTCCAATTACATCACCGAGGTCTATACGGACGGCTACAACTGGGCCAATCCCTTTGTGGGACTGTCGGAATACTATAAAAACGGCACCATCAAGGCTTACCTGCCGGACAGGGTCAGCGTAACGCCTGCCAGCCGCCCCGGCGACACCCGGGTGGAGTGCGGGAATGAGGTCGGTTTTTATTTCGGTGATGAAAATAACAGCGCGAATCCCCGGCGTTTCCTTTGGGGCTTCCGCAACCTGACAAAGCTGACGCAGCCCATCCCCACCAACCCGGACAAGGTGAATATCTCCATCAGTGCCAAGCGGCTGGCCGTTTTCTCCAGCGGCAGCGGCGTGACGGTGGAACACGTGGCCGACGACGCGGCGCTTTCGGCGCTGAAAAAGCGGTACGGAGAGCCCGTCGCCCTCATCAACGGCGATTATGAGAGCAAAAACGGAGAAGACTTCACCTTTACCGGCGGGGCGGCGCTGCTGTCCCCCTCCGTCACGGCAACGTGGGATAAGACGAAGGGAAGTCTTGTCATTAAAAAGGACGGAACCGTGGAGCAAAGCGGCGTGAGCTTGAGCGCGCCGACCTTCAAATTCTACCAGCCCAAAGGCAGTGGTAAGGATCTGAAGATCGAGCTTACAAGGGACGGCTTTACATTTGGTATTGACCCCGGTAACAACGATGCCATCGTCTACGTGGACATCCCCTACGCCACGGTGACGCTGGAAAAGGCCACCGCCGACGTGGCGGGAAACCTTGTGTTCAGCGGCGAGATCGGCTTTCAGACCATCTTCGAGGGCGCGGAATTTACGATGAAAAAGCTGGGCTACGGCTTGAAGGGAAATGAATTCAAGGTCAACGGCGTCCACGCCACGGGCAGCTTTACCACCGCGAAGATGATGGCGCTGGAGCTTGCCGATGTCAAGGGCGAGGTCAACACCTTCAAGGATGATGAGCTCTACGCCTTTGAACTGGAGCTGAACGTCTTTGACCTCTTTGAGACCAAGGCGGAGCTGGAGCTGACGCGCAGCAAAAAGGACGGCAGCCTGCTGCCTAACACGCTGTATTTCTATGTCAAGGCAAGCCCCGGCATCCCCCTTATTCCGCCCATTCCCGTTGGTCAGCTCAACGGCGGCGGCGCGGGCTTCATGGATCTGGCAAAAACGGTGAACGGCGATTACCGCGGCATTCCGCCCATCAAGCTGCGCGGCACGCTGACGGGCACCTATCTCCACCTCATCGAGGGTACGGGGGACGTGGTGATCGGCCCGAGTGAGATCTCCCTCACGGCGACGGATGTCGGTATCGTCGGCGCGGGCGAGAGCGCGCAGATCATTAAGAGCTTTGGCTACGCCCTCAAGCTCAACGGGCAGAAGCGGACTTATAACGGCACGGACTACGAGGGCGTCTATCTCGTCGGCTCGGAGGCGCTTGAGCTCAATCTGCCGAGTACAGAGCTTGATGTGATCGTTCTGGACTCCTCCATCGAGCTGGGGGCCTTCGGCGGCGTGAATAAGAACAAGGACAAATTGTATCTCGGCATCGGCGCCAACGGCAAGGTGCAGGGCATCTTGCAGATCCCCAGTAATTTCTTTATCCCCTGCCTCCGAGGGGTAAAGCTGTCGCAAACGGATATTCAGCTGATCATCGGCGGACAGACGGAATTTCCGATCAGCAACGTCAGCGTCAGCGAGGGCATGAAGCAGGCGTTCAATAACACCAATGTCTACCTCGGCGCGATGGCACAGTCGACGAACTGGCTCTATGATGTGCGCGCGTGGGTCATTCTTCCGAATATCATCAAAACCAACTTCGAAAATGGTAAGGGATGGGGTCTTGAGGGCAAGCTGATCAAAAAGCTGCCCGAGTGGAAATGGGAGGACCACGGCGTGACGCCCGTCGTGCAGGCGGTGTCGCTTGAGGACGGTGAGGAGGCTCTGGTGCTGACGGCTCTGGAGCCCGTTGTGCTCACGAACGGCAGCAGTGAAAACTCTACGACAATTGAGGTAACCGCCAATGGGGAGGAAACGCCGTATATCCTGCTGGCGTTTGGCGAGAGCGTGAGCGAGGAGGATATCAAGGACAAACTGTCTGTTAAGAGACAAGGTGAGAATGACTCCATCAAGATCAACTGGGTGAAAAAGGAAGGCGCGGAAGGCGTGAGCGAAGAGGAGATCGGCACGATCGATCCCAACGCGGAGATCAACGCGGGCACCGACCTTATCGAGCATGCTGACGGAAACAAATACCGCGTAGCACTCCTGCGGCTGAAGAATGGCGGGACTTATGAGGTCAACACAGGTTCCCTTACGCTTGTAACGGACAAATCTAAGGGAGTTGCCGTTACACCGTTTGAAAAGCTGTTTCTGGAGTTGGATTCGAATTCGAATAAGGTGTCCGGCCTGGTCGAATACGCCGAAATGGACACAGAGTATACCCTGCGCACCTATCTTGCCGAGGAAAAGGGCGGCGCGGACTACTTGATCGACGAGCAAATTGTGACGGATATCCAAGCCCAAGCCATTTCCGTCACTGTTCCCCCCAGCGGTACGCACGCGCCCACGGGCGAATACTATGTGACCTCTTTCTTAATGACGAAAAAGAGCGTTGAGGTCACCGATGAGAACGGAAAGATCGAAACTGTGAACGCCCTTGCCGCCATTGACAGCTGGCAGTCTGACACCACGGTGTCCTATACAAACGACAATCAGCCTGCTGCTCCGGCAAGCGTTACGCTGACCTTTGTCGGCAACGAGGTGATGCGCGCTTCGTGGGATGCCGTGACTGGCGCCGACGGCTACCGCGTGACGGTCTATCAGCGGGATTCAAAAGGCGAGTGGAAGGACACCGGCTTCGGCTATGACCTTAAAAAACCCGACGAAAATGGACAGCCAGCCACCTCCATCGACATGGCGCTGACCGTGGGCGGGGGTGCCGTTAAGGTCAGCGAAGAGAACCCTGCTGAGTTTACTAACGCCAATAATCTCAAGGAGAACGAGCATTACAGAATCGGCGTGAGCGCCTACAAGCTCGTTTCCACGGGGCTTGAGGAATCGAAGAGCACAAGTGCCGCGGGCGAAACTACGGTGAATCCGAATAGTGCATTTAAGGGCAGCAAGTATTACAGCGAGGAAACGCAGTCTGCCGACGATGGAGTGTTTCTGCCGAAGTACCAGGAATTGACTATGACGCTCAACGTGAACGGCACCATCGTCAGCGCGGACGAGAACGGCGTGTACCATGCCTATGTGGGCGGCAAGGACAATGATGTGCTGGCGGTAAGCTGCTCGACGGAGAATGTCACCTATAAGGTCACACGGATGGACACCACTGATGAAATCACGCAGGAGACTAATGGTACCTATAAAATTCCCACTTTTGAAGGCAGTCTGATGCTCAAGATCGACGGCATGGTTGAAAACAGCTCTGCTAAGGACGTGACCAACGTATTCCTGCTGGTGAGTCGCGACGTGACGCCTCCCGTGCTGACCCTCTCCGACCCGGTGTTCTTCGCCAATCGGGACACCGGCGAGTACACCATTACCGGCACGGCGGACGCTGGCAGCGAGATCCTTTACGGCGGAACGGAAACGATCTATGCCGACAGCAAGGGCCGCTTTGCCGTCCCCGGTACGCTGAATACAAACTCCGGCATTCTCTCCCTCAGCGCGAAGGACAGCGCGGGCAACGAATCCGCGCAGCAGCTGGCGCTGATCACCCGGCAGACCCAGTATGCCGTCACTGTGAACGGCAGCTATGCGCAGAGCTCCGGCGCGGGGAATTACGCGGCGGGCAGAGTTGTCACCGTCCGCGCGGGCAGCCGCGACGGCTACACCTTCAACGGCTGGACGTCCGGCAGCAATGTTGCCTTTGATGATCCCAACGCCGCCGAAACCACCTTCACCATGCCGGACGGCAGCGTGACCGTCACGGCGAACTGGTCGAGGGACGGCGGATCGTCCTCGTCCGACCGGGATGACTCCGATCCCAGCTATGCCGTCGGAATTCCGGACAAGACGGAAAACGGTAGCGTGAGCGTCAGCCCGAAGAACGCCAGCCAAGGCGACCGTGTGACCGTCACGGTGAAGCCGGACGCGGGCTACGAGCTGGACAGCCTCAAGGTGCTTGACAAAGACGGCAAGGAGCTTGAACCTGTCTCTTATACACATCTGACGCTGCCGACGAAGAGGATAGTGTAGA
>ENA-OUUV01001299-OUUV01001299.1-human-gut-metagenome-genome-assembly--contig:-NODE-1299-length-12362-cov-3.093118_pt1 | contig 12362 bp, 7 predicted proteins | sample MGYA00237952_ERZ548838 | MGnify/ENA primary metagenome ERZ548838 (study PRJEB26490, sample SAMN05194705) | human gut metagenome | biome: terrestrial biome; feature: human-associated habitat; material... | reverse complement strand
TTGCCGACGACGATGTGCTGGAAATCTGCCAGGGACGCCACCCGGTGATTGAGAAGCAGCTCCCCATCGGCGAGAAGTATATTGCCAATGATGTGATGCTGGATAGCCAGACGCAGCAGATTATCATCATTACGGGTCCCAACATGGCGGGTAAGTCTGCTTTGCTGAGGCAGACGGCGCTGATTACGCTGCTGGCTCAAATCGGCAGTTTTGTGCCTGCGGAGAGTGCCCATATCGGGTTGGTGGATAAGATATTCACCCGTGTGGGTGCCAGCGATAATATTTCCGTGGGCGAGTCTACCTTTATGGTGGAGATGAACGAGGCGGCGGATATCCTGAACAACCTTTCTCCCCGCAGCCTGGTGCTGTTCGACGAGCTGGGACGCGGTACTTCTACATATGATGGTATTTCCATCGCCTGGGCGATTGTGGAGCATATACACGAGCATCCCAAGGCAAAAGCCCGAACCTTGTTTGCTACGCACTACCATGAGTTGAACGAGATGGAGAAAAGCTTCAAGCGTATTAAGAACTACAACGTTTCGGTGAAGGAGATAGATAACAAAGTCATCTTCCTGCGCAAATTGGAGCGCGGTGGCAGCGAACACTCCTTCGGTATTCATGTAGCCAAAATGGCGGGTATGCCCAAAAGCATCGTGAAGCGTGCCAATGACATTCTGAAACAACTGGAAACGGACAATCGCCAGCAGGGAATCTCCAACAAGCCGATGGCAGAAGTAGGAGAGACGCGCGGCGGCATGCAGCTCAGCTTCTTTCAGCTCGACGACCCGGTGCTGTGCCAGATACGCGATGAGATACTGAATCTGGATGTGAATAACCTGACACCGCTGGAGGCACTGAACAAGCTGAATGATATAAAGAGGATAGTGAAAGGGAAATAACCGGATAGGGGTGTGTCAAAATTCACCACAGATTACACGGATTAACACAGAATGAGCTTAATCTACTGATAATCAAAGATGCTTATCTGTGTAATCGGTGGTGAATACCAGTTTCGACACATCCTCATTCGGATTGTTTCAAAACACGGCTGGTTTCTTATAGTTTGACTTTTCCCTCCAACCGTATATCTTCCGATGAAGCCCCTATCAGCAGCTTCACCGTTCCGGGTTCTACAACGAACATCTGCTTTTCTTCGTTCCAATAGCCGAGCTCCTCCTTGGGAACGGTAAGCGTCACTTCCCGGCTTTCACCAGCCTTGATGGGGATACGCTTGAAGGCGCGCAACTGCTTGGAGGGACGTTCCACTTTGGAGTCCGGATAGCTGGCATAGAGCTGCACAACTTCTTCCCCGTCGCGTCCGCTTGTATTCTTCACTGATACCGTCACGCGGATGTTCTTCTTGTCTTGCTTGACGGATTCAATCTTCTCGTATGCAAAGTCGGAATAGCTCAGACCATAGCCGAAAGGATAGAGCACCGGGCCCTGGTGGTACATATACGTGCGTCCGTTGCGGATGTCGTAGTCCATTATGTCGGGTAGGTCAGTGATGTCTTTCACCCACGTCTGTACGGTACGTCCGGCTGGATTCACCTTGCCGAAGAGTACGTCGGCCAGTCCGTTGCCCTGCTCCTGACTGCAGTGGGTGATGTGGACGATGGCAGGCACGTGCTCCTGGCTCCAGTTGATGGTGTAGGGGAAGCTGCTGACGAGCACCAGTATGGTATTGGGATTGGCCTTGAGCACCAGCTTCACCAAGTCTTCATCGGGCAGCATCAGCGATTTGCGGTCCACGGCTTCGCGGCCGTCACTGGGGACGGGAGAGAACTTCCAGTCCGCACGCGTGCCGTAAGGATGGTTTCCTACACACACGATGGCAACGTCGGCGGCTGCAGCAGCCTTTTCTGCCTGGCCCATGCGGTTGTCTTCGGCGTGGATGATTTCGGTTCCTTCTTTCACAGCATTGCATATGCCACTCAGAATCGTTGTTTCGTAAGGCGGGGTACCACTATACCAATCTTGCACGATTTTGTCCGAATACGGGCCTATAACGGCTATTTTACGCAGCTTTCCGGCATCGAGTGGCAGGAGTTTTTTGTTTTTCAATAACACCACGGACTTGGCGGTGACTTCCCGTGCCAGCCTGCGGGCTTCTGCTGTCATGAAAGGCGGTGTCTCCGTACTGTTCTTTCCGATAGAGAGATAAGGGTTACGGGAGTTGTCCCCGTCCAGCAAGCCGAGCTTGAGGGCGACGAAGATGTTCCCGCGGATAGCCTTGTCGATGTCGACTTCGGTCAGTAATCCCTTTTCCAGAGCTTCCTTGACGTAAGGAACGTATGCGTCGAGAAATTGTCCTGTGGTGGCTTTTACTACGGCAGCAGCACCCTTCGCAAAGCTCGGAAAACTCTTGTGCGCTTCAATCAGCAGTTTCAGGGCACCGCCGTCCGTACAGATGATACCGTTGTTGCCCCACTGCTTGCGGGTAATCTCTTCGAGGCAGGGATGGATGGACATGGGGATGCCGTTCCAACTGTTGTAGGCGGCCATGAAGGCACGGCTGCCTCCCTCAGTGATGCCTTTATAGAAAGGATAAGCATAGTATTCATGGAACAAGCGCGTGTCGAAGTCGGAGGAAGTGCTGTCCCGTCCGTCTTCGTTGCTGTTGGCAAGGAAATGCTTCATCAGAGAGGCGGTTTTCCAGTAGCGGGGATGATTGCCTTGCAGGCCGCGTACGCTGGCGATGGTGAGTTGGGCGGTGAGGAAGGCATCTTCTCCGAAACTCTCCTCGGTACGTCCCCAGCGCGGGTCGCGGGCAAGGTCGGCATTCGGAGCGCGCATCACGAGGGCATGACGCTTGTTACCGGTGGTCTGCATGTAGTAGCGGGCTTCTTCAGCGGCTTGTTCCGCTACTTTCTGCACCAAATCGGTGTCCCATGTGGAGCCCAGACCGTAGGACTGGGGGAATATGGTGGTGGGGTAGTCGGTAGGGACTACTTTCCCGTCTTCCGTTCTTTGGCGTCCGCCCCACATGGCAGGCCCGCCGAGGGTCAGCCCGTGCAGTCCTTCGTAGTGTCCGCAACGGGGAATGTTGAGGCGGGGGACACCGAGGTCGGTGGAAAGAAGGTTTATCTTTTCATCCAATGTCAGGATGGAAAGAAGATGTTCCACGCGCTGTTCGTCGGTGAGCGTGGTATCTTGAAAGGCTTGTGTGTGTTGTGCGCTTGCCTGTAAGCCGAATAGCAGGGGCAAGGCGAGGAACAATAACTTGTTTCGCATGGGGTATTAGGGTTTAATGTGTTTGATATACCGGTTATGGGATTGATATCCGTTGTAACTGTCCGTCCTGCGGCAGGCAGAGCAATCCTTCAGCTTTCTTTTCGTCTGCCAGATACTTCTTCCACGTAATCTTGTCCCATTTCATCTGGTCTGTGCATTGTGCCACGGGGATATGGGGGATGGCCGAACCGTCCTTTACAAGAATGACGATGGGCAGGGTGCCGCACTCGATATGGTTCCATCCCGGAGCATACACCTTTCCGGTCTGGTAGTCTATCCATTTCTGCCGTCCGGGGAGGTAGACATCCCGTCCGCTGCCCTCTTCGAGCATGGGTGCCACGAGGAGATTGGAACCGAACATGTACTCGTCCTCTACCAGCCATGCACCCGGGTCGTCGGGATACTCCAGCAGTAGGGCGCGGAGCATCGGCCAGCCGTTCTCGGTGCACTCTTTGGATTGTGCGTATACATAGGGCATCAGTTTGTACTTCAGCTCGGCGCAACGGCGGAAATAGTCTGTGAACTCTTTCCCGTAGTACCACGGCTCGGTGGGAGGTGCTCCGTGCACGCGGCTGTGGCTGGTGAGGAAGCCGAAGGGCAGCCAGCGGCGGTAGAGGCTTTCGGGGCTTTGGGTCACGAAGCCGCCTATGTCATTGCTCCAGAAGCAGAATCCGCTCAGTCCGATGGAGAGGCCGCTGCGGATGGTTCCCTCGAAACCGGTTTCGGTGGTTGCGGCGTCACCGCCCCAGTGCAATGGATAGCGTTGTGAGCCTGCCCATGCAGAGCGTGCCCAGATGATGTTTTCGCCGTGCAGCTTCTTGATGATGTCGGCCACGGTTTTGTTGTAGCGCAGCGGGTAGAGGTTGTGTTCGTACAGTCCGCTACGGCCGTTGGCATAGATGGCATCCAGCGGGGCACCTTCGCCGAAGTCTACTTTGATGGCGCCTACACCCATTTCAATCAGATTGCCGAGTTTTTCCTGATACCACTTCACGGTTTCGGGGTTGGTGAAGTCCAGCACCACGTCCTCGTAGGGGAGCTGCCCCTTACCGTTGCGTACGTACAGACCGCGTTCCACCAGCTCGGGGAAGAACTTGTTTTTCGGAGTGAAGTAGGGGAGTTGCCAGAGGCAGGTGCGGAAGCCTTGTGACCTTAGGTCGGTGAGCATCTGCCGGGGATTGTCGAAGCGGTCGGCGGCAAAGGCGTAGTCGCATTGCCAGTCCACGCCGAACCAGCCGGTATCGAAGTGGATGACATCGCTCGGTATCTTGTTCTCACGCAGTTTCCGGGCTACATCGCGGCCCTCTGCTTCGCTGAAGTAGGTGATGCGGCTCATCCAGGTGCCGAAGCTCCACAAGGGGGGCATTTCGGGCCGTCCTACCAGTGCGGTGTATTCGCTCAGCATCTCCTTCGGCGAACCCAGGAAGATGAAGATGTCCATCGCTTCGTCTGCCATAAAGAGTTTGGTGGCTCCGATGTAGGAGCAGCCGAAGTCGCAGGTCACGGGGGCGGAAGTGTGCATAAACATGCCATAGCCGCGGTTACTGAAAAAGAAGGGGATAGGCTTGTACATGTCCGGGGTTTCGGGGCCCTGCGGGTCGGTGACAAAGAGGTTGACCTTCTGCCCGGCCTTGTTCAGTGCGGTGGCGGACTCGCCGCAACCGTAGATTTTCTCGTTTGGCGCGAGGCTGAATACGGGATTGATGCTGCGTGAGTTGTCCGAGCCGCGCTTGATGAAGCTGAATGGAGGTACCTTGACCTGTGTGGAGTCGTTGTCGCTCCAGCAACGAGTCTGTGTCAGCAGGCGTCCGTCGGCATCTTTCAGCACCAGGCGCAAGGGGTAATTCTCGATGAGCAGGCTGCCGTATCGGGAGGTGTACAGGGTACCTTTATCCGTCTTCTCGGCTTTCCAGAAGGAGCGTCCGTCGGCAGGCTTTCCTATGAGCATGGGGTCATCGGCATCTTCTTTCGGTACGATGGGCGAGGTAAGCATACGGATGCGGAGGGTACGTTCGCTGACCGGTTCGACGGTGAACGTCAATTGCGGATTGTTGTCGTAGGCCGTCTCCGGGAAGTCCAGCGACTGGAGGGGCTGGTGCAGGTAGGTGTTTGCATTGAATGCCTGGCGGGGCATCAGTTGCTGGCGTTTCCACTGGACAGTCCCCTTGCCGGTGGAGGTGTCGAACGATACCAGGCTGTCGGCAAAGAAATAGGTGTTGCTGAGGTCCAGAAAATCCTGGCTCATGTCTTTCGACTGGGAAAGCAGGTATTGCACGCCGGCATTTGTTTTCAGTTGGGCATGTGCGGGCGGGATGACAGTTGCTGCTAGCAGCATAAAAGCTGCCCCTTTCATCAGTTGTTTCTCTTTCATGATAAATATATGATTTACGGTTACTGTTTCGATGCCGTAAAAGTAGAGAAATCCACACAGATGAAAGGGGTGGGTATGTTGCTTATGTAGGGCTGAAATGTTTATTTGGAAGCTTTCTTCCCGTAGAAACACATGAAATATACCCCGATAATCACAAACGGGATACTGAGCCACTGGCCCATGTTCAGCGTCATGCTGTCCTCAAAGTTCACCTGGTTTTCTTTCAGGAACTCGATGAAGAAACGGAAGGTGAAAATCTCCGTCAGGCAGAGTCCGAAGAAGAAACCGCGGTGATAGGGCAGGGAGGCTTCGGCCTGCACGGTGGTTGATTTCCGCTTGGTGGTGCTGAAATCTGTTTCGAGCTTGGTCTCTTGTTTCTTCTGTCCGCGTTTGTATAGCCAGACCATCCCCAGGAAGAAGATGAAGTAGGCGATGGCTTCGTAGAGCTGTGCCGGATGGCGGGGCAGCATGTCTTCGCGCTCGAAGATGAATGCCCAGGGCACGTCGGTCGGTTTGCCGATGATTTCGGAGTTCATCAGGTTGGCAAGGCGGATGCAGCAGGCGGTGATGGGAGTGGCAACGGCTATCATGTCGAGCACGTCCATGTAGTGCATCTTCGTCTTGCGGCAGTACATCCAGAGGGCGATAATCAGGCCCAGCGTGCCGCCGTGGCTGGCAAGGCCGGTGTAACCCGTCATTTTCCATCCTGCGGCGGTCTGCTTGATGGGGAGAATCATTTCAACGAAGTGGTCTTGGTAGTATGCCCAGTCGTAAAATATGCAGTGGCCCAGTCGTGCGCCTATCAGTATGCCGAAGAAGCAATAGAAGAAAAGAGGTTCGAATTTCTTTTCGTCTATTTTGCGGTCGCGGTACTGGTGTTGCACGATAAGGTAGGCAAAAGCGAGGCCGATAATCCATAACAAACCGTAGTAGCGGATGGATATGCCGAAGAAGTTGAATAGTTCGGGGTCGGGGTTCCAGTTGATGGTGAGTAGTGATAACATATTTATGAAGAATTAAATTACTGAATTACGGGGTTGTTCGGGACAAAGGTATGAAATTATCTCGTTTGGCAGTTCATCGTGGCAGTTTATTTGAATTTCTCCGCCACCATCCTATACGTCAGCACCTCAATCCCTTGTTCCTCTGCAGCCGTAATCATGTCGAACAACAAGCCTTGTACTTCGCTCTGATGTCCTTTGGCCATATCTTTCTGCATGGAGGCGGTACTTTCAGGGGCGAGTTTGTCTATTACTTTGAGGTTATACTGCACGATGTCTTCCTTGAATTCTATACCCAACTTCCTGCCCAAAGCTGCACTCTCTTGTGACAGTCCGATAAAGGTGTCGCGCACTTTGCCCGGTTTCTGGACTTCGCCCATAGGTACGTCGTAATAGGCTCCGGTGACGGCCATAGCAGAAATGAAGGACCACTTGACCTGTCTCTTATACACATCTCCGAGCCCACGAGACTAAGGCGAAACAATCGTGCTGCGGTGTGCTCCGTAGACGAGCCGGAAAATCTTTCCCATCTGCGTGATTTCTCCCCGTCCGGATACGAATCCTACGATGTAGATGCAGCCGTCGAGCACCGTGACGCCGGGGACCAACCGCTGGATACGGGGACCGGTTCCGTAAACATTCAGGATGGGGATTACCACTGTACGCTCGTGTGAGGCACGTTTGATGAGTTCCGTAATGGAGTCTACGGAATAACCTTTGACGCAGACGAAGATAACATCCGCTTTGCCTTGGAATTCTTCTGCGGTAAATGCCGCCACTTTCAGACAATGTTCACCTTTCAAATCGGAGTGCAGTTGCAGACCGTTCCCGCGTATGGCGGCAAGGTGTTCGCCACGTGCAATGCAAGTGACGTCTTTGCCGGATAATGAAAGAAAGGCGGCGATGCTTCCGCCTACGCCGCCGGTACCTGCTATGAGGTATTTCAGATTACTGTTTGCCATTTGTTGTGTATGGTTTATTGAACGTAGTTTTCCTTTTCCATATAGTAAAGCCCTTCGCCCCGGTCACCGTTTTCCATGTCTTCCAGCTCTACTTTGAAGATACGGTAGGGAAGGTCTTTTTTGGGATGCTTGGGCATGTCTACTGTCAATAGATAGGCGTTGCCATATTCGTTGCTGTCGAAATATTCTTTTATTTCCTGCTTCATCAGCACGGGGACTTTCTCGCCGTCTATCCAGACGGTGACTTTCAGTTGCCCGGGGCGGGGAGCCATCTGGCATTCTCTGGCTTCTTTGTTTTGTTCTTGTTGCTCAATGTCACTCAGGTTTTCACCGTGTACCAATGACTCGGGCTTTGTTTCTTTCATCCATTGGTAGGTACGTGTCAAGCTCATGGGACGGACGTATATCTGATAAGTAGGCATGGCTCCGGGGATGCAGAAAGCACGCAGGCCATAAGCTTCCATACGATGATAACGTATGTCGAGTGTAGTGTCGCGGTCGGCGATGAAATCCCAGGCCCAGAACTCCAGGCGGTGTTCAGTCTCGGGCAGCCCGCTTTTCATGGCAATGTGCGCATAGGAGGGCAGATAAATAGAGGCTGCACTTTGATATTTCCCTTTGGGTATACGGGCCGTGTAATGCCCGTCTTTGTCGGTTATGGCTTCTATGATGTCATTGAACTGCGGGTTTTGCCACCAGACGCTGGCACTGTCTATCGGCTGTCCGTTGTAATCAGTCACCCGTCCGTGAATGGTTACCGAGTCTTGCTGTTGTGCATAAACGGCAGTACAGGACAATAAGAATAAAAGGAAGATAATCTGTTTCACAGTATTGTTATTGTATGGAGTTTATTAGAAAATGGCAATGTACTTTCTTTGTACATTGCCATCTGGAATGAATATCATTACACATTGAACCTGAAGTGCATGATGTCCCCATCCTGCACCACATACTCCTTGCCTTCCACACCCAACTTTCCGGCTTCGCGCACGGCTGCTTCGCTGCCATACTTGATATAATCCTCATACTTGATGACCTCTGCCCGGATAAACCCTTTCTCGAAATCCGTATGGATAACGCCGGCGCATTGCGGTGCTTTCCATCCCTTGCGATAGGTCCATGCCTTTACTTCCATCTCTCCGGCAGTGATGAAGGTTTCGAGGTTCAGCAGGCTGTAGATAGCTTTAATCAAACGGTTGCAACCGCTCTCTTTCAGTCCCAGGTCTTCGAGGAACATCTGTTTTTCCTCGTATGTCTCCAGTTCGGCAATATCGGCCTCGGTCTGGGCGGAGATGATGATAAGTTCGGCATCCTCGCCCTTGATGGCTTCGCGCACCTGCTCTACGTACTGGTTGCCGCCGGCGGCACTGACGTCATCCACGTTGCAGACGTAGAGCACAGGTTTGGTAGTAAGCAGGAACATCTGCTTGGCGCATTGTTCCTCGTCGTCGTTCTGCGGGATGACGGTGCGGGCGCTTTGTCCTTGTTCCAGGGCATCCTTGTAGCGGAGCAGGAGTTCGTACTCTATCTTTGCAGCCTTGTCGCCACCCACCTTGGCTATTTTCTCTACGCGCTTGATGCGGTTTTCCACGGTTTCGAGGTCCTTCAGTTGCAGCTCTGTGTCGATGATTTCCTTGTCGCGCACGGGGTTCACCGAACCGTCCACGTGGACGATGTTGCCGTTGTCGAAGCAGCGCAGCACGTGAATGATGGCGTCGCACTCGCGGATGTTGCCCAAGAACTGGTTGCCGAGTCCTTCACCTTTGCTGGCGCCCTTCACCAGTCCGGCAATGTCGACGATGTCGCACACGGCAGGTACGATACGCCCCGGGTGAACCAGCTCGGCGAGCTTCGTCAGTCGTTCGTCGGGTACGGACACTTGTCCCATTTGGGCGTCGATTGTACAGAACGGGAAGTTTGCCGCTTGTGCCTTTGCGCTGCTCAAGCAGTTGAAAAGAGTGGATTTTCCTACGTTGGGAAGGCCCACGATACCAGCTTTTAATGCCATAGTGTTATCTTGTTTTTTAGTTATTGTTCAGTTAATTGGATGCAAAGATAGTGCAAACCGAAGGCAGAATGAAATGAACGCGTTCATTTTTTATGCTGAGGTGCAGCCTATCTTCACTTTTTTAAGCAAAGATAGTGCAAACCGGACAAACTTACTGAAAAATAGCTGATTTTTGCATACACCAACGAAGAAAGGAGGAGATGGGAGAGCCGCCGGAACGGTATTTAGAAATTCGTATTGAACGTGTTAATTTGCATTAAAAGCACGAGAGTAAAATGATAAATTGATAGTTTTGTCGCAATTATAAATTTAAGTATCATTCTATAAATCAATGCGATTATGAAAAACAAAGTAAGAAAAATTCTGATGATTTTATCATGTCTCATCAGCTTGTCTTTTACATTATCTGCACAGAATCCTTATCTGCCGCTTTGGGAATTTATTCCTGATGGTGAGCCCTATGTGTTTGAGGATCCTGACTGTCCCGGCAAGTACCGTGTCTATATTTATGGTTCGCACGACAATCTCAAGTGGATGTATTGCGGACGTGACCAAGTGGTGTGGTCAGCACCCATAGAGGACCTGACCCGTTGGAGATATGACGGCGTGATATTTAAAGTCAATGAGTCGCCCGAACTGTATAAACTGAATGCTGATGGAACCGACGACGTGCTTTTTGCCCCTGACGTGACAGTAACTACCGATGCCGATGGTAAGAAAACTTACTACCTCTTTCCGAATAATCAAGGTGGTGGACGCAATTCCATGATTGCCAAAAGCGACCGTCCCGATGGCCCGTTTACGGTATGCAACTGGCATAAGGAGCGTCCTCGCGAGACTTTCGGTTGTTTGGGATTCGACCCCGCAGTGTTTGTCGATGATGATGGACGTGTGTATGGTTATTGGGGATTTGGCATTTCGCATGGCGCGGAGTTGGACCCTGCTACCATGTGCACGGTAAAGCCGGGTACCGAAGTGGTGGAGAACATGATTTCAGGCTATCGGCAGGAAGGTATATTCCGCTTCTTTGAGGCATCCTCCATCCGCAAGATTGAGGATAAGTATGTGTTTATCTATAGCCGTACTACCGCTGAGGGTGAAGATGGCTTGCCGAACGCCAGCAACTATACGCTGGCATACGCTTATAGCGAGCATCCTCTGGGTCCCTGGACCTATGGCGGAACAATCATCGATGCCCGTGCGCGCGAGTATGATGAAAAAGGCAATGTGATAGCTTCGGCCATGCCCGGTGGAAATACGCATGGCAGTATCTGCAAGATAGGAGGGCAATGGTACGTGTTCTATCATCGCCAGATAGGTACTGATTGCTATGCACGCCAGGCTATGGTGTCGGCCATTGATGTAAAGGTGGAAAAAGGAAAAGGTGGGAAAGTCGTGATTTCGCGCGGGGAATTCAACTCTGAGGGTTTCCTTCTTGAAGGGCTCAATCCTATGCAGCGCATCTCGGCCGGGTTGGCTTGTTGGCACACCAATCCCGGAGGTATCAAAGAGGTCTATCCCCATTATGTCTACACGGGGTCTTACATCCGGCCTGTGTACCGGGATAATAATCCCTATGCCGGCGATAACAACCACAAAATCCCGTTCGCTCCGGTGGTGAATAATACAAGTGGGTCGATTGTAGGATATAAATACTTGAATATGAATGCCGTTCCGCGAGATAAGTCTTTGCAGATGCAGTTAAGGTTGAAGGCTGAAGATACCGACGGACGCATCCGCATCATGCTGGGTAGCCCTTGGACAACAAAAGGCGGTGTAGAGATAGGACTTGTGGATGTGAAGGCTGGCAGCACTTGCAGGGAGTTCTATGCTCCGCTCTCTATTCCGGCAAAGCTGCATAAGGGAAAGCAGCCGCTCTTCTTTGTCTTCGAATCAGAAACCGAAGGCCAGTCCATCTGTGAGTTTTATGATTTCCTCATGTTGGCACGCCCATAAGTCTTTATACTTATGGAGGCGGATACTTATCTTGTGAGACCTTCTAAATAGAGCTATTGTATTAGTTCACAGTACTGAACACTTTGTTACACCCCGTCGGAACAGATTGTTTCTCTTGTATGAAACGACTTGTTTCGACGGGATAAAACGATTTGTTCCGTTATAGGAAACACTTTGTTTCCTTATAGAGAACACTCTGTTCCATTATAGGAAACAAACCGTTTCCATAGTCGGAAATGAAATGGGGCATATGCTTCATTGATACCGCTATTACTTTTCCTCCTCGAATATTCGGTTGAAAACTTGCCGCAGCTGTCCTTCGTCTGCGATAATGGCTTGGAGCTTCTTCAGCTGTTCCGCATTCTTGCCCTCGGGAAACCAGAGCTTCAGATAACCGCCGGGTGCATATTTTGCCATGAGATGCTGATGGAACCGCTGGTAGTGCCACTCCTTGTCGGCGGCAGGATTCTGTTTCAATCCGTACTGCACGGTGCGGCGCAGGGTGATGTCCGGGTCGATGATACGGTCCGCTTCGGCAACAATCTTGCCGTAGATGCTACGAGGTTCGTGGTCTGTAGAGGCCCGGTGGTCCTCTACGGCTTCTTTCATGAGGAGGATTTCCGTGTCGGAGAACCATTGCCGCAGGGTAGAGTCCGCCATCAGTATCTCGCCGGAGACAAGGTGGTGGGTGGCGCGGTCGCGGCACAGTCCCGTGTCATGGTAGGCGGCAATGACGTATGCCAGGCGTTCGTCCGCTTCGGGATATTGCCGGGCGAGGGCAAGGCTTTCTTCGATGACGGTGCGGACGTGTGAGAGGTTGTGTGCCT
>ENA-OUUV01001292-OUUV01001292.1-human-gut-metagenome-genome-assembly--contig:-NODE-1292-length-12420-cov-7.354630_pt1 | contig 12420 bp, 8 predicted proteins | sample MGYA00237952_ERZ548838 | MGnify/ENA primary metagenome ERZ548838 (study PRJEB26490, sample SAMN05194705) | human gut metagenome | biome: terrestrial biome; feature: human-associated habitat; material... | reverse complement strand
TAGAGTCGGTATTGTAGCCGTCGTGGTGAATGTTGGCGTCGCTCTTTGCCATATAAGGGTTTTCGTCAACACGTTTGGCATTCATGGCTTTTACCGGCAGGGTAGCGCTTACCGCGGAGTCTGTATCTGATGCAGGCATGGCGAAAGACTGCTTCACACCGCAGGTCGCAAATGTCAGGCATAACACACCGGCCAGCAGAAGGGTTGGTACAGAATATTGTAACTTTTTCTTTTTCATTGATATCCTCCATTTTTGTACTTGTTGTCTCGGTTTGGTTCGATGCCCGTTTATTCAATCCAGGCATTCAGTCCTCGCAGGAATGCTTCTTCGGAAACCGGCTTCATCAGGAAATAGTCGGCCCGCAGCCGGAAAGCGTGAAGAGAGAAATCCAGGTCACTGCACCAGATCATCCGGCACGCAGGGCATAAGGAACGAAGGTGCTCCGCCGCATTCAACCCAGCCACCCCGGAAAGTGCAATGACGGCATTGGTTGGATCAGCTTTCTGCGCCGTTTCAAAAAAGCGTTCCTGGTCGTCATATTGCATGACCTGCGGGAACAGCCCCTTCGCTTCACAAAACCGGGTAATTTGCTCGGCGTAGCGCTGCCGCTCTGCTTCCTGTTCTGCCAGCACGGCAATACGATACACAGATTTCCCTCCTTCCTTCATCCGATTTGGCATTTTGCTTGCGCTCAGTATAAAAAGGCCATTCGGTTTTTTCAAGCGCCGTAGCACGAAAGGGGCGATTTTGGCACGAATTCCGACAGCGGTTCTTTGTCATCCTCGACACGCTGTGATATAATTATCTTGGAATTCAAGCACAAGGAGAGAACCCTGCATGAGAATTGCGATTGTGGATGATCTTGCTGCGGAACGTGCACTGCTGAAAGACCGGCTGGAGCAGCAGCTTCACCGGAGAAATGTGCAGGCGGATATTCTGGAATACGAAAGCGGCGAGACATTTCTGGAAGCGGCAAGGAAAGCGCCCTTTACTGCCGCATTTCTGGATATTTATATGGATGGCATGACGGGCATGGAGGCGGCAAAGAAGCTGCGGAAAACCGACACGGACTGCCTGCTGGTTTTTACCACGACCTCGACCGACCATGCGCTGGAGGGCTTTCAGGTACGGGCGCTGCACTATCTGGTCAAGCCCTTTACCGAAGCGGACATCGACGCGCTGACGGACGAGCTGCTTGCCCGCATACCGCAGCCGGACAAATATATGGAGCTAAAGGTGGAGGGAAGCGAGATCCATCTGCGCTATCAGGACATCGTCTACGCAGAACACTTCGCCCACTTGATCTACGTCCATACGACGGTTCAAAAGACGCTTGCCACACGCCAACCCTTCAAGACGTTCATCGCCCCACTAAAGGATGACACACGCTTTTTTGTGTGCGGGCGCGGCGTGATCGTGAATCTGGAACACGCGAAGGATCTGGAAGGCGCCGCCTTCCGCATGGCGGACGGAAGCCGCGTGTTTGTCAGTCAGGACCTTCTGAAAAGCGCCCGGCAGGCGCTTATGGAGTTCTTGCTTCAAAGGGGGCGGATGGCATAATGGAGCTGCTGCGTCCAATTCTGGAGCTCGGCGTGGTGATTCCCGGCATGCTGCTTGCCTACTTCCCGGTAAAATCCAGTTTAAAGCAGCCGCTGTCAAAGCTTGTTTTGTGGCTTGCCCCGCTGCTTACGCTGCTTTGTGCCACCGGAGGCGTGCTGTGCTATGCGCGCCGCATGCCAACTGCGCCGATGCTTGCAGGCCTAACCTTGCTTGCAGTCGTGATCTGCATAAAAACGCTCCGGATTTCGCTTTGGAAATCCGGAACGATTGCGTTGTCCGTCTGTGCGGTATTTGCCTGTATCAACAGCCTTTCAAGAGCGATCAACGCCGCTATGCTGGCCGGTTTGCCGCAGGCGCAGGCTGCGCCATGGTTCTGTCTGCGGTCTGCGATTTGCTATCATGCGATCTGCTGGCTGTTTGCCGCCATCGCCTATTATCCTGCGACGCACAGCGTGCGGAGAATGGTCGAGGATGAAAATTTTGCGCAGACCTGGTATGTGTTCTGGGTGCTGCCGCTGGTGTTCATTGCGCTGAATCTGTTTATGATCCCCAAGTATGCGGACACGCTCTATACCGGGCGTGTTTTGCAGGGGTATTTTGTGATCAGCATCACACTTTTGTTTTTGATGCTTTTCTTCAACGCAATCTTCCTTCTGATGGCGATCAGCATCAACCGGAATGTGAGATTGCAGCAGGAGAACCAGCTGCTTTCCATGCAGCAGCAGCGCTACGAAAGCCTGAAAGCTGCCATTGAGGAAGCCCGGCAGGCGCGGCACGATCTGCGCCACCAGCTATGTCAGCTCGCTGCCCTTGCAGAAGAAGGGAATCTTGAAAAGATCAAAGCCTATCTCTCCGGTGCGGTTTCCAGAATTCCAAGTCTTGAAATGCACTTCTGCGAAAACCGGGCGGCAGACAGCGTGGTTGGGTATTACTGCGCGCTTGCCAAACGGGAGAATATCCCGTATTCCGTGCAGATTGATCTGCCAGAATGTCTTCCTGTAGACGAAATCAATCTGTGTCTGGTCCTCTCGAATCTGCTGGAAAATGCGCTGGAAGCCAGCCTGCGCACCGCGCCTGCCCGACGCAGGATCAAACTGACAGCCTATCTGCATGGCAACAGTCTGGCACTGATTCAGGTTGAAAACACCTATGACGGAGTCATCCGCGAAAAAGGTGGTGTCTTTCAGTCCTCCAAGCGAAAAGGAGACGGCGTCGGACTTCAGTCCGTCCGTCACATCGCAGAAAAATCCGGCGGGGTGAGTACGGTTACCTATCAGGACGGCCTGTTCTGTGTAAAGGTCATGCTCTGCGGGTAATTACGCCCTGCCTTTCCAAAACGGCACGACCACGGAGTTCAGCAGTCTCGCTTCCGGTAAGCCCTGCACAAACCGTATCGCCGTTTTTGCAAAGATGTTGGACGTTGTCGTGTCCCAATCTGCCAGCCTCACGATCTCCGCTGCGCCGTTTTCAAAATCAAATCGCAGCTCGCCCCATTCGCCGTCGTTGTCCGCCTGATACAGGTAGACAGCGGCGGTAATCGTTTCACCTGTTTTCCAGCGCTCCGTCTGCCGCAGAGAGATCGTGTGTGAGTAATTGCCATTCGATTCTTTTGCCGCTTTCGTCAGAGGGAGCGGCCTTTCCAGAACGTCCATCTCAAACGGCACGACCACGGAGTTCAGCAGTCTCGCCTCCGGCAATCTCTGAACAAACTGTATCGCCGTTTTTGCAAAGATGCTTGACTTCACCGTGTCCCAATCTGCCAGTTTTACTATCTCGGCTGTGCCGTTCTCAAAGTCAAACCGCAGCTCACCCCATTCACCGTCGTTGTCCGCCTGATACAGGTAGACAGCGGCGGCTATTCTTTTGTTCTTTTTTCGCATATCGGTTTGTTTCAGTGTCACGGTATGGATCACACCGCTTTCCAGCAGCTTCAGCCGTAGCTTGTCTAATGTGCGCCGATAGAATCGCTCCGCACCGCTGGCTGTCGTTCCTTCAAAATCCACCGCTAAATCTTCAAAGGTGGACTGCGTGGACAAGGGGCTGACGCGCCCGCAGGTCATGCAGATGGCGTTCCGCTTTTCCAGATACCATTGCTCTTTATAGGATAGCTGGTCAAATGCCGCTGCGACCGCCTTTGCCTGAATCCCGTTCCAGAGAACATCGGCATAGTTCCAGCTATCGTCGCGCGTCACATCCTCACCGGCTTCTTCGCCGTCCTCGTCCTGCTCCGTGCGGCACCTCGATTCTATATGTTGATCCATCAGGGAATCCAATAGCGGATGATCTGCACCACCTGCTCCTGCCGGACAGTGATGACCGTGTTATAGCAGTTGAAGGGCGTTTCGCTGGCCTGAATAGCCGCAGGGACGTCCTCGTACTCATAAACCAGGCCATCAGGTTCCTGTTCCAGGTCGGCGTGATCTTCAAAGGTGCAGTCGGTAGATAGGGGCAGGGTAATCGTTCCCAGATCATAGTAGATCGGCTGGTCATCCATTGCTTACCCTTTCCCTGTTTCTCTCTTTCGTAGCCGAAGGCAGCACCTTGACAAAGAAAGCCCGTTGGGAGGCCAACGCCGCAGTATAAGGCAAACGGATACATTCCTGTTTGTGCCGAGCCATACGGCCGGTGCGCCATGACCTCGTTTCAAGTCCGCAGGACGGGACCACTGTAACGGGCGAGCGAACAGCACCAGACCGCAAAGCAAGCGTGGCAGCTTGCGGGCGATGACACACGGGCAGGGTCAAAGATACTCGCGCATTGAACGCCCACAAAGCATTGTGCGCCGCACCCATCAGCATGGGCCGGGGTGAGATTCCCGTGGAGCTGCGGCCAGCAGCCGTCCGTAAGCCTACTTTTCTTTTTTGAAAGTTTATGGATAGATCGTAAACTTTTCAATTAGCAGCAGACAAACACGGAGCGGCACGGTAAAATAATAGTGGAAGTTATATTACCCACACATATTCGTGCTGTTCCTTTTCATAACTGAAAGGGGGTTCTCATGTCTCAAACATGGAACGGCACGAAGAAAGAAACCCCTGAAAGAAGGACGTATACGGTTGACGATATTGCTCAAATTCTGGGCATCGGAAGAACTTCCGCATATATCCTTGTAAAAGAAGGGCACTTCAAAATCGTGCGAATTGGTAACGCCATACGCATTTCCAAGCGGTCATTTGACGAGTGGCTTGACTCCCTCGACCTGTGATCCAAGAAAGGAAGAACGATATGGCATCTATAATCAAGCGAAAGAAAAACTATTCCGTTGTTTACAACTATGTGGACGAAAACGGAGAAACCAAACAGAAGTGGGAAACCTGGCATACCCACAAAGAGGCCTTGAAGCGCAAGGCAGAAATCGAAAATCAGCAGCACACGGGAACTTTCCTCCCTCCAAGCAATCAGACGATCACCGAGTTCCTTTATGACTTCGTATCTCTTTACGGAGAAAAGAAATGGGGCGTGTCTATGTATGACAGCCAAACGGCGCTGATTGCGAACTATATCAATCCGATCATCGGTGATATGGAGGTACAGGCGGTTACTCCCCGTGCGGTTGACGGTTATATCCAAACCTTACAGAAAACCAAGTCGGTGTCTACCAAGACCCGAAAGGCCGTTACCACCTATGTCAGCGACAAGACCATTGAAAAGATCATCAAGCTCCTGCGGTGTGCGTTTAAGCAGGCGGTACGATGGGAAATCATTGCAAGAAATCCCTTTGACAATGTGATCCTCCCGAAAACGGAGTATGCGAAACGGGATATCTGGACAGCGGATATGATCCGTCTTGCCCTGGACAAATGCACGGACAGCAAGCTCTATGTAGCAATGAACCTTTCCTTTGCCTGCTCTCTGCGTATGGGTGAAATCCTGGGGCTGACCTGGGAGAACGTCCATATTTCCGATGAAGATATTGCGGCGGATAATGCCTATGTCTACATCGACAAGGAGCTGACACGGGCTTCCAAACGGGCGATTGAAACGCTGGGTGAGAAGGATATCTATTACATCTTCACTCCGCTCATGCCGAACACCAGCACAAGAATTATCCTGAAAAAGCCGAAAACTGACTCCAGTATCCGTAAGGTGTGGCTGCCGAAAACGCTGGCTTACATCCTGCGGGAATGGAAGAAGTCCCAGGACGAGTTGAAAGGCTTCCTGGGCGACGAGTATCAGGACTTCGATCTGGTGGTGGCACTTCCCAATGGACGGCCCTGTGAGGATCGAATCATCCTCAAAGAGTTTGCAAAGCTCCGTGAGGACGCAGGGCTGCCGAAGGTGGTCTTTCATTCTCTCCGTCATTCCAGTACCACCTACAAACTAAAACTCAACCACGGCGATCTGAAAGCCACCCAGGGCGATACGGGTCATGCCGAGATCGACATGATAACCAGTATCTATGCTCACATTCTGGACGAGGATAGAAAGGTCAATGCTCAGAAATTCGAGACTGCCTTCTATGCCAAGCCTGATCTTCGCAACGTCCGTCCGCCGGAAGACCCGGCAAAATCGGAGCCTGCGACACTGGACCTTGAAAGCCTTGTGGAGCAGCTTCAGAAGTCGCCGGAGCTGGCGAGTGCGCTCGCAGCCCTGATAGCGGCGCAAGCCCCGGCAAAGTGATCCGAAAAATCGAATTAGCAAAACGCAGAATTTTCTTAGCAAATTTCTGAAAAGCGTTCGAGTCCAATTAGCAAATATACATCATGCGGCGTATAAAAATCTCTCGGTAACAGAAGCGAAATTACCGGGAGAAGGAGGAATAAAAAAACGCTGCAAACCCCGAAAAAGGCTTGCAGCGGTGCTTTCTGGCGTCCCAGAGAGGATTTGAACCTCCGACCCCACGCTTAGGAGGCGTGTGCTCTATCCAGCTGAGCTACTGAGACATTTTTAAGATTTATGCAATTTTCATTGCTCGAAGGAATCGAACAATCTGCCGCTTAGGAGGCTCGCGCTCTATCCAACTGAGCTACAGACGCGGATGATAAAAATATTTTACCCTTTTGGCAGTGAATTTGTCAATGCCTGATTTGTCGCGAGCGGGGTGGAGAAAAGCGCTTGTATTCACCGCTGCCGTCCGTTATAATGGGACGCAAGAGCGGCTCTGACCGCAGACGGCGGACAGAGCCAGTGAGAAATATGGAGAAAAGGACGGTAAACCTATGGACGGAAAGACGATCCTCCCGCGCAGCGAAGTGCCCGAGGAGTTCACCTGGGATTTGAGTCACGTATTTGCGAGCGACGATAAGTGGAACGAAGAGCTCGAAGCGCTCAAGGCCTACCCCGAGCGCATGGCCGCCTACGCCGGCAAGCTCGGCGAGAGCGCGAAGACGCTGCTCGACTGGTTCACGCTCAGCGATGAGATCAACGTGCGCGTTTCGAAGTTTGTGCAGTACGCGAGCTGCCGCAGCGACCAGGATGTGGGCAACTCGTTCTATCAGGGGATGCGCAGCAAGGCGTTTTCCACGGCGGTCGCGCTGAACAGCGCGGGCTCTTTTGAAGCCAGCGAAATCATGGCCATCCCCGACGAGACGCTTGCGCGCTTCTACGCCGAGGAGCCGAAGCTCGAGACCTATCGCCGCAGCATCGACAAGCTGCGCCGCCGCAAGGCACACATCCTTTCGCCCGAGTGCGAAAAGATTCTCGCCGCCGCGGGTGAGATCAGCGAAAGCCCTGACCGCACGTTCAGCATGTTCCACAATGCCGACATGCGCTATCCCGACGTGACCGACGCAAAGGGCGAGGTTCACACGCTGACGGACGGCACGTTCGTCCCTATGCTGATGAGCGCCGACCGCACGCTGCGCGAAAACGCCTTCAAGGCCTACTACAAGCGCGCGGGCGAGTTCCGCAACACCTACGCCTCCACGCTGGACGCGCAGTTCAAGCAGCTCAAGTTCTTCGCCGACGCGCGCCATTATAACTCGACGCTCGAAGCGTCCCTTGACGTGACCGAGGTGCCGGTCGAGGTCTACACGAACCTCATCGACGCGGTGCACGGCAATCTCGACAAGATGTACCGCTATGTCGAGCTGCGCAAGAAGATCTTAGGCGTTGACGAGCTGCACATGTACGATGTCTACACCCCGATCGTCGCGGACGCGGACGTTGAAATCTCCTTTGAAGAGGCCAAGAAGACCGCGCTCGAAGCACTCGCGGTGCTCGGCAAGGACTATACGGACGTGCTTGAGGAGGCCTTTAGCAACCGCTGGCTCGACGTGTATGAGAACACCGGCAAGCGCGGTGGCGCCTACTGCACTGGCAACGGCTGGCCCCACCCCTACGTGCTGCTCAACCACAAGGATAACCTCGACAGCATGTTCACCCTCGTCCACGAGATGGGCCACGCCATGCATACGTGGCACTCCTGCAAATACCAGCCGGTGAATACGGCGGAGTATGTCATCTTCGTCGCCGAGGTCGCCTCGACCTGCAACGAGATCCTCCTGATGCGCCACCTGCTCGGCAAGACCGACGACCGCAAGCAGCGCGCGTATCTCATCAACCACTTCCTCGACCAGTTCAAGGGTACACTGTACCGCCAGACGATGTTCGCCGAGTTCGAGCTCCAAATGGGCAAGATGGCCGAGAGCGGCGAGGCGCTGACCGCCGACGCGCTGAGCGCGAAGTATTTAGCGCTCAACAAGCTCTACTTCGGCGATACGATGATCTCCGACGACGAGATCGCGCTTGAGTGGACACGCATCCCGCACTTCTACTACAATTACTATGTCTTCCAGTACGCGACGAGTTTCTCCGCCGCCGTCGCCATCGCCAACCGCATTCTGCGCGAGGGTGAGAGCGCCGTCAAGGACTACAAGAAGTTCCTCTCCGGCGGCTGCTCGAAAGAGCCGGTCGAGCTGCTGCGCGACATGGGCGTCGACATGCGCACGCCCGCGCCCGTCAACGACGCGCTGTCGCTGTTCGGCGAGCTGATCGACGAGCTGAGTGCATTGCTGGGCTGACGCCTTCAAATCAGTGGTGAACCACTGATTTGAGCAGGTTTCGCGTCGCTTTGCGTCTCGGTTGCCCGTTAAAACGGGCGATTCGACTTTGCACCGTTGCGGCACTACGATTGGCGCACCCTTGCAGGCGTGCCAATCGTGCCGCTTCCTCGAACCCAGCTCGCTGTTTCCGCCACTGGCGGCGCTTCGCTGGTTTCCACTATGCGCAAGGTGTTTTCCGCCACGCACCGGTTGCGGCGGAAAACGATCAAGAACATTTGTGCCTGCGGGCACTTGGGCAACCGTTAGCAGCTTTGCTGCTTTACGGATGCCCATACCCCTTGCGGGTAAAAACTGTGCGAGGATGCCTGCCCGAGAGGACAGGCATCCTCTTTTCCTAATTTTTCTGCAAAAGAGACAAAAAAAGTTTCAAAAAATCTTGCAAATGACGAAGCGGCAGAATATACTATTACAGTTAAAGACTTACGATTTGATATCCCTGCCCAGCGGCAGGAAGGAGAGATCACCTATGCAGAATGAAAAACTTCGCAATGTAGCCATCATCGCCCACGTCGACCACGGCAAGACCACCCTCGTCGACGAAATGCTCAAGCAGGGCGGCGTGTACCGCGAAAATCAGGAGGTCGTCGACCGCGTCATGGACTCGAACGACCTCGAGCGTGAGCGCGGCATCACGATCCTCGCCAAAAACACCGCCATCCGCTATGGCGACACCAAGATCAACATTGTCGATACCCCGGGCCACGCCGACTTCGGCGGCGAGGTCGAGCGTATCCTCAAGATGGTCAACGGCGTTATCCTGCTCGTCGATGCCGCTGAGGGCCCCATGCCGCAGACGCGCTTCGTCCTCTCCCGCGCGCTGGAGCTGGGTCACCGCGTCATCGTCGTCGTCAACAAGATCGACCGCCCCGACCAGCGCATCCACGAGGTCGTGGACGAGGTGCTCGAGCTTTTGATGGACCTCGATGCGACGCCCGAGCAGCTCGACTCCCCGATGCTGTTCTGCTCGGGGCGCAACGGCACGGCGTCCTATTCGCCCGACGTCGTCGGCACGGACTTAAAGCCCCTGTTTGACACGATCCTTGAGTATATCCCCGCGCCGGAGGCCGATGTGGACGCGCCGTTCCAGATGCTCGTCTCCGCCATTGACTACAACGAGTATGTCGGCCGCATGGCCATCGGCCGCATCGAGCGCGGCACGCTCAAGCAGAACCAGGAGATCATGGTCTGCAACTACCACGACCCCGACGCCGCACCAAAGAAGGCCAAGGCCGTCTCCATGTACGAATTTGAGGGCCTTGGCAAGAACCCCGTCACCGAGTCCACCGCGGGCAACATCATCTGCCTGTCCGGCATCGGCGACATCACGATCGGCGATACGATCTGCGCGCCCGAGTGCGTCGAGCCGCTCCCGTTCGTCAAGATCAGCGCCCCCACGATGGAGATGACGTTCTCCATCAACGACTCTCCCTACGCCGGACGTGAGGGTAAGTTCGTCACCTCGCGCCAGCTGCGCGACCGTCTCTTCCGCGAAACGCTCAAGGACGTTTCGCTCCGCGTCACCGAGCTCGAGGGCTCGACGGACGCGTTCAACGTCGCGGGCCGCGGCGAAATGTCGCTGTCCATCCTCATCGAGACCATGCGCCGCGAAGGCTATGAGTTCCAGGTCTCGCCCCCGCGCGTCCTGTATCAGATGATCGACGGCAAGAAGTGCGAGCCCATCGAACGCCTTGTGTGCGACGTGCCGCAGGAGTATGTCGGCGCAGTCATCGAAAAGCTCGGCTCCCGCAAGGGCGACCTCGCCGAGATGACGCCGATCGGCAGCCGCATGAAGCTCGAATTCCTGATCCCCGCGCGCGGCCTGTTCGGTTACCGCAACGAGTTCCTCACCGACACCAAGGGCGAGGGCATCATGGCGAGCGTGTTTGATTCCTACGCACCCTACAAGGGCGAGCTTGCCCGCCGCAATACCGGCTCTCTCGTCGCGTCCGAGACCGGCACCTCTATCACCTATGGCCTCTTCAACGCGCAGGAGCGCGGCGTGCTGTTCATCGGCGCGGGCGTCGACGTGTACGAGGGTATGGTCGTCGGTCAGTCCCCCAAGCAGGAGGACATCACGGTCAACGTGTGCAAGAAGAAGCAGCTGACGAACATGCGCGCTTCCGGCTCGGACGACGCGCTGCGCCTTGTCCCGCCCAAGCAGATGAGCCTGGAGCAGTGCCTCGAGTTCCTCGCCGACGACGAGCTGCTTGAGGTCACGCCCAAGAACCTGCGCATCCGCAAGACGATCCTCAACAAAGAGCTGCGCATGAAGGCCACCCACGGCAACAAAAAGATTTTGCAGTAATGCAGATAGAGAAGCGACGGCTGAAAAAGCCGTCGCTTTTTGATTTTCTGCACAAAAGTGCGGGGGGAGGGCAGCGCCATCGGCGCTGCCCAAAGTAAGGGGGATATTCTCTCACGTGAGAGAATATCCCCCTTGTACCCCCAAGAGAACACAAGGGGCCCTGCCCCTTGACCCCGCCCATTGGCAGTTTGTAGCTCGAATAACTGCACGCGCTGCGCAATCGGGCGCGGTGTACATGGCTTCGCCATGAATCCCTACTACTCGTTACCGCTCGCAACCGCGCCTTACTATCGTGAGGCGCGTGTGACGGAAGAAGGGCGGCAGACTGCGTGCGGACGCGGCATTGCTGCGCTCGCCGTGAGTATTAAGAAAACATCCTGCCGTGTGCTTGACAGGGCGGAATGTTTTGATATAATGAACATATAGAAAGAGGGCGCTGCGACAAGCGGTTAGCCTCTAATCAAGTAAATGTACTTAGCAAAAACTAAGAAACCGTCACTTGGCAGAGTGGCGGTTTCTGCTTTTCACAATAATAGTGACTGTAAAGTCTCCAATATGGAATGTGATCCGCATCGTCTCACCCCCTTTCGGAGATGTGACCAACCGCCTGCCGTTCGTGCAGCGCCCTGTATTTACCGTACTACAGTTTTCAACAAGCTGCAACATCTGTTTCATCTGGCCGCGGCGAGCGCAGCAATGCCGCCCCCGCAGGCAGTCTGCCGCCCTTCTTCCGTCACTCGCGCCTCACGATAGTAAGGCGCGGTTGCGAGTGGTAACGAGTAGTAGGGATTCGTGGCGAAGCCACGTACACCGCACCTGATTCCGCAGGCCGAGTAGTTCTTCAAGATCGAGACTGCCAATGTGCGGGGTCGAGGGGCAAGACCCCTCGTCCTTTCTCTCAGGGGTCTAAGGGGGATACTCTCTTTTGAGAAAGAGAGTATCCCCCTTTTTATGCACCCCTGCGCGGCGCAGGGGATTATCCCGCCGCTCTGCGAGCGGCATTATTCTTTATTCGGTTCGGGATCGCCCGCCAGCGAATCGAGATACAGATACAGCGGCATCAGCTCGCGGAAGCCCGCGAGGACTTCGTCTTTGAGCTCCGGCGTGAACAGCACGCCTTCGGGATTGTCGTCATAGCCGACGGCGATATTTTTTGCGTTGTACCACGGGTTCAGGAGCTTGCCGACGTCGCCCTTCGGGCGCTTGAACTGCTCGCCGGAGAGCGTGAAGCGGGATTTATTCAGCTTGCGCACGAGCTTTTCAAGCCTTTTGGGGTCGGTCTCGATGCGGCGGCGGAACTTGGCCATCGTGGCGGGGGAGGCGTCCCAGTAGCCGCAGCCATAGCTGAAGTAGTTCGGTGCGAGCTCGAAATACAGCGCGGGGACGCCCTCGAAGCGCTCGTGCGGGCGCTCGATCGTGAACCACAGGTGGTCCTTATATGGGCCGCGGCCAAAGAGACGGCGCGCGTCGCGGTAGATGCGGCAGACGTGCAGCTTGAGCGACTGCGTGGGATATGCCGCGGCGATCGCGTCCTGTCTCTTATACACATC
>ENA-OUUV01001287-OUUV01001287.1-human-gut-metagenome-genome-assembly--contig:-NODE-1287-length-12472-cov-4.683176_pt1 | contig 12472 bp, 10 predicted proteins | sample MGYA00237952_ERZ548838 | MGnify/ENA primary metagenome ERZ548838 (study PRJEB26490, sample SAMN05194705) | human gut metagenome | biome: terrestrial biome; feature: human-associated habitat; material... | reverse complement strand
CGGTGATATATGCGCTTTGTCTGAAGTTCCGCCGATGGACTACAATTCACGGTGAAAATTATTCGATTCGGGTCGAATATGGCAATATCCTCAAAACGAGGAACTGTAAGCGGGTAATTAATTTTGACGAGTGCTTCACAACACAAGTCGGTGATAAAACCGCAGATATAAATCCAAAGTCTATTTGTGGGCAGTATTTAACAGCTCATCCGAATTTAGATGTGCAAAAGTTGATTGATGATGCCAACATTGCGCCTACACGGGCTAAATCAAGGTTTCAGCAAAAAGCACGATATGATTCAGGAACCATAGTTCCCAATGGCGATGACCTGTTGATGGCGTTTGCCAAGCTTGACGACAAGGGTAAGGGCCGCTTCTTTTCCCGTGATGAGTATCTTCAGTGCTTGGATCTTCTATGGAGAGAGTTGGAGAATCACTATTCCGAAAAGGATGTATGCGTACCGATTCTGGGTGCAGGGACTACATCTTTTGATGGGGGGTCCGGAGCATCCATTTCACAGCAGGATTTGCTCGATATGATGATTTGGTCTTATAAGCTAAGCTCCCATAAAATCAAGGCTCCTCACAGACTGAGAATTATCTGCAAGAAAAATAGAGGTTTCTCTATCAACAACATTGATAAATAACTTATATGCAACACAGCCCACCGATTATCCGACCGGTGGGCTGTGCCACGCTTATTCTCAATTCCTCAACCCATGTTCGGGTGTGCTTTGAACATACTGTTCTAAATCACCAGAAAGTACCTGTTGCACATATTCAAGAGGCTTATTGTAGAGCAACCAGTCCAGTTCTGACCGCTGATACATATTATCGGCAACCTCGTTCTCCACCGCAATCGTATCAATGGCAATCATGCTGCCATCTAAGAATTTCAGTTCCACACAGGCATTATCCATGTTGAACTCACAAGAAATCAACCTATCCATAAGAAACCTCCATTTTGCTGGATGTTAGATCATCCCAAAATATTTGAATGCTTCTCGGATTGCTTTCTCTTTTTCCGGTGGACACTGGGGCTGTCTGGAATCCTCGGACTTCGGCAGATTATAGTTCTTACCAACCCCAATCCCACATTTCCGCTTAATCTGAGAAATGTACAGAGAAGATACCTTTAACCCCGTATGCTCCAGCACATAGTCCTTGATCTGGGTGTAGGTTGCCCCATCCTGAAATTCGGACATATCCATATCTTCCAAAGAGAACTCAACCCGAATCTTTTTCGAGTCGACCTCGCCCTTGGAAAGCAAGACAACCGTCTCAACGTGCCCGGTTCCCGGGAATTGGTCAATGGCAACAACTCTTTCCATGCGATATCCCTGTTCGATCATGATATCGAGGTCTCTGGCAAGGCTGGTTGGCTTACAGCTGATATATACGATTCTGCCTACCTGATAATCTATGATGTGCTGCAATGCCTTAGGGTGGATTCCATCACGCGGCGGATCAAGTACTATGAAATCTGGTTTTTCTTTGATATCACCAATGACTTTTAATACGTCACCTGCTATGAATTCACAGTTGTTCAGGTTATTGAGCTTGGCATTTTCTCTGGCTGCCTTTACTGCCTCTTCAACGATTTCCACACCGATGACCCTACCTGCCACAGGAGCAAGCAACTGAGCAATCGTTCCTGTTCCACTGTACAGGTCAAAGACTGTCTTATCATTCCTGCCATCGTCAGAGATATCTCCCAGGAATTCTCTTGCCGTCTCGTAGAGAACTTCTGCCCCCAGGCTGTTTGTCTGGAAGAAGGAAAACTGTGATATCTTAAACTTTAATCCAAGAAGCTCTTCATAGAAGTAATCCTGTCCGTATAGTAATACGGTCTCATCACTCTGTACAACATCAGCTACAGAATCATTTTTTGTATGAAGAACGCCTGTTATTTTACCTTGTAATGGCAATGCAAGAAGCGCATCCACATATGGCTGCAGATCCTGTTCTTCCTGAGTTGTAGTAATCAAGGCAATGAGGATTTCGCCTGTCTTCTGTGCCTTACGCACCAGTAAATGACGAAGATATCCTTCATGTCTCATTCTATGATAATATGAAGTACCTTTTTGTGTGAAGTAATCTAATGTGGTGTTTAATATCTTACGATAATCCTCATCCACCAGCTGACACTCTCTGACAGATACAATATCATAGAAGCTTCCTCTCTTGTGCATGCCCAATGATAATGGTCCGTCCTTGACCTCATCTCCAAAGGAAAATTCCATTTTGTTACGATATGCACTCTGTACCGGGCTGCCCTTGATTCCTTCAAAGATGTGATTAACATATTCATCTGTCAGCTCTGCTTCTCCATCAAGAAGTGCCTGTTTTGCAAAAACGGGTGTCAGAAGCTTTCTGACCTGCCCTTTCTTTAACTCTAGCTGTTTATCATAAGGTAAGGTCTGGTATGCACAACCGCCACATACACCAAAATGAGGACAGACACTTGGAATTTCATAAGGTGCATTTTCCAGAACATCCAATAAACGTCCTTCTGCTTTACCCTTTCGTTTTTTGGTTATCATGAAAGATATTTTCTGTCCAGGAAGTACATTTTTAACTACTACCTTTTCATCTTCGCAGCTCAATACTCCTTTATTAGGGAAATCAAGTCGTTCCACATATCCTTCACATATCTGTCCTTTTTTCATTCTGATACCTGTACCTTTCTGTATGTCTTACTTCCACTTACCTAAAAATGCGGATAAGCAGCACTTCGCAATCTCGTTCGCTCAGTCGCATTGCCATTCCTCATCTATTTACCTAAAATGTGAATAAACAGCACTTCGCGATCTTCGTTCGCTCAGTCGCGTTGCCACTCCTCGTCCAATTACCCTAAAACGTGAATAAGCAGCACTTCGCGATCTTCGTTCGCTCAGTCGCGTTGCTCGCCATAGTCATAGAGATAAATTCTCATACAAGTATGAAATTTATCTCTAAGCCCATGGCTCTGCTTATTCACGCAAAAAGAGGATGCCTGTTGCAGCATCCCCTATATCTTCTGCATAATCTTATTCTGGCTTCTTCTCTTCCTTCTCAGGCTCTTCGTCCTCGTCATCAAAGAAATCGTCTTCCAGATCATCATCAAAATCGTCATCGAAATCATCCATGTAATCTGGTGTCAGATAACGGTATACTGCATATGCGATACCAGCAATTACTGCAATGCCGCCCACAATAGCGAGTACCCATACCCATACATTAGACTTCTTCTCTTCCTCTTTCTTCTTTAAACAACATGTTCTGCCTAATAAATTCTTCTCCTGAAGAAATTCTACTACATCATCCCAGCTCTTCATGTTTACCCCTTCTTTCTTTATCATTTCATACAATAACATTATCGTCAGTTGATATCAATATGATAACACTTTTTTGCCTGGTTTACTACTCTTTTCTGGAAATTAACAGAAAGTTACTATATTTTTTGCAATTTTGCAAACGCAGCGTACATGATTTTCTGGCCTGCTCCATCGAAAGCAACTGTTATTTTATAATCCCTGACATCCTTTTCAACTTTCTGCACTGTTCCATCACCATATTTTATATGGCGTACTCTGTCTCCAACTCCATAGGAAAGCCCTCCCTGTGTTGTCGGCATGCCCTTGGTAAGTCCATCCAGGGATTTTGCTATATAGGGTTTATTAGCCGCAGGCGTTTCTTTTTTCTTAATCACTGCCTTAGGTCTGGATACTAATATAGATGCGATATCCTTTGGCTGCTGCTGTTTCATAACAGGTGTTTTGTTAGAAGGAACTGTTGACGTTTTGACAGTTGCTTTCGCTGTCGGCATTTCCCAGTTATTTTTCTTCACTGCCTGTTCTGCCGCTTCCCAGTTATTCCTTGGCTTATCAAACACATCATCTGACAGAACCGGCTTCTGATATACGGTATTGAATCCACTTCCTGCAAATGGTTTAGTCTTAAAATGGCTGCGTTCTCTGGAATCCTCCTCATAATCATCATAGCCCCACTTCTTAGGCACTGGTAATTTATTGTCCATCAGATTCTCCGGAATCTCTTTTATGAAACGGCTGATTGGATTATACTGTGTTTCGCCGCGCAGCATACGCTGTTTTGCATAAGTAATCGTAAGATCATCCTTGGCTCTTGTGATACCTACATAAGCCAGTCGGCGTTCCTCTTCTATCTCTGTTGGATCATCTGATGTAATTGTCATATAACTTGGGAATACGCCATCTTCCATACCAGCAAGATATACCTGGGAAAATTCCAGACCTTTAGCACTATGCAACGTCATTAACAACACTTTATTATCGTCTTTATCCACTCCATCAATATCAGCTACCAGCGCCACTTCTTCCAGAAAAGCTGACAGGGATGCTTCCTCTCCCAGTTCCTCTCGCTCCTGTTCAAAGCTGACCACCTTGGAGATCAATTCATCAATATTCTGCAGACGGTCTTCTGCGTCATCATCATCTGATTCTTCCAGCTCTTTTGTATACTGCGTCGTTTCAATCACATCTGTTATTAAATCTTCCAAAGTACCATGCTGCAGCTTTGTGCGGAACATCATGATCATAAGAGCAAAGTTGCGAAGCTTCTCGCCTGCCTTTCCTATAGATGTGATCTCATCTATTCTCTGCATGGCCTCAAAGAAGCTGATACCCATATGGTCTGCAAAATCCTGTACCTTATTCACACTTGCTGCTCCGATTCCTCTTCGTGGCACATTGATGATTCTCTTTACAGCCAGATCATCCTTTCCATTGTCAATCGTTTTCAGATAGGCTAACAGATCCTTGATTTCCTTTCTGGCATAGAAGTTCACTCCTCCTACTACATCATATGGGATTCCTTCGCTGATGAAACTTTCTTCCAGAAGTCGTGACTGGGCATTGGTTCGATACAGCACTGCACACTGACCGTAATCACTGGTTCCCTGATATTTTTTTGATTTAATATCGCTTGCTATGTATTCAGCTTCATCATATGCATTGTCAAAAGGTCTGAAATGGATTCTGTTTCCACTTCCTCTGTCTGTCCACAATGCCTTGTCTTTTCTTCCAATATTATTATGGATCACATTGTTAGCAGCATCCAGAATATTCTGCGTAGAACGATAATTCTGCTCCAGCTTAATGACTTCAGCATCCGGGTATACTTTCTCAAAATCAAGAATATTGCGGATATTCGCTCCTCTGAATTTGTAAATAGACTGGTCATCATCACCTACAACACACAGATTACGGTTTCTCTGGGCAAGAAGACGTATCAGCTCGAACTGGGCTGTATTCGTATCCTGATACTCGTCCACCATAATATACAGGAAACGGTTCTGATAATTCTCCAATACTTCCGGGCATGCTTTGAACAACTCTACCGTTTTTACAATGATATCATCAAAATCCAGTGCATTATTCTTTTTTAATAACATCTGATATTCTTTATATGCATTTGCAATTTTACGCTTGTTAAAATCTCCCATTGCTGACATTTCATAATCGAGCGGTGAGATCAGATTATCTTTTGCAGAAGATATTGCTCCCAGAATTGTCTTTTCCTTCAGCTGCTTGGTGTCAATATCCAGCTTCTTACACACTTCCTTCATGACACTCTTCTGGTCATCCGTGTCATAGATTGTAAAACTGGTATCATACCCAAGTCTGTCAATATGTCTTCGAAGTATTCTGACACAGGTGGAATGGAATGTTGCTACCCAGATGCTCTCTGAACCATATCCCACAATATCATCAACACGTTGACGCATCTCTCCTGCTGCTTTATTGGTAAAGGTAATTGCCATGATATTCCATGGATTAACACCTGTATTCTCTATCAGATAAGCAATTCTCCTGGTCAGTACGCTTGTCTTGCCTGAACCAGCGCCAGCCAAGATCAGAACCGGACCCTGAGTAGTGAATACGCCTTTCTTCTGTTGTTCATTCAGTGAATCATAGATACTCATGACATTCTCCCTTTATTTTGTATAATAGACTGATGCTTACAAGCATCTTAACCCAGTATACCAAAAATACATTCGATTGCAAACACCTAAAATCAAATATCTATGCACATCCTGTTTTCTTTTGGCATACACTAACCTAAAATCTCTTTCTATGGTGGTTCTATGAAATACTCTCATAAACTATGCCAGTTAGTTCTTTCACTTCTGCTTCTGACCTTGTGCATTGCAGTCGCAGGATGTAGTTCCAATGATGAGAATTCTAATTTAAAAACAGGTGTTATTGAAAAGGTAACATTAAATGAAGTGGCACATTCTATCTTTTATGCTCCTATGTATGTTGCAATAGAAAAAGGTTATTTTGAGGAAGAGGGAATTGACCTCGACCTTGTGACCGGTTATGGCGCTGATAAAACCATGACTGCACTTCTTACAGGAGAAGCCGATATTGGTTTCATGGGTTCAGAAGCTTCTATTTATACCTATTTACAGGGTGCCAAAGACTATGCCATCAACTTTGCCCAGCTTACACAAAGAGCCGGCAATTTCCTGATCAGCAGAGAACCTATCGACGACTTTTCCTGGGATATGTTAAAAGGGCATTATGTACTTGGCGGCCGCAAGGGCGGTATGCCACAGATGGTATTTGAATATATTCTGAAGAAAAACAACATTAACCCTGATACAGACCTTACTATCGATACGAGTATTGACTTTGGTTCAACTGCTGCAGCTTTTGCAGGTGCTAAGAAAGGGGAAGCCGGCTATGCTGATTTCACGGTAGAATTCGAGCCTCATGCAACTTCCCTGGAAGCACAACAGACCGGCTATATCGTTGCTTCTCTTGGAACAGACTCAGGCTATGTCCCTTATACCGCCTTCTGTGCAAGAAAAAGCTATTATGCGGACCATGCTGATACATTGCAGCATTTTACGAATGCCCTGCAGAAAGGTATGGATTACACTGCCACCCACTCTGCCCAGGAGATAGCCTCTATCATCCAGCCCCAATTCAAAGAAACAGATCTGGATACCATTACTACAATTGTCACCCGCTATCAGTGTCAGGACACTTGGAAAACAGACCTGATCTTTGAGCAAAGCAGCTTTGAATTACTGGAAAACATACTGATGGAAGCCGGGGAACTGGATTCCTTTGTTCCCTATAACGAACTGGTCGATACCTCTTATGCCCAAAAAGCCATAGCAGATAAATAAATATAATAAAAGGCAGATATGATAGGAAAACTCTCATCATATCTGCCTCTATCTAAGCCATTTATCTACTTACATATTCACAACAGCAAGTATCATTTCCTGCTGTACCATAGTGCCGGCTACATCCTGACCACTGATCCACACTCTGTAGGCCCCTAGTGTGTTCAGATCATAATTGCCATTTATGTACAACTGATAGTCCTGTGGGGTATACGCCTGTCCCTGTATATTCTTTAATCCAACATACTGCTTCAACTGATCAACAGTCGCACCTACAGGTACATACAGTACACCATCCCCCATATCCTGTACCAGATACAGGGAAGGTCTGATTGTATTCCATGGATTCTCTTCTGCAGGATCTGTCGGGTCCCATCCGGCGAATGGATGGGAAATATCAATCTGCATCTGTACCGGCTTTCCCAAAGGTCCAGGATTCTGTTCATCATCATATACGATAACTCTGGTGCCTTTTTCACAGTTATCATAAAGCCACTTCACATCACTGGCAGCCATTCTGACACATCCAAGAGACGCCTGTGAACCTAACAGATTGAACTGATCCTTCTCCAGATTATCTGCTGAACTGGTATAATATGGAACAGAATGGAACAAGATACCTCTGTTAAAACGGATTGCATATTGTCCATAGCTTCCATCTACCATAAGTCTCCATGTATAATAATCAGAAGTTTTGAAGCTTCCAAGCGGAGTCTCCATCCCTTCTCTACCAGTGGAGCAGGCAAAAGATCTCACCGGCACTGTATATTCGCCATCCGCATCCTTTGTATATACTGTAACACAATTAGCGATACGATTTACATAGACCTGATAGGTTGGTGTCTGTACTGTCTGCTGCGTTGAAGCTTCTGCCGCCTGCACTGTCCAGGCTGACTGTGGGCCAAATGTAATTTCCAGCGCCAATACACCCATCAGAATAATTTTTGCAATTTTCGTAAAATGATTCATGATAACCTCCGTATTCAGTTTTCTCCAATAGGATTTTATCATACACCATTTCACTGGAAAAGACCAGTAGTTTTCTTCAAAACTATTCACTCGCTGACTCTGAATCAGTTTCGGTTATCTCTTCTGCTTCACTCTCAGTCTCCGTTTCAGTCTCTGTCTCTTCCTCTGCTGTAATATCTTCCAGTGTATTGCTATTAAAGCTTGTTATTGTTGCAGAATCGGTCGTATATACTGTACTCTTATCACTCTCAAGGCACATATAATATGTATATGTTGTCTCATTATAATTGCCAATTAATATAGTATATGATGTTGTACCATCCGATACCAGAATCGTAAGAGATGGTGCATCCAGACCATACTGGGCAATATCTTCTACATTCTCAATCTTATTCTCTGATGTAAGAGAAGCCACCTTACCAACCATAGTACTTACTTTATCTGCATCAATGTCTACACTGCGATCTTCATCACAGATCCAGTTATCTCCGTCTTTATTCAAAGTCAGTGTACCATTTTCATTGGTATACACCAGTTTTGTCACATCATCTGCATTCAGATTCGTTACTTCATAGCTTGCTGTTGTATCTGTTTCCTCTTCCTTGGGCAGATTCTTCACTACTATAAAAGCAATGACTGCCACAATCAGAATCACCAGCAATCCGAGCAGCTGTTTCTTCTGCTTCTCCATATGCAGGTTACCTCCTTATTTCTTTCTTCGTTTGAACCAGATTACAAATCCGATTATGATCAGGGCTAATGGAATCAGGATTACAACTACTGTTTCAAATAATACAACGTCCTTTGTTGAGGCAGTCAGATTATCGTAACTGTAACTCTTAACCGGTACAGACACACTTACATCATGAGAAGCAATTGTACTCATTATATTAGTAAACAGTGTCTTATTATTGCCGGACACTGCATTATCCACATTGTCTGTGAAGAACTGTGCACTGGAAAAGACATACAATACTGCTGAACCACTATCCAGTGTCTTCTCGGCTTTTACGCCAATACACAGCGGTCCATCAATATCCCCTTCTTCTTTTTCAAAAGAAGCTGCATTCTTAACATCTGTCTTCAACAGAGAGCTCTCAGACGTAGTCAGAAGCTTGGTATATGTAATATTTTCAACATCCACATCAGGAACAGCAATTCCTTCTGCATAAGGTGCCATAACATAAGTATGACTTTCTGTCAGACCTGTAGTCTCATCACTGTATTCCACATTCGGAAGCAGATAAATAGGTGTCTGATAATAATTACCTGCATTGGTATCTACTGCGTAACCACTCTGGATTGTCAGTCCAAACTCTGAAAGTATCTTCTCAAAATTAGGCATCTGTGTATCTACATACTCTGTTGTAATCAATGCCTTACCACCATTGTTCAGATATTCAATCACCTTATTGGCATCATCTTCTGAGAAATCTTTCTCCGGGGCATGAATGATGATACACTCTGCATCCTCCGGTATTGCATCATATTCCATCAGGCTGATTGTTTCGTAATCAATGTTTTCCTTCTCCAGAGCTGTCGTAAAGCCACTGTCTAATGTATACTCATTGTGTCCTGTAATCATGTATACTTTCGGCATATCATCGCTCGTACAGTATGCAATTGCGCTGGTCAGCTGACCTTCCCCATCATATCCTGTTACATTCTGTGAGTACGTTGAATAGTCTATTTCCGTTTCATACATATCACTATAGGAAATCACTTTATAACGCTTGGATGTCTTTACAATCAAGCTGTTCTGTGACAGATTGGTAGTAGAATAACTGCTTGCAAACTGTGGATTTACCAAAGGATCAATATATTCCACCTTAACATGTGAGGATTCCTCTTCATATCCCTTCAAAGTCTGCGCTACTGTAGTATCCGCATTGTCCTCAGAGCTGAGTACATATACCGTTACATCCTCTGTCAGATTACCAAGCATTTCCCTGGTCTGATCTGTGATGGTATACAACTGATTCGCTGTAATATCAAAGCTTGTATATTTCGTAGGTAACTGTGAAACGATAAGATTCACAACAACTGTAAGTGCAATTCCAATAACAACCGTTATTGAACTATACGCACCCATGGATATATTATGTACAGATACACTGTATCTTCTCTTCTGAATAGACTGTGTTGTAAGGAAAAGCAGCAATGCAATGACGCTTACAAAATAAATAACACTTGTAATGTCAAATACGCCATTTACCATATCGCTGAATCTTGTCTGGAAATCAAAAATACTTAAAAATTTCGTTACAACATTTCCAGTCTGGGAAATCAGGCTCTCAATTCCCTGCATCATATACGTAATGAACAGAATTGCAAAAGACAATACTGCTGCAATGACCTGACTTTCTGTAAAGCTGGATACCAGAATACCTACTGCCATACAGGTCAGTCCATATAATGCAAAAGCCAATATAGCTGAATAAGATTCTGCCATAGGCACTGTTCCAAATCTTGATAAAAAGAGTGGGAATATGCACATTCCGGCTACAGGAATCAGGAAAATAGCTGCCATTGCAAAATATTTGCCCAATACGATCTTACCAACAGAAACCGGAGCAGTCAGTATCAGCTGATCTGTCTTCTGCTTCTTTTCATCAGCAAGAATCCTCATGGACAAGATGGGAATCGTCAACAGAAACAGAAATAAAATGGCGCTTAATGTATAAGATACATAAGGATATCCTGATGCCAGATTATATACAGCCCCATATAATCCAAAGAAAAATACTGTGACTGCCATGAATAAAAGTCCTACTACTGAATGGATATAAGCCGAAAACTCTCTTTTAAATATTGCCTTCATTCTCTTTGTCCTCCTCGCCTGTCAACTCTAAGAATACATCCTCTAATGACTTTTCTGACAGACTCAATTCCATAATAGGCATATCTGCCGCAGCCAGTCTGTGGAACAGCTCTACTCTGATGTCTTCTGTATCTTCTGTCCTGATATTCACACTGACCATTCCCTCTGCCCTAGGAGGCTGCATGGAGAAATCTTTGACTGATTCCATGCTCCGTAACAGTTCCTCGACTTTACTCTGTTCACCAAGCACTGATAATTTCATTTGTCTGCCGCCTTTTAACAGGGTCATCAGTCCTTCCGGCGTATCACTTGCCACAAGCTTACCTTTGGAAATAATCATGATATGATCGCAGACTGCACTTACCTCTGACAGGATATGGGAACTTAGAATAATCGTATGTTTCTTCGCCAGTTCTCTGATCAGTTCACGAATCTCTATGATTTGCTTCGGGTCCAGACCAACTGTAGGTTCATCCAGAATAATCACCTCAGGATAACCGATAATCGCCTGTGCCAGACCTACTCTCTGTTTATATCCTTTAGACAGGTTCTTGATCAGACGTCCTTTCACATCCTCTATCTGTGTCTGCTTCATAACGTCCTCTATCTGTGCCTGTCTCTCATTTTTCTTTACTTTCTTTAATTCAGCTACAAACCTCAGATACTCATATACAGTCATATCTGGATAAACAGGTGGAAGCTCCGGCAAATATCCTATACTTTTCTTAGCCTGCTCCGGATTCTTCAGTATATCGTATCCATTAATTTTCACTGTTCCGCTGGTGGCCGCAATATATCCGGTCATCATGTTCATAGTCGTACTTTTACCGGCTCCATTCGGTCCCAGGAAGCCGTAGATCATACCCCTCTCTACACGAAAGGACAAATTATCGACTGCCACATGACTGCCATACTTCTTTGTCAGATTCTCTACTTCTATCACGTCTTCTGTCCTCCTACTCAACATTTCCGGTTATAGATTAATAACCGCTATTGTTCATTCTATGTGTAATGTGTGATGAAAATTTGTTGAAATTGTGATAAAAGTGTGTCCTGACATAAAAAAAGCAACCATTGAAAGCCTTTGCTTCCAGTGATTGCCCATCATCACTTATACTATTCAAAAGGTATAAAAGATGTTCCCAGTTGGTCTCTTATTGCATTCTGATAACCCATCAGACCAATCATATCATTATAGTAGGACGTTGATGTGTTTTGTTGCTGCTGTACCTGTTGTGTTCCACCTGCCTGCATATCCTGCCAGATTCCAAGCATTTCCGCAAAATCACCGGTTGCAGTACTTCCTGTATTTTTCAGCTCGCCATAATCCTTGACATACAGCTCATCTTTCTTATCTGCTGCAATCACAAGGGGTCTGCCGGATTGTTCTGTCTGCTCAGTTATCCCAGAGACTGGATTCAATGTATAAGGATTTCCATGAATAGAAGAAATACGATAATTATTCATTCCGGAGATTCCTGTAATTCCTGATACCATCATTCCCATACTCCTTTCCTAACCAT
>ENA-OUUV01001286-OUUV01001286.1-human-gut-metagenome-genome-assembly--contig:-NODE-1286-length-12489-cov-3.943944_pt1 | contig 12489 bp, 9 predicted proteins | sample MGYA00237952_ERZ548838 | MGnify/ENA primary metagenome ERZ548838 (study PRJEB26490, sample SAMN05194705) | human gut metagenome | biome: terrestrial biome; feature: human-associated habitat; material... | reverse complement strand
AACCGAAATTGTGTCTTTATTTATTCCGCCGTCAACCTCAATGTCGATGTCCTTGAGCCCGCGGCGTTCTATTTCGTTTTTAACAGCGGTGACCTTGGGCATCATATCCTCCATAAAGCTTTGGCCGCCGAAGCCGGGCTCAACCGTCATTATAAGCACGAGCGAGAGCTTGTCAAGATACGGATATATCTCCTCTATCGGAGTTCCGGGCTTTACCGAAAGTCCCGCCTTTTTGCCGAGTGACAGGATTTCGTCTATCGTCTTTTCCGTATCGGAGTCCGACTCCGTGTGGAATGTGATTATGTCGGAGCCTGCCTTTGCGAAGTCCGGCACGTATTTATAAGGGTCGCTTATCATAAGATGCACGTCAAAGGTAAGCTTTGTCGCTTTTCTTATACACTTTACTATCGGCGCGCCGAGCGTGATGTTCGGGACAAAATGCCCGTCCATAACGTCTACGTGAATCATATCCGCGCCGCATTCCTCCATTTTTTTAAGCTCGCTCTCAAGATTGCCGTAATCGCTTGAGAGAATTGACGGTGATATTTTTACCATAATTTCTCCTTTTTATAACGCTGTCGGTTTCCCTTAGGAAGCCGAATAATCTTAACACAAAGTCTTTAGTTAAAAATTAACTGTCACGCCGCCGCAGCGGTGTCTGCCGAAGCCGTATCGCTCTCGGCTGCGGTGTCTGACGCGTCGGTGCCGTCTGAGACGGGCTGAGTTTCACTCGCGGCCTCTGCGGAAGAGGTGGTTTCGGGTGCTTCTGTCGGAGCCTCGGTGACGGGCTGAACGGCGGTGGTTGCCGTCTCGGGCGAAGATGTAGCCTGAATTGAATTTATATAATAGCTGCCGTCTTTTTCCCTTAAAGTGATTTTCATATATTTGTCGGGCTCGGGAGCCACCATGTCGCCTTCGCTGTTTTGTGCCCATTGGTCTCCTGCAAGGTATCCGACGGTCAAAACCACGGCGCCGCTTTTTTTCTGAACCTTTATAACGTCGGGCGTATAGGTCGGGACAATACCGGTAAGCGGGATAGAGTATGTGTGTTTAGCCGAATCATAGGTGAACGTGTAGCCGTAGCCGTTTACCGTGGCGTGCTCGGGTTCGGTGTCCGTACCGAAAAGCTTGTGAAATTCGGCGGTTACGTCCTCCTCGGGAATTATCATACCGTCTTCGCCGTACTCGTATTTGTCCGGCGAGAGGTTGCTCTTTAAAATAGACCAAACGGAAATGTCAATAAGCTGATTTTTATTTGCCTTTGTGATGTCGTCAAACGGGTCGGGGTCGTTCATCACGACAGGCGTCAGCATGGTATTGTATTCGTCTATGTTTTTGCTTTTGATTACCGCTTTTTTTGTGGCGTTTACTCCGGCGAGAATTACGCAGACAAGACCTATTACGGCAAATACCGTTATTACAAGGCCCAGGGGGAACGCCCATCGGTTTTTACGCTTTTTATTTACATTAGCCTCAGACATTCTGACTCTCCTAACTTATCTTATCTGACCGTTTCCGAAAATTTCGTATTTAAACGACGTGAGCTGCGGCAGACCGAGTGGGCCTCTCGCGTGGAGCTTTTGCGTGGATATGCCTATTTCCGCTCCGAAGCCGAATTCGCCGCCGTCGGTAAAGCGCGTGCTGGCATTGCGATAGACCGCCGCCGCGTCCACTCTCGACATAAATTCGTTTGCCGCCTCGTCATTTTCGGTGACGATGCACTCGCTGTGACCCGTTCCGTATTTATAGATATGCTCTATGGCCTCGTCGATATTATCTACTATCTTTACCGACATTATGTAGTCGAGGTACTCGCGACCCCAGTCGTCCTCGGAGGCTTCCTTTATATCGGGGAGTATCTCTTTAGATGTCTTGTCGCCGCGCAGCTCGACATTTTTTTCGTCAAGTCGCTTTTTGATGAGCTTCAGCGCCTTTTCGGCAACGTCCTTGTGAATTAAAAGGCTCTCGGCTGCGTTGCATACGGACGGGCGCGATGTCTTGGCGTTAAATATGATGTCGGCCGCCATATCGAGGTCGGCGTCCTTATCGACGTAAATATGGCAGTTGCCGACGCCCGTCTCTATAACGGGGACGGTGGAGTTTTTGACCACCGTGCCTATAAGCCTTGCGCTGCCGCGCGGAATCAGCACGTCTACATATTTGTTCATGGTCATAAGCTCGTTGGCACTCTCGTGAGAAATGTCGGTTATAAACTGTATGCAGTCCTCCGGTAAGGGCGATTTTTTGAGGGCGGCGCGCATTACATTAAATATTGCGGTGTTTGAGTGTATCGCCTCCTTACCGCCGCGAAGCACGGAGCAGTTGCCCGATTTCAGGCAAAGCGAAGCCGCATCGGACGTGACGTTGGGGCGAGCCTCAAATATAACGGCGATGACTCCGAGAGGCACCGAAACTTTTTTGACCCGAAGGCCGTTCGGCCTTGTTATATCGGATAGTGTTTTACCGACGGGGTCGGGCAGGTCGGCAACCTCAATAACGCCCTTTGCCATACCGTCTATCCTGTCGGGAGAGAGAAGAAGTCTGTCCAAAAGAACCTTTGGCAGACCGTTTCCCTCAGCCGCCTTCATATCCTTGTCATTTTCGCGGAGAATATAATCCTTGTTACTTTTAAGCTCTTCGGCTATAAGTAAAAGAGCCCTGTTTTTATCGTTTGCCGAGGCTGTTGAGAGCTTTTTCGCAGCCTCCTTTGCGTTTCGGCATTTAAGCTCGGTATCAGTCATTTTGTCTCAATCCTTTTTACCTACAAAAAATGTTCCTATTTGCTTGCCGTCGAGAGCCTTGTATATGTCCTCGGGAGCGGAGCCGTTCATAACTATCATATCTATTCCCGCGCTCATGGCTATTTGAGCCGCGTGCAGCTTTGTTACCATTCCGCCGGTGCCGAATTTTGAGCCGTGACCGCCCGCAAAGCCTATAAGCTCGTCTGTAATCTCGGTTACGGTGGGTATTATTTCGGCGTCCTCGTCGACTGTGGGGTTACCGTTATAAAGCCCGTCTATGTCGGTGAGGATTATCAGCGCGTCGGCTCCTATGAGCTTTGCGACTATCGCCGAGAGACAGTCATTGTCGCCGTAGACAATTTCCTCAACGCCTATTGCGTCGTTTTCGTTTACTACGGGAATTGCGCCGTATGAGAAGAGCTTATCAAAGGTATTTATGAGATTTTTGCGCCTTTCGGGGGACTCCACGTCGCTTTTTGTGAACAGGAGTTGGCCTATTTTATGACCGTATTCGCTGAACATCTTGTCATACATATACATCAGCTCGCATTGACCTACGGTGGACGCCGCCTGCCTGCCTGGGGTGTCCTTCGGACGCTCCGGGAGCCCGAGCTTTCCTGTGCCGACACCTATCGCGCCGGAGGAGACGAGAGTTACCTTGATGCCCGAATTTTCAATATCCGAGAGTACCGAGATAAGCTTATGCATTCTTCTTATATTTGTTTTTCCGTTGTCGTAGACAAGCGTGGAGGTTCCCACTTTGACAACGAGCCTTTTTACATCCTTTAATACCGCCAAGACATATCCTCCCACAAGCCCCGCCTTACAGGGCGCGAAATAATAATATTTATACACTGTAAATTATATCATACGAAAAGGGATTTAACAATATAAAATATTTTTCGCGGCACCTTTTTAAATTTAACCGAATTGTAATTTTTTGTATATGCTTTTGTAATTTCGATGTTGTATAAACTTACTGTGTAGGGAGTCGGCTCAAAAAGCGGAGATATAAAATATTTGTATTCCGTTTTGTGTGATAATCTGTTAAAATAAAATCAGCCGAGCAGGCGAAAAATACGGAAGAGGGGCAAAGTTATGTATAACGTTCTTGTGTGTGACGACGACAAAGCGATACTCGACTCACTCGAAATATATTTAAATCTTGAGGGGTATAAGGTTTTTAAGGCGGAAAACGGCAGGCAGGCACTAAAAACAGCGGAGGAAAACGATCTGCAATGTATAATTCTCGATATAATGATGCCTGACCTCGACGGACTCAACGCAACGCTGAAGCTCCGTGAGAGCAAAAACATACCGATAATCCTACTCTCTGCCAAGAGTGAGGATACGGACAAGATAACGGGTCTTTCGTTCGGAGCGGATGACTATGTGACAAAGCCGTTTAATCCGCTTGAGCTTATGGCACGGGTGAAATCGCAGATAAGGCGTTATGTTTCGCTCGGCAGTATGGAGAAAAAGGACAGCCTTATAGTTACGGGAGGGCTCGCTCTTGACCTCGATTCCAAAGAGATTACGCTCGACGGCGAAAAAGTCAAGCTTACCGCTACGGAATACGGCATACTCGAATATCTTATGAAAAATATAGGCAGAGTTCTCTCTACGAATCAGATATACGAAGCGGTGTGGAAGGAGCCGTCGTTGCAGACGGAAAAAACCGTGACCGTGCACATACGCAGAATAAGAGAAAAGATAGAGATAAATCCCAAAGAACCGAAATATTTAAAGGTGGTGTGGGGCATTGGCTATAAAATCGAAAAACTTTAAAACCTCGTTCGGCTTAAAGCTCGTTGCATTTTTCATTGCGGCGGTGCTTGCGTTTTCCTCGGCGATTTGCGCGGTTGAGGCTATAAACGACCTTTACAGGTACGGCTCGGAAATTCTTACAAAGCCGGCGAAAAGTCTTGATATGACCGAAACGTCGCTGTTTGCATCGAAGCTGAACTCCGATGTGCAGTCGATATATGCCGGCAGCGGCCTTATGACGTGGGACGCATATAAAAGCACGTATTACAGCACTTTCGACGAGGAACTGAGCGCGGCTCGCACGGAGCTGGAGCGCTTCAAAAAGGAATGTATGTCAGAGGCTGTGGCGGCATATCGTGATAAATATGCCGCTTCCGAGTATTCCTCTTCTCAAAAGAGTGACGATGTTACGGGGGCCGGCGCTTCCGCCTATACGACAAATGTCTACGGAAACGTCTCTGCCTATTCACGCTCCGACAACGTAGTTTCACCGAATTATGATAAGGACTACTATGACGGTTGCCGTGAGAGCTATTCGCTTAAGAGCGGAGATTCGGGGAATGTCACCTTTACAACCTCCACCACGGACGAGGATCTGGTATCGCTCGTGAGCAACGCATATTCTCAGGTTATGTCTGCGGCGCGCCGTGAGTATGAAACAACGGTCGCCATGGAGAGCCGCAGTATCAAAAATATAAAGAACCTTAAATACTATATATATAATCCGTCTACCGGCGAAATAATCACAAATCTTGAGACGGAAACGAGCGAGGAGAAAGCGAACGAAATTAAAAAATCGGGAGATTATTCGGCATTTACAAGCGGAAGCAGATGGTATATGGTCTATACTGCCGACGGGGGACTTGTCGCGGCAAGTCCGCAAATAACCCGCGATACGCTCTATACCGTACAGAGCGGCGATAAATACTATTTTAGCCTTAAGTCGGATTACTACTATAAACGCACGCTGTCAAATGTTCTCGGCTCATGCTTTTCAAACAACGGCTATGACATAATTCTGATGCTTCCCGAAACGCTGTCGGAAGGCGACGATTATTACAATATGCAGTCGGAGATGGTAAAAAGCAGTGCCGATACATACAACTATATATTTTTAAGCCTTGCTTCCATGCTTGCTCTTGCCATGGTGTCGGTTTACCTTATATATGCGGCAGGCGAGACGGCAGGCCCCGAAAAAATCAAATTTTCGTTTCTCGACAAGCTTCCGACGGACTTGCATTTTGTTTTGGCTGCCGCTGTTGCGGGGGCGGGAGTTTACGGAATTTTAAACTTGGCAGCCGATTACAAACATGCTTTCGATTACTATGCCGACGGCAAAGCGCTTATGATGTTTGTGGTTATGTCGCTTATTGCCGTTGCGGTGTGGGCTGTGCTGCTTGAGTGGCTCTGTTCTGTTTCTAAATATTACAAGGCGAAAATGAACTGGCTTCGATCAACGCTTGTTTGGTATATTATTAGGCTTATCGGGAAATTATTTTCGCCGCTTAAAAGGCTTCGTGAAAAGCCGGTGCGCTTAAGGCGCCGTGTACTGCTTGTGCTTATAGGCTATATAATCGGCAACACCGTGCTGACCGGCGTTGCGGCTATGTGCAGAGGTTTTTGGTTCGTTCTTCTTATAGCGGTGCTGTTGCTGTATAATATTCTGACTGTTTCGCTTATGTGGAAATATGTGCTGTCGCTTGACCGCATAATAGCGGCGTCGGAGAACGCAAAAAACGGAGAGCCTCCCGAAAACATCTATTCGGAAAATATGCCTGAGCCCTTAAAAACGCTGGCGCTCAATCTCAGCCTTACGCAGGAGGAGATGCAAAAGGCGATAAACGAGGCGGTAAAGGGCGAAAGAATGAAAACCGAGCTTATAACAAATGTGTCGCACGACCTTAAAACGCCGCTCACTTCGATAATCTCATATGTCGATTTGCTCAAGAAGTGCGACATAGATGATATTTCGGCACAAAAATATATAAACGTGCTCGATGAAAAATCCATAAGACTCAAAAGACTTATCGAGGACCTTGTCGAGGCTTCAAAGGCGTCATCGGGAGCCGTGACGTTTAACAAGATGAATGTTAATCTCCATGAGCTTGCGGTTCAGGCGGTCGGTGAAATGTCCGACGCTTTTGAGGAGAGAAATCTCGACGCGGTGCTCAACGAGCCGACGGAGCCGATCGTTATATACGCCGACAGCCAAAAGACGTGGCGAATCATAGACAATCTTTTGAGCAACGTCAAAAAGTATGCTCTCCCCGGTACGAGAGTATATATAGACGTCGGCAGGGACAGCTCATACGGTACAATAACGATAAAAAACACTTCACGCGAAAAGTTGAATATAGACCCCGATGAGCTGACTCAGCGCTTTGTACGCGGAGACGAGTCACGTACCATGGAGGGCAGCGGCCTCGGGCTTTCGATAGCAAAGGATTTGTGCGTGCTTCAGGGCGGAAAGCTTGAACTCTCAATAGACGGCGACCTGTTTAAGGCGACGGTGAAAATGCCGCTTGTGTATTCTTGTGACGACGAGCAGGGAAGCGTGCAATAAGAAAATAAATAAGCCGAGCCTGCGTAAAACGTAAGCTCGGCTCTTGTTTTATATTCGCGTAAAATCGGACTATACAAAAAAGCAAAAAAATGTTACAATCAACGGGAAGACTGAAGATGGGAAGGTGCGCTTTGGAAAAATTCGAAATAGCCGGTCTGACGGTTGAATTTGAGACGGGAGACGGACTGCTCTTTGAGCGCAGCAGACCGTATCTCACAAGTGACGATAAAAAAACCGATATAAAAATAGAACTCGACGATGACTTCTTTATGCGTAGGCGGCAAAGCTATCCTATGCTGACGCTCGATGAGTGCCGATATGTGTGGACGGGCGAGGCGTTTTATTTAAAGCTGCTTGAATTTAACGGCTTTATGCTTCACTCGTCGTGCGTGTGCCGCGGCGGCAACGCCTATCTTTTTTCCGCGCGCAGCGGAACCGGCAAATCCACACACACGCATCTTTGGCTCTCGGAATTTCCCGACGCATATATATTAAACGACGATAAGCCGGCTATTATCATAAACGAAAGCGGCGCAGTTGCCTACGGTACACCGTTCAGCGGCAAAAACGATGAGAGCAGAAACGCCGCGGCCCCGATAAGGGCTATTGTGTTTATAGAGAGAAGCCAAAAGAACAGTATTGAAAAAATAAGTCCGGCGAGTGCCGTACCGCTGTTTATGTCACAGACCGTGCGCCCGAAAACACCGCAGTATATGGGTGTGCTGTTATCGCTGCTCGACGCTCTTTTAAAAGAGGTGCCGGTCTTTTTGCTCAAATGCAATATGGACCCGTCGGCGGCGCACGTGTCGTATGACGGAATAGAGGAATATTACAGACAAAATCCGAGAGCTTAAGAAAAAGAAAGGCAGTGCTGGTATATGAAAATTAAAGACGGCTTTATGCTAAGTGGGGTTGCCGGAAGCTATGTGGTTGTGCCGGTCGGAGCCGTTCAGGCGGACTTCACGGGTATGATAACCCTGAATCACGTCGGCGCATTTTTGTGGGGCAAGCTCGAAAAGGAAACCACGCGCGACGAGCTTTTGAAAAGCGTGCTCTCACAGTACGATACAGACGAAAAGACCGCGGCGCAGGATATTGACCGCTATCTTGAAAAGCTCCGCAAAAACGGACTTTTAGAGGAATGATATTTTGGACGGCAAAAAAAGAGTTAAATTAGAGGAGCTGCTCCCGATAATCGAGGAGAAGCTCTCAGCCGGCGGTACGGTCGTTTTACCGATTACGGGAACGAGCATGCTGCCGCTGCTTGTGGCGGGCAGAGACAAGGTTACGCTTAAAAGTGCCGTTTTGCCGCTTGAAAAAGATGCTATTCCGTTTTACCGCCGAAACGACGGCGCATTTGTGCTGCACAGAAAAGTCGGCGAGGACGAAAACGGATACGTTATGTGCGGCGACAATCAATGGGTCATGGAGCACGGCATAACCGATAAGAACATAATAGGCGAGGTTGCGTTTATAACGCGCAAGGGAAAAACCTTTTCCGTGAGCAGCCGTAGATATCGCCTCTATGTTAAGCTTTGGAAGCTTCTGTTTCCCGTAAGGAAATATATAGTAAAAATAAGGGGGAAGCTCGGTAAGTGAAAAAAAGCTCTGCCGAAAAATGGATAGCCTCTCACTCAAAAAAAGAGAGCCCTCGTATGGTGCTGCTGATAATCGGCAACGCCCTGTTTTCCGTGTGCGGAGTTATGACGGCGCTGTATGCGAAGTATATAATAGACGCGGCGCAAAATGCCGATAAAAACGCTCTGATTAAAAACGGCGTCGCTTTGGGCGCACTCATACTTTTACAGACATTTCTCAAGGTTGTTTGCAAAGCACTTGAGGCGAGAGTACAGGGCAAAATCGAGATAAGCATTAAAACAGAGCTGTTTTCATCAATACTCAAAAAGGACTACGAAAAAATCACCTCGATTCACACTGGCGAGCTTATGACAAGGCTCACAAGTGATGTCTCGGTGGTTTCCGACGGCGTCGTAACGATATTGCCGTCCGCCGTTGCTATGGTGACGAGGCTTGTTTGCGCCTTTGCGGCTCTTTTTTCGCTTGACAGGATGTTTTCACTCATATTGCTGTCAGGCGGAGCTTTGCTGTTTGTATTCACCCGATTCTTTCGCGGCAAAATGAAGTCTCTTCACAAGGCGGTGCAAAAAACCGACGGCGGAGTCCGCTCCTTTATGCAGGAGGTAATAGAAAATCTGCTCGTCGTTAAGATATTTGACGTTGCCGATATGATGAAAGACCGCTCGAAGGTGTATCAGGACGAAAATTACTATGCTAAAATAAAACGCAACAGGTGGTCGATTTTCGCAAATATAGGCTTTTCGGCGGCATTTTCGGTGGGCTGGCTTTTCGCGATGCTTTGGAGTGCCGCAAGGCTGAGCCGCGGAGCGATAACCTTCGGAACTCTCACGGCGATAGTTCAGCTTGTGAGTCAGGTGCAAACGCCCGTTACGAGTCTGTCGGGTTACCTGCCGAAATACTATACCATGCTCGCCTCCGCCGACAGGATACTTGAAACCGAGTCGCTCCCAGAGAGCGTCGCATATAATATGCCGGGGCTTGACGTCGGCAAAATATATGATGAGATGTCATATATGGAAATGGAGAGCGTGACCTTCGGCTACGGCAGAGAAAATGTAATAGAGGACGGCTCTGTGCGGATAAACAAGGGCGATTTCACCGTGATTTCGGGAATATCCGGCATCGGGAAAAGCACATTCTTCAAGCTGCTTACAGGGGTGCTTACACCGCAAAAGGGCAGTATAAGTGTTGTGTCCGGCGGCAAAAAATATCATATTGACAAATATATGCGTCCGCTGTTTGCATATGTTCCGCAGGGGAATATGCTGATGAGCGGCACCATACGCGATAACATAAAGCTCACAAACAGCACCGCAACGGACGAGGAGGTGCTCGAGGCGGCAAAAATAAGCTGCGCCTATGATTTTATAAACGAGCTGCCGAGCGGCCTTGATACCGTCCTTATGGAAAACGGCAGGGGACTGTCGGAGGGGCAGATTCAGCGCCTCGCAGTTGCAAGGGCTGTGCTGTCGGGCGCGCCTGTTATGCTGCTTGACGAAGCGACGTCCGCGCTTGACGCCGAAACGGAGAAAAAGCTCCTTTTGGGCCTGAGGTCGTTAAAAGACAGAACGTGCGTTATTATCTCTCACAAAACCGCGGCTTTTGAAGTTGCCGACAGCGTTATAGAGATAAAAGACGGACATTTGCATTCAAAAAAAATATAAATTTATTTTTTCTATTGTAGTATCGGGACGAATTTGATATAATACAAATAATTGTTTTGCGTTAATTAAGTTTAAAAGGAGTTAAAAAGATGGCATATTCATCTTCGGGGAAAACTCATGTTGAGGAGAGCGACAATCTCGACAGCGTCGTTATATACCTCAAAAAAATATTGCAGCATTGGAAAATAGTTGTTATCTCGGCAGTGGTGCTGGCTGTACTCGGCTTTGCCGTTGCAAAGCTCACCTACACGCCGTCGTATTCGTCTAAGATAACGTTTATAGCAAACAATAAATCTTCGGCACTCGCCGTTTCGGGTCAGACTCAGTCGGACCTTAACGCGTCCGCAACGCTTGCCGAGAGTTTTAAATATGTTTTTACAACGACAGAGCTTTCAAAGAGAGTTGCCGACAACAGCGGGTTTAAAGATATTTCCGTTTCAGACATAAAGAACTGGGTTTCGGTTGAGGCCGTTGAAGACACGGCTATAATAAATCTTACCGTGACTACGCCGAATGCCGACGTTTCATACGGAATAGCGAATGCCTATGTAAATAACTATGAGAGCGCCATAAACGCGGCTTTCCCGAGTACCACCTTGACGGTTATCGACCCGCCGCTTCTTGCGAGTGCTCCGAACCGCGATGCGAGCGCAAGAAACTATACTATAGTAGGCTTTGCCGCAGGTCTCGTCATATCAATATTTGCGATTGTTCTTGCGGTAATCGCCAAGGATACGGTTAAAACCGCCGATGATGTTAAGGACAAGCTCGGCGTTGACGTTATCGGTATGGTCGGTCACGTTAACCGTAAAAAGAAGAAAAAGGGTGAGGATTATAAGCCCCTGCTTATTTCCGACAGACGCAGCGGCTTCCCGTTCATCGAAACCTTTAAGATTATAAGAACAAAGATCGAGCACACCGCTCAGCGTGAGAAGTACAAGACTTTTGTGGTAACGAGTACAGCCGAAAACGAGGGCAAGACGACAAGCGCGGTAAACATCGCACTTGCACTCGCACAAAACGGCAAGTCGGTGCTTTTGGTGGACGGCGACTTGCGTAAGCCCGCAGTTGCAAAGCTTCTCGGAATCAATGCCTCCGAGGACGGCGGCGTATACGGTGTCATAAACGGCGAAAAGACTCTCGCCGAGGCGATAAAGTATTCGGAAAAATACAATCTCTTCCTGCTTGTCAGCGGAAAGCCCGTATTTGACCCGTCGGAGCTTCTCTCTACGGACGCTATGTCCGATATAATCAAATCCGCGGAAAAGGAGTTTGATTATATTATAATTGATACGGCTCCCTGCGGAGTTGTGGCTGATGCGTCGATACTTTCAAGCTATGCCGACGGAATACTTCTTGTTGTCAGAAACGATATGGTTGCTTCAAGACGTATTAAGCGCGCCGTTGAAAACCTCGAAAATTCCGGCACCAAGCTCGTCGGATGTATCTACAATGATACAGAGAGCGGTATGCCGAAACGCTTTATGTCGTCCTACAACAAAAAGTACGGCTACGGTTACGGATACGGTTACGGCTACGGCAGCAATCAAAAATAAATAAGTTCGTTTTACGGAGGTTCGCTGCGGCGAATCTCCGCTTTTTTAGTTTTGCCGAAAGCTCGGCTAAGACTCACCGTCAGTCTTTTTCGGCATAAAGCGATGCAGAACTGCGTATACGCTCAAAAAAACGCTGTTTTAGCAATGTTTTTACTAAAAAGGCTATTGCCCATTAAGATTTTATATGTTAAAATTATATAATAATTGTGCGGTTACAGCTTGTAACGGCTTTTCGGAGGTGAGAAAATGCTTTATCACAACGTAATGTGGAAATTCTGTGATGCAGAGGGCAAAACGCTTGACGAAAACATCGAAATCGTGAGAGCCGGTCTTACTGCGTTACCGGAAAAAATTTCCCAAATCAAAAGTCTCACCTTCATTAAAAACGAAGTGGTGTGCGACCGTAATTTTGACGCAATGCTTACAGTTGTCACCGAAAACGAGGACGACCTCAACGCCTATAAAGTTCATCCGGAGCATCAAAAGGTGGCTTCGTATGTTAAAAAAGTCACTTCGGGCAGAGCGGCTGTCGATTATTATAAATAATCCGTAAATTATTATAAAAACAACGGAATATTTATATTATTATACCCCTTGCG
>ENA-OUUV01001283-OUUV01001283.1-human-gut-metagenome-genome-assembly--contig:-NODE-1283-length-12521-cov-4.452992_pt1 | contig 12521 bp, 9 predicted proteins | sample MGYA00237952_ERZ548838 | MGnify/ENA primary metagenome ERZ548838 (study PRJEB26490, sample SAMN05194705) | human gut metagenome | biome: terrestrial biome; feature: human-associated habitat; material... | reverse complement strand
GGAAGCCGGCAAGCGCATCTACGCCACCACCGATAAGGCCCGGGGTGCGCTGAAATCTCTGGCGGACGCCGAGGGCTGGGAGACCTTTGTGGTGCCGGATGACATCGGCGGCCGCTATTCCGTCCTTACCGCCGTGGGCCTGCTGCCCATCGCCGTTACCGGTGTGGATGTGGAGGCCCTGATGGAGGGCGCGGCTGAGATGATGAACGTCTGTGCCGACGGCTCCTACGATAGTCCCGCATGGCAGTATGCCGCCCTGCGGTATGAGCTGTACCGGGCTGGGTACGCCATTGAAATTCTGGGCTGCTACGATCCGGCCTTCCGGTTTATGACGGAGTGGTGGAAGCAGCTCTACGGCGAGAGCGAGGGAAAGGACGGCAAGGGCCTGTTCCCCGCCAGTGTGGAGTTTACCGCGGACCTGCACTCCATGGGTCAGTATATTCAGGAGGGCCGCCGCATCCTCTTTGAGACGATCGTGCGGCTGGGCGCCTCCGACCGGCAGTTGGCCGTTCCTCGGGACGAGACGGACGGCGACGGGCTGAACTTCCTTGCGGGTGCGTCTATGGACCACATCCGGGACCGGGCCACGGAGGGAACGCTCTTGGCCCACAGTCAGGGCGGCGTACCCAACGTCATTGTGAATGTGGGCGGTAAGGGTCCCCGTGAGCTGGGCCGGCTCATCTACTTCTTTGAGTATGCCTGCGGCTTGTCCGGCTATCTGCTGGACGTGAATCCCTTCGACCAGCCCGGCGTGGAGGCGTATAAGAAGAATATGTTTGCCCTCCTCGGCAAGCCCGGCTACGAGGATCGTAAGGCGGAGCTGGAAGCCAAGCTGACCGAAAAGCATTGAGAAAAGCGGAATACGAAAAGCGGAATATGCAAAAAAACACGGCAGAGCATACATTGCTCTGCCGTGTTTATAAACAAATTTTGAAGTTACTTTTTGGGATTGTCTTTTTCCATTCTTTATGGTATGCTATGACTACGAAAGGTCCCGTTAATTACGGAGACGAACTATGACAGGAGTGATCTATTATGGTTAGACTGATTATGGGCGTCAAGGGTTCCGGCAAAACCAAGCAGCTCATCGAACTCATCAACGCTGCCGCAAAGGATGAGGCCGGCAATGTGGTCTGCATTGAGCCGAAGCGTGACATGTCCTACAATATTCACTACAACATCCGCCTGATCGACGCGCAGGAATACGATCTGCACAGCTATGAGGTATTCCGTGGCTTCATCAGCGGTCTGTATGCCGGCAACTACGACATTTCTCAGGTGTTCATCGACAACCTGTGCAAGACCGTGGGCACCGATGTGGATGCGGAGACCGAGAAGTTCCTCAACTGGCTGGATGTATTCGGCGAGCGGAACAACATCAAGTTCACCGTCACCATCAGCGGCGACGTGGAAACTGCTACCGACGGTATGCGAAAGTACCTGTAATTGAATAAAAGAAAACCGCCTTGCTTTTCAGCAAGGCGGTTTTTGCTGTCCGGATTTGAAAGCTCAGCTTTCTTGGGCGTGTAAAGTACCGTTGGGGGTGGAGAGACAGCAGGAGGATACGCCGAAGCAGCGCAGCAGCTGCTGGCGGGCTTCCAGCGCCTTTTCGCTGAGATACCAGACCACCGTATCCTTTGTCTCCAGATAGGCGCAGGCGTAGCGGTCAGAATAGTAGGTGCGGCCTTTGGCTTCCAGTGCGGCCACAGCGTCTCCGTTGAAGGCGGTGGGTTTTCCGGTACCCTTCCGGCCGTGGCCCTCCGCCGTCAAAAGCAGGGCGAGCTTCTCACCGGGGATCTGGTCATTCAGAGTGCTGAGCGCGTAGTAGACGGTCTCCAAAGGCTCCATGGCATATACGGGAACAGCGCCGTCCGTGTCCTCATGTCCGGACACCTGCAGCACGATCCGGTCTGCGGCCTTTCCGAGAGCCTGATAGTCCGGAATTGCTTCCCTTCGGGCCGGGGCGCTTGCCGCCACATACAGCTTTTTCTCCGGCACAGCGGCCCGGAGCGCCTGTACGAAGGCAGCCAGGGCGTCGCCATTTTCAGCGGACGGGGTGATGTTCAGATAAACGCCGTCATAGCTGCTGTCGGTCAATGCTTCGGCAACTGCCGTGGCTGCGGCGGCGGTGCTCTTCAAAACGCCGGACTGACCGGAAATACCCAGCAGGACCGTCTGGCCGGAGGCGGTTGCTGTTTCCATGACCTGTTTCTGCGTATTGCTGACACTCAAAGCCAGCCGAGGGTTCTGACCGCCGGTCAGCGTTCCCGCTATGAGTATGACGGTCTGATATCCGGAAAGGTCCTCCGCTTCCTCGCCGGAGCGGAGAAGGACCATGGCCTCATTTGCGGTCTGAGCAGGGTGCAGTTTGTCATACAGGCGGCTGAGCATGACAGCAGCCTGTTCCCGGGTGGCGTACCGATCCGGCACGAACAGATCATTCCCCATACCGCTGACCAGACCCAGCTCGTAGGCCATAGCGATATGCCCCTTGTTGGTGGTCACGTCCCGGAAGGGAAGCGGATCATCTTCCGCAAGACCGGCGATGGGCCCGTAGCCCAAGGCCCGGATCAGCATGACTGCCAATTCCTCCCGGGTGATGGGATCGCCGGGACGGAAATCGCCGGTCTGACGGGTGACTGCCCCGTGCTCATAGCAGGCCCGGAGGGCCGGCTCATACCAGGCGCCCTGAGGCACATCCGAAAAGATCCGGTAGTAGGTCTCACCGCTCTGCCAGCCGAAAAAACGGCTGAGTGCCACGGCGAAGCCCGCCCGGGTCATGGGCTGGCCCACGCCGAAGGTATCGGCGGTCTTGCCCTGAAACCATCCCTGAGCCGCGCAGCGGTCGATGGCGGTTGCCGCCCAGTGGTTGGACGGCACATCCTGAAAGGAAGCCGCCCCGGCGGGAACGGTAAGCGCCCCGCTCAGCACCGCGCACAGGCACAGGCAGGCGGTCAGCTTTTTCAAAATCGTTCGTTTCATCTATCTGCCTCCTTATGGAAAGGGTATCCGTTTTTGGACTTTATTAGACGGTTTTGGGAAAAACTCCCATCTATTGTAGCAGACAGCGGCCTGTTCGTCAAATCCGGAGGGAAAACTGGCTGAAAAACAGGGAAAAAACCGAAGGGACCTCTTTCGCTGAGCAGAAAAATGTGGTATCCTATATGCGCTTTATGAACTCTTACGGAGGATTGATTATGAACAACAACGAGATCCTGCTTTTAAAGCTGGGCGAGGTGGTGCTGAAGGGCCTGAACCGCCGCAGCTTTGAGGATAAGCTGGTGAGCAATGTCCGCCGCCGGATGAAGCCCTGCGGCAGCTTCCAGATCTACATTCGCCAGAGCACTATCTATGTGGAGCCTCAGACCGAGGACTGCGACATGGAGGCCGCCTTCAAGGCTGCCCGTCAGGTGTTCGGAATCGTGACGGTGGCCCGCGCCGTCCCTTGCGCCAAGGAGATGGACGCCATTGTGGAGACCGCCAAGACCTATCTGGCGGATGAATTTGCCAAGGCCAGAACCTTCAAGGTGGAGAGCCGCCGGGCGGACAAGCAGTTCCCTATGAACTCCATCCAGATCTCCCAGTATGTAGGCGGTGAGCTGGGGCAGTTCTTCAACGTGAAAGCGGATATGCACCATCCTGATCTTACGGTTTATGTGGAGATCCGGGAGAAGTACGCCTATATCCACACGCCCTCTGTCCCCGGCGCCGGCGGCCTGCCCATCGGCATGGGCGGCCGGGCGGTGAGCCTGCTTTCCGGCGGTCTGGACAGCCCCGTTTCCTCCTATATGATTGCCCGCCGGGGCGTGGAGCTGGAAATGGTGCACTTTGTTTCTCCCCCGTATACCTCCCAGCAGGCGCTGGACAAGGTGCTGGAGCTGGCCCGGCTGCTGACGGTGTACTGCGGCCGGATGATCGTCCACATCATCCCCTTCACGGAAATTCAGGAGGAGATCCGCCGCCAGTGCCCCGAGGAATACTTTACCCTCATCATGCGCCGGTTTATGATGCGGCTGGCAGAGGCAGTGGCCCGGAAGTCCCACGCCTCTGCGCTGGTTACCGGCGAATCTCTGGGTCAGGTGGCCAGCCAGACCATCAAGGCCCTGGGTGTCACGGAGGACGTGACGAAAATGCCCGTTCTGCGGCCCCTCATCGGCACCGACAAGGTGGAGATCATCCGCATGGCCCGGGAGATCGGCACCTACGAGACCTCCATTCTGCCCTATGAGGACTGCTGCACGGTCTTTACCCCCCGCCACCCCGCCACCCGGCCGGTGCTGGAGGATGTGGTGCAGGCGGAATCCGTTCTGGATATTGACGGCCTGGTGGCCAAGGCCCTGGAGGGCGAGACCTGGGTTCGGGTAAAGCCCTGACCGGATCGGAAAGAAGGCATCTGTTATGTCACATACCGCTGAGATCATTGCCGTCGGTACGGAACTGCTTCTTGGAAATATCACCAACACCAACGCCAGCGAGATCTCACGGGCGCTGTCTGCTGTTGGTGTCAATGTGTTCTGGCATACCGTGGTAGGGGACAACCCGGAACGGCTGCGGGAGGCGCTGGACATCGCCCGGAAGCGGGCGGACGTCATCCTCACCACTGGCGGCCTTGGCCCCACCTATGACGATCTTACCAAGCAGACCGTCTGCGAGACCTTCGGCAAGCCGCTGGTCCTGCGGGAGGATGTGCTGGAGCATATTCGGACTTATTTTGCCCGGAACGTCCACCTGACCATGCCGGAAAATAACCGCCAGCAGGCGGAGTTTCCCGCCGATTGCGTGATCTTCGACAATCCGGTGGGCACCGCTCCCGGCTGCGCCTTTGAAGCGGAGGGGGTGCACGTGCTGATGCTGCCCGGTCCGCCCTTTGAAATGCGGACCATGCTGCAAAGCTGGGCGGTCCCCTATCTGCGGGGACTTTCCAAGGAGGTCATTGTGTCCCATGACATTATGACCTTCGGCCTTGGGGAAAGCCCTATGGAGGATCTGATGCGGGAGCGGATCTCCCGGATGGGGAATCCCTCCCTCGCCACCTACGCCAAGCCCAGCGAGGTCCGGCTCCGCGCTACCGCCAAGGCGGACAGCGCAGCGGCGGCGGAGGCCATGCTGGCCCCGGTGGTGAAAGAGGTGACGGATTATTTGGGAGACGTGGTGTACGGCGTGGATGTCCCTAATCTGGAAACCGTCTGCATGACACACCTGAAGGAAAAGGGCTGGACCTTCGCCACGGCGGAAAGCTGCACCGGCGGCCAGATAGCCGCCCGGATCACGGCCCTGTCCGGGGCCTCCAGTGTGTATCGGGGCGGCGTGGTGAGCTACTGGACCAGCGTAAAGGCAGAGGTGCTGGGGGTGCCCCAGACGCTTCTGGACCAATACGGCGCCGTGTCGGAGGAATGTGCCCGATCCATGGCGGAAAATGCCCGGCGGATCACCGGAGCTGACATTGGCCTGTCCGTCACCGGCGTGGCCGGTCCGGACCCGGACGAGCGCAACAACCCGGTGGGACTGGTGTATGTGGGTCTGGCGTCCCCCGATGGGACGTGGTGCCGGAAGCTGGAGTTGGGCAAGCGCCGCCGGGATCGCATTCAGGATCTGGCTGCCAACCACGCCTACGATATGCTGCGCCGCTGCCTGACTGGACTGCCGGTGGAGCAAAGCGGCACCGGAAAACACATGGAAAAGCTGTAAAACGCGACGAAAATCGCAAATAACAGCAAAATGACAGCAAAAAGGACACTGGCTTGTATAACAAGCCAGTGTCCTTTTTATCATTATGATGCTTGCGTTGTTGTCGATCGGATCACTTCAGGACCCGGACGCAGCCCTCGATCAGGCTCATGGTGACGGTATCGCCCACGCTGAAACGCTCCGTCAGCTGGGGGTTGTAGACCTCCACGATGATGGGCTGCTCATTCAGCATGACCTCGTACTCGATCTTGGCGCCGTAATAGGTGGCACGGGAAACGGTACCGGGGAGAGCACCGGCATCCTTGGTAAGCAGGAAGGATTCGGGGCGGACCGTCAGGCAGCAGGCACCGCCCACTTCCACACCCTCCATCTTGCCGGGGGCGGGGATGGAGAAGGTCTTTCCACCAATCTCCACCAGCGCGGCCTCGCCGTCACGGCCCTTGAAGATGCCGTCGATGAAGTTGGCCTTGCCGATGAAGTTTGCCACAAAGCGGCTGGCGGGCTGCTCGTAGATCTCCTGAGGAGTGCCCTGCTGGCAGATAACGCCGTCCTTCATGATGACCACCTTGTCGGAGATGGCCATGGCCTCGGACTGGTCATGGGTGACGTACAGAGAGGTGATCCCCAGCCGCTGCTGGAGGGCGCGGAGCTCATCCCGCATGCTCTCGCGGAGCTTGGCGTCCAGGTTGGACAGGGGTTCGTCAAACAGCAGCACGGAAGGCTCGATGACCACGGCGCGGGCCAACGCCACACGCTGCTGCTGGCCGCCGGAGAGCTGGTTGGGGAACCGCTTCTCCATGCCTTTGAGCTGCATCAGCTCCACTACGTCATTGGTGCGGCGGATGATCTCATCCTGAGGGATCTTGGCCACACGCAGACCGTAGGCGATGTTCTCCCAGATGTTCAGGTGGGGGAACAGGGCGTAGGACTGGAACACCATGGAGATGCCCCGCTTGTTGGGGGGGATCTTGGCTACGTCCCGGTCTCCGATGAACACGTTGCCGCTGGTGGGATACTCAAAACCGGAGATCATCCGCAGGGTGGTGGTCTTGCCGCAGCCGGAGGGGCCCAGCAGCGTCACCATCTCGCCGTCCTTGATCTCAAGGTTGATATGGTCCACAGCCACGAAGTCCTTGCCGGTATCGGGCTGCTGGAAAATTTTGGTCACGTCCTTCAGGACTACGCCGGAACTCTTCTTGCTGAAGCCCAGCTTCTCGTTCTTCTCTTGGCTCATTTTGATTCCTCCGTTTTCGATTTAGCCTGAGGCACCTTGGAACGGGGCGCCAGCAGAAGGTTGATGACGGTGTTGAACAGGCCGATAAACACCAGCAGAATGCCTACCATCATCGTGACAAAGGCAGCTGCCTGCCCGTATTTCGCCAGGTCAAACAGGGAGTAGATGTTGCTGGTGACCAGCTTCCACCGGGGAGAGACCAGGAAAATGACCGCGCTGACGGCAGTGATGGCCTTGGTGAAGGAGTAGACAATGCCGGAGAAGAAGGCGTTTTTCAGCATGGGCAGCGTAATGCGGCGGAAGGAATAGCCGGTGTCGGCGCCCAGAATGGTAGAGGCCTCTTCAATGGAATTGTCGATCTGCAGCAGGGTGGTGGTGCCGGACTCGATGGCTACCGGCATGTTCCGGAAGGTGAACACGATCACCAGAATCAATCCAGTGCCAGTGAGGGCCAGCGGCTTGGAGTTGAAGCCCAGGATGTAGCTGATGCCCAGCACGGTGCCGGGAACAGCGAACATCAGGACGGAGGCGACCTCGATAAAACGCTTGCCGTAGTAGTTCCGCTTGGCGGTGATATAGGCGATGACCATGCCCAGCAGGCCGCCGATCACGGCGGAGATCAGGCCCAGCGTCATGGAGTTTTTCAGGCTGTCCCAGCCGTACTGGAGCGCCTTGCGGTACTGATCCAGCGTCAGGGAGAAGTCCACGCCCCAGGTGCGGACAAAGGAGGCAAAAATCACCGTGCCGTAGAACAGAATGATGATGGCGGAAACGATTAGGCAGAAAGCAAACAGGGGCCACTTGATGTGGGGTTCCTCAATGAGCTTCCGGGCCTGGGTGGGCTTGCCGGTGACTGTGACAAAGCTCTTTTTGTTGACCCAGTATTTATTGAGAAGATACGCGATGACTGCGGGCAGAAGCAGCAGCAGCGCCAGCACGGAGCCCTTTCGCATATCATAGCTGCCGGTGATAATGTTGTAGACCTCAATGGAGAGGGTGGTGTAGTCGCCGCCGATGGTAGCCGGGTTGGAGAAGTCCTCCAGAGACTGGATGAACACCAGCAGCGCGCCGGAGATGATGCCGGGGAGGGACAGGGGGAAGGTAACCGTCCAGAAGGTTTTCCAGCGGCCTGCGCCCATGTTGCAGGCGGCATCCTCTACAGAGGCGTCGATGGAGGCCAGAATGCCGGAGAGGGTCAGGTAGGCGATGGGGAAGAAGCTCATCACCTGAACCACAATCAGGCTCTTGAGGCCGTATACGCTGCTGCCGGTGATGCCAAGCAGGTTCTTGGAAATCAGACCCTGCTTGCCGAAGAGGAAGATAATGGACAGGGACAGCACGAAGGGCGGGGAGAGGATGGGCAGCGTGGCCATGGTCTTGAAAAAGCCCTTGGCCGGTACGTTGACCCGGGTGACGGTATAGGCAAAGACATAGCCGATGAAGGTGGCGATGACGGCCACAATCAGGCCCAGCGCCATGGTGCGGCCGAAGACCTTGCCGTACCGGGGCGTTTGCAGGATGGTGATGAGATTGGCCAGAGAGAAGGCACCGGTCTCATCCGTAAGGCTGTAGATCAGCGTTTTGGCCAGAGGATAGATGACGAACAGCAGCAACAGCGCGAACGAGAGGATGATGGCAATCAGCAGCAGGGGCTGGCGCAGGATCATCTTCGTTTCATTGAGGCGCTTTGCGCGGGTAGTGGCATTTGCCATGAGCGTTCCTCCTGAGTGAGAGTGTCAAAAGCGGCGGGAAAGCTGCGCAAGGGAGTTCCGCCTTCTCTGTCTTGGTATGCGGGCCCCCTCCCCTTGGGGGAGGAGGCCCGTTTGCGGGAAATCAATCAGAAATCTATTGGGATCAGCCCTCGGGCTTGGTGGCGATCTTATTCTCGAACTGCTCGCAGTACTCGCTCTTGACGCTGGCAGCCCAAACGGCGTCATAATCAATCACGGGAACCTCATCCAGCGTCACCAGACCGTCGGCCACAGGAGCGGCGGTGTTGGTGGGAACGCGGAAGGAGTCGTTTTCGGCGTAGCAGCCCTGACCGGCCTCGGAGGTCATCCAGTCGATGAACTTCTTGGCGTTCTCCTGCTCGTCGGCCTTGCCGCCCTTGATGAGGGCCATGGCGCCCACCTCATAACCGGTGCCGTCGGTGGGGAAGCTCAGCTCAATGTGATAGCCCTCGGGAGTCAGCTGCAGGGCGTCGTGAGAGAAGGTGAGGGCGATGGCGGCCTCACCGATGGCCACGGCATTGGGAGCGGCGGAGCCGGACTTGGTGTACTGACTCATGTTGGTGTTCAGCTTTTCCAGATAGTCCCAGACCTGATCGTCGCCCTTGAGCTGAACCAGCGTGGCCAGAACGGTGTAGGCGGTGCCGGAGGTGGCGGGGTGGGCCATGATGATCTCACCCTTAAACTCGGGCTTCAGCAGGTCTTCCCAGCTGGTGGGATATTCCAGACCCTTTTCGGCAAACCAGTCGGCGTTGCAGGCGAAGGCGATGCAACCCACATAGATGGGGTTCCAGGTACCGGTGGGATCCAGATAAGTAGAGGGTGTCTTGTCCAGATTGGGAGACTGATAGGCTTCCAGCAGGCCCTTATCCACGGCGGCGATGTAGTTATCCGTAGAGCCGCCGAACATCAGCGTTGCCTGAGGATTGTCCTTCTCAGCTTCCACACGGGTCAGCATCTCACCGGCGGAGAGGCGGACATAGTTGATCTTGATGCCGGTTTCCTGCTCAAACTTGTTGAAATAGTAGATGACTTCGCTTTCGGGGAAGGCGGTGTAAACGGAGAGTTCCTTGCTGCCGGAGGATTCGGCGGGCTGCTCGGTCTTGGAATCGTCAGTCTTGGGAGCCTCGGTCTTGCCGCCGCCGCAGGCGGTGAGGGCCAGCAGGCTGGTGGCAGCCAGCAGAGCGGCGAACAGGCGCTTAGTGGATTTCTTCATAAATCGTTTCTCCTTCTCATCCATTATTTATTTCCATTCCGCACTGCGGAAGAGAAAACACGGCTTTGCGGGAAACTTGGACAGTTCCTCTTTGCGGGAAACAAGCTGCGGACCAACTTATAGCACCAGTTGTCCTGACTTCTATCCGGGCCCGCAATTCATTTCTATGTAGGCGGTTCGCAGTTTAGCATGGACAGGCGGCATCCGGTCAGACGCTGCGCAAACACTCCAACTTATGGCAGTGTAAACAATGAACACATATGTGCAACCGTTTACATTGACAACAATACCACATATTTCCAAATGCGTCAATGAAGAATGTGCTTTTTCTACATTTGATGCAAAAAGAACCCTGCATGCTTTGTACAAAATGGACAATGCGGCTTGCGGCCGCACGGCTTTTGCTTTTGGCGCATACACAAATGACCGCAAATGATGACGAAGAATATTGGAGGCCTGCGCCATGTAAAAGTCCTTTTCAGCTGCGTTTTATGTAACCGCTTACATTATAAATCAAGAGGGCAGCACATAAAAAGCCTCCGCCAAACGGCGGAGGCTTTTGCTTTGTTGAAAACAGGCAACCACGGGCTATGCCCGTGGAATAAAAAAGGCTAAGCCTATGAGAGGGAAAAGATAAACCTCCCATGCTACAATCGAAGCAGGTTTGCCGACCGCAAGAAAAGTAGCAGAGGAGGAATATCCATGTTTGGAACACAAAAGAAAGAGGAAATAGATAGTCTTGCCCATACACGCTGGAACTGTAAATAACACATAGCCTTTGCAATGGTATTTTCAATCACACATTGTTGTGTGAATTTCATCAAGGCAAGCTGTTACTCCATTTAACGATACCTTTTGAAGAAAAGCCAAAGACCAACTTACCGAGCGACAATCTCAAGTACTACCGTCAGCGAAAACAGATGACAACAAGACAGTTGGCGGAAAAGCTGGATATTGTACCATCAACTGTTGTGATGTATGAAAATGGAAAACGTCCTATTCCTTATGATGTAGCTATTAAGCTGGCAGATGTTTTGGAAATCGAAGCGACCTTACTCTGTGATGATTTCTCCCGTTTCCTTTCTGTACCCTATACCGAAGCGCTAAAGAGCGTTAGAACGGCTCTGAGGCTGTCACAGAAGGCTTTTGCAGAACGGATAGGGATTGTACCAAGCTACTACTATAAAATCGAAGAAGGCAATCGCAGACCGTCACGAAAGGTTTATCAGAAGATATATGCTGCGCTTGAAACGACCAGTCTACAAACTTCACTTTTAGGGGAGCATCCATTACAATGAAGGTAAAAGACAAAACGATTGGAGGAGTGACTATGGCACAGAATTTGACTTATACCCGTTGCGGTGATTATCTTATCCCTGATATTCGGTTAAGCTACACAAGCGATAAACCGCTTGGAAAATACGGCAGGATGCGCAGAGCTTATCTGGAGCAAAACAACCCTATGTTACTCGATGATTTAATTCTTACTGAAACTTTGTTCCCGCATCTTTGGAAAATTGATGAGATAGCACATTGCAGAATGGAGCGGCTGACGGAGAAGCTTTTGGAAAGAAATCCCGCTCCGGATAAAGCAACTCAACAACTTGCATGGGTTCAGCACATGAATATGCTGAAAGCACAGGCTGAAGAAATTATAGTTGCAGAGCTGATTTACAGTTAAATAACCAATAAAAGAATGGGCTGGCTCGAAAGGGTCAGTCCATTTGTTATGCAGAAGAACAATTCTTGAATTGTGTTTTTGACAGTTCCAGAATTGTGATTTTCACAATTCGAGAGTTGTGAAAATCACAATGTAATAATACTGATAATAACTATCAATATGTTCGACAAAGATGAAGAGTATGACTCCATAGGCCTTCAATCACCGTCCCTCGATGAAGTTTTTAGATGCGAATATGAATACATTGACATGGTGCGAGCGGGAATCAATTTGGCTATAGAGCCTAAGGTTGTATATAAGGTTCCGTTTGGTATGAACGATCAGAAGTATGAATTAGAATTCCGGATAGGTCACGATAACCGACTCGGGCTTTTGGAAGACCTCGACAGAAAGTGCGAATTGATTCTGCCACTACACACCAACGAGATATATGCTTCTAATACTTCAATTGAAGCGTTCTTGAATCTGGATTACGCACAGTTTATTGCTGTGAAAGACTTCTTACATCCAGAAGCACAGTATTCTACAGAGCACGGAGTCAAAGGAGAAGAATACGACAATGTGATTTTTGTTATCAGTAAAGGATGGAACCAGTATCAATTTGAAACCTATGCTCCAATGATAACAAAAAAAGCTGTCATCCCAAGTGGAAAACAAGCTTCCTTTGAGCGTAACCGCAATTTGTTTTATGTATGTTGTTCAAGGCCAAAGAAAAAGTTGATTTTCTTTGTAACGGTTCCTATTGATTCCACCTTCAAATCGTTTTTGGTTGAACTTGTTGGAGAACAGAATATTTTTACCTTCAGCCAGTATATCGAAAGAAAATCGATTAAGTAGTCAGAAGTAAGACATCACTCATCGTTCTTTGAATGGTGAGTGATGTTGCTATAAATTCAATTATTATTTCATAGACTCTTTTCTGTTGCTTATTTCATAAGGCAAATTACAAGAACAGCGGATAAGGTAAAATAAGTT
>ENA-OUUV01001282-OUUV01001282.1-human-gut-metagenome-genome-assembly--contig:-NODE-1282-length-12556-cov-6.336533_pt1 | contig 12556 bp, 9 predicted proteins | sample MGYA00237952_ERZ548838 | MGnify/ENA primary metagenome ERZ548838 (study PRJEB26490, sample SAMN05194705) | human gut metagenome | biome: terrestrial biome; feature: human-associated habitat; material... | reverse complement strand
AGCAGAGCCAATCCACCGCACCCGCCGCGCGCGCGCCGAAGGTCGTCGGGGAGCAGCAGTACACCCAGCGCACCTACACGCCGACGCAGGATGCCATGGACGCCATGATGCAGGAGTGGGAGGAAAGCCATGCGTAAGGAAATCATGCAGGCACTGCAGCAGGAGTACGAGCAGCAGCGCCTCAAAAATTCGCAGGAGGAGCTTCGGCGGCGGCAGGAGGTTATCACCCGCTGCCCGGAGATTGGGCAGTACCTCGCCGAGCGGCAGAACCTGATTTTCGGCGGCGTGCGCGGCATCCTGAACGGCAAAGCGGCGGCGGATGACCTGCCCGCCCGCATGGACGTGATGAACAAGCGCATCGCCGATTTGCTCCGCCAAAGCGGCTTCCCGGCGGATTATCTTGACCCCGTCTACCGCTGCAAGCAGTGCCGCGACACGGGCTACGTCGGCGAGCCGATTCGCGAAATGTGCCCGTGCCTGCGCAGTGCGTTCTATGCGCGGCTGTACCGCGAGGTCGGCTTGGGCGAAAAGGCGGAGCAGTCGTTCGCCGCGTTTGACCCGAATGTGTTCTCCGACCAGCCGCTGCCGGGCAAAAAGTACAGCCAGCGGCAATTGATGGACATGCTGCGCCACCAGTGCGAACAGTACGCCGAAAAGTACCCCAACGCCGCGACGATGGATCTGCTGCTGATGGGGCAGAGCGGTCTGGGCAAAACGTACCTGATGCACGCCATCGCGAAGCGATTGCTGGAGCGCGGCTTCAACGTGATGATGATCAGCGCCTACCGCTTCCTGGACGTCGCCCGCCGCGCGTACTTCTCCGGCAAACAGGAGGAAATGGACACGCTGATGGATACCGACGTGCTGATGATTGACGACATGGGCGTTGAACCGCTGATGGAGAACATCACCATCGTGCAGTGGTTCAACCTCATCAACGAGCGGCAGCTGCGCGGCAAAGGCACGGTCATCAGCACCAATTTGAACGTGGAGGAGCTGCGCCGCCGCTACACCGAGCGCATCACATCCCGCCTGCTGGATGGAAAACAGTGTATGCTGCTGCAATTCTTGGGCGACGACGTAAGGAGGAACAAGGCGTGATTCAGCTTTATATCAGCAAGAAGAATTTCGACGCGCAGAAGGCGGAGCGCTTCTTCAAGGAGCGCCGCGTGCAGGTGCAGGTGATGGATTTGAAGAAGCACAAGCTGGGCGAGCGCGAATTGCAGACGATGGCGAAGGACGTGGGGATGCAGGGGCTTCTTGACCGCGAGGACAAGCGCGCGAAGGAGCATCCCGCGTGCTACTGCAATATCGACAGCGTGATTATGACCGCGATTCAGGAAAACCCGTGGCTGCTGAAATCCCCCATCGTCCGCAGCGGACAAAAATGCACCATCGGCTACCAGCCCGAAATTTGGGAAAGCTGGCTGAAGGCGGATAAATAACGGCTCAGGCGAAGCCCCAAAAAGCTGCACGCGGGCAGAGTAAGGAAGAGAACTCAACTCAATCGCGAAAAGGGGTCAAGGGGGGATCCCCCTTGCGGAGTCCAGAGGCAGAGCCTCTGGTGGGGTTTGGGGCAACGCCCCAACTGTTACACCGTCAATCCAACTATGCTAAACGCGCTCAACCCTGCCGCCTTAGCCGCAGGCAGCGAAGCGTCCCTGCGCAGTAACTTTGCGCGTCCGCAGACGCGCCCCCAAGCTGCTTTTTCCGCCAAGATTTCGTGAAGCCCCCCAACAATTCCGCATTCCGCATTAAAAAACCGCCTGCCCACGCCAATCACCGCATGAGCAGGCTTTCCTTCATTCTAAATAGAGTGCTGATGCCGCCGCGACCCCCGCGTCGTGCGTAATCGTCAGCAGCAGATGCCCCGGATAGCGCAATGCCGCTTCGCCGGATAGCGCCGCCGTCGGCTGCCCCTGCGCCGTGTGCGAGATGGCAATCTCCGTCAGCGGAAAGGCAATGCCGCAGCCGAGCGCTTTGACAACGGCTTCCTTCGCCGCGTACAGCCCCGCCAGCGTGTCTGCCGCCGACGCGCCGCGGCTGCGCAGGTACGCGATTTCCTCTTTCGTCAGGATGCGCTGGAGGAAATGCGTGTTGTCAAGCTGCTGTGCCATCCGGTCGATGCCGCAGATATCCAGCCCGATGCCGCGCAGCTCAGACATAGCCCATGACCCCGCGCACGGATACGTCGCCGGACAGCACGCGCTGCAATACGCCGCTTTCGTCGCGAACCAGCAGTGCACCCGTCTCGTCAATATCCTCCGCCGTGCCGATGAAGTCAATTTCCGTGCCGATGACGTGCACCCGGCTGCCCAGCGTGCAGCAGTGGCGGCGGTACGCTTCCTGTATGCCGGGGAAGCCGTGCTCCTCCAGCAGCGTCATGTTGTCCTCCAGCGCCTTCAGGTAGTGCACGACAATCTCCCGGCGCACGGGCGGATTGGCAAACTCCTCCAAGGCGGCGGCGCGGTCAGACAGCTCCGGCGGATATGCCCCGCGCAGCACGTTCAGCCCCGTGCCGACGACAACGTACTCAATCTGGTCGAGGTCAGCGCTGATTTCCAGCAGAATGCCGCACAGCTTCTTGCCGGAGAACACGAGGTCGTTGGGCCACTTAATCTGCGCGTCAATGCTCGTCACTTCGCGGACGGCGTGCGCCATCGCCATCGCGGTCGCGAGGGTAATCAGCGGCGCGTTTTTCGGCGGGAGCTTCGGCCGCAGGAGGACGCTCATCAGGATCGCCTGCCCCGCGGGGGCTGACCATGTGCGCCCCAGCCGCCCTTTGCCCGCCGTCTGGCATTCACACAGGCACAGGCTGCCGCTCGGCGCGCCCTGCACCGCCATCTGCTTCACCAGCGTGTTGGAGGATGTGATGGTGTGCTCGTAGTGGTTGATGGCACGTCCAAGCGTCTTGGTCGTCAGCTGATTCACCCAGAAAATGGGGTCGAGGCTGTCGCCGGGGATGAGGCGGTAGCCGCGGCGGCCGGCGGCTTCAATTGGCCAGCCGTCTTCGCGCAGCTGGGCAATGCGCTTCCACACGGCGGCGCGGCTGATGCCCAGTTCCTGACTGATTTTTTCGCCGGAGACATAATCGCCGCCGGAGAGGATTGCAAGAATGTCATTCATCGGTTTCATCTCCTGAAAAGAGGTGCTTTTGTTGGAATATATGGTTTTGCCGGAGCAGGACGGAATGCGCCTGCGCGATGTGCTGCGCCGCGTGATGGGCGTGAGCTACACGGCGATGAAGTCCGCCAAGTGGAACGGCGGCATCACGGTGGACGGCGTCGTGACCCCGGTGGATGCGTTTGTGCGCGCCGGGCAGGTGGTGGCAATCCGCTTCCGGGAGAACGCGCCGGTGTACGCGGTCAAGCCGTATGACCTGCCGCTGACCATTGCGCATGAGGATGACTGGCTGTTCGTGATTGACAAGCCCGCCCCGCTGGCGAGCCAGTCCAGCGCCCTGCACCCGGACGACACGCTGGAAAACGCGCTGTACGCTCATTTACGCTGTCCGACGGATTTCGTCTACCGTCCGGTGAATCGGCTGGATAAGGGCACAAGCGGGCTGATGATTGTCGCCAAGGACGCGCACGTTCAGCACCGTTTGCAGGCGCTTCTGCATACGCCGGCGTTCATCCGGACGTATCAGGCGGTGGTGGAGGGCTGCCCGGATGACGACTGCGGCGTGATTGACGCGCCCATCGGCAAGGAGGACGCCGCCAGCATCCGCCGTATTGTGACCGCATCCGGCAAGCCGTCGGTGACGCACTATCGCGTGCTGAAGCGCGGAAAAACGCGCGCGCTGGTGGAATTGGTGCTTGAAACCGGGCGCACGCACCAAATCCGCGTGCATATGGCGTCCATCGGCTGCCCGGTCGTCGGGGATTTCCTCTATGGCACGGAAATTCCGCAATTGCCGGGGCGGTTCGCGCTGCACGCCAGCGCCTTGACGCTCCATCACCCGATGATGGGGGATTGGCTGTCGCTTACCTCGCCTTTGCCGGAATCGCTTGCGACACTGCTTGACTGATGGCGGATTGCAGGAAGTCCAAACCCCGCTTCCGCTGGATGGCAAGCTGCGCGTCCACCACGGCGAAATCCGGATGCGTGGGGTCGGCGACTTGCAGCGTGCGCAGCAGCTGGTCAACGCGGCTGTTGCGGCTTTCGGGGTCGTCCTCGCGGTAGCGGCGGAGAATCGTGCAGGGCGTGTGCAGCAGGAGGGAAAACGCGGCGGCGTGGAAGCTGTCCGTCAGCACCATGCTCGCGCCCGCAATCAGCCGAAGCCACTGCGCGGGGGTCACGCCCTTCGCCAGCGGATACGCGGACTGGAGGGCCGATTCCGTCCGCGGAATGACGCGCACGCCGAGACCTGTTTTCTGCCGAATCTGCTCCACCTGCGTCCAGTACGCGGGATTGTCCGCCAGAAAGAAGCACAGAATATCATTGCCCATCGGAATATCGCCGCCGATGAGTTCCAGCCACTTTTCGCGCGGCAGGAGCATCACCGGGTCGGGCATGACGGCGGGCTTTTTGCCGATGAGGGTCTGCAGGAGCGCCGCCCCCTCTTCCTCCCGGACGGAGATGGCGGCGAACCCCTTTGTTAATGCGGCGATTTTGCGCCCTTTCGCGCTGTCCGTCATCGTCGATACGCCCAGCGACGGCGCGTAGGCGACTTTCGGCTTCTTCGTGAAATTCAGGAAATACGCCGGATTGAGCCACGTCGGCGACCAAATCTGGTCTGACCCGCAAATCAGCGCGTCATATGACAGCGCTTGATGCGCCAGCGCGCTCTGGTCGCGGCAGACGGGCGACAAAATCATCTGCGTCTGCCGGAACGCATCAAAGCCCTCGTTCAGCCCGCGCGCCGCGCTGCGCTTTTTCATGCCGTCCAAAATCAGGCGGGGCGAATTGCCGCTGCACAGCAGATTCTTCATCTTTTCCGTCTGCGAGGGAACATAGTCGATATGCTCTGCGTCGTACCCCAGGGAACGGACGGCGTTTTGCAGCGCCCACGCCTGAAGAATCGACCCGTAGTTGTCATTGTGCAGGAAGGTCATGATGCCGATTCGTGCCATGCGCTCACCTCTATCGCGAAAGTTCGCTATCATTATAGCATACTTCTTCGCTGGAAGCAAACAAAACCGCGAAATCCGCTGGACAAGCGGCGCGAATCGGCGTACAATGGGGTGGGGGATTTACGACTGCACGCTTTCCAGCCACTTCTCCAGCGTGACCTCGTCGTCAAAGCCCATGCCCGCGCGCACGTCCTCCTGCACATCGTCCGGCAAGTCGCTCAGCGGCACGCCGAGTTCGCGCACCAGCGCCAGCGCGTCGCCGTAACGGTTGCGGAAGATGCACAGCTGCCCGCTTTCGTCCGGCATCAGCACAACATGCTCCGGGCAGTAGAGGGCAAGCGCGCGTTCCATGCTCACCTGCGCGGGTGAAAACGACGTGATGACCCACTGGTCGTACTTCGCGGCGAGTTCGTCCTTCGTCATGCCGGCCAGTTCGGCTGGCAGGCGCTGGCGGCGCGTCATTTCGTGCCCGCAGGGGGAAAAGGTGACGCGCTGGAGCAGCTCACACTCGGCGCTCAGGCGGGCGGAGGCGTCGGAGGCGGTCAGTGCGCCGTCCTCGGCGTCGGGTGCGGCGGCGCGGCTGGGCTTCAAGCCGAAGCAGAGCAGCAGGGCGAGCGCCGTCAGCATCAGCACCCCGCGCAGCAGGGCGGCACGGTCGACGGTTGCGCGAATGACGGCATCCTTGCGTTTTTTGTCCATGTTCATCGCTCCTTTCTGCCTTAGCATGGCAAAGCGGCGCGAAATTCATTCATCACATAAAGGAGATTTTTTTGATGATTCAGGCGGTTTTGTTTGATTTGGACGGTACGCTGACGAACACGATTGACGACATTGCCACGGCGATGAACCGCGCCTTGAAGATGTACGGTCTGCCCGGCTGGGAGACGAAGGAATACTGCTACCTCGTCGGCAACGGCGCGAAGATTCTGGCGCAGCGGGCGGTTCGCGACCGGCAGGACTTGGCGGACGCGGTGCAGGCGGAGTATCAGGCGTACTATGAGAAGCATACGCAGGTGAAAACGCAGCCCTACGATGGCATTCCGGAGCTGCTGCACGCCTTGGCGGAGCGCGGTTTGAAGCTGGCGGTGCTCTCCAATAAGCCCGACGCGGATACGAAGAACGTCATCAGCCACTTCTTCCCGGATGTACCGTTCAGCGTTGTGCGCGGGCAGGTGGAGGGCGTGCCGGTGAAGCCGGACAAGGCGGGCGCGCTGCTGGTGGCGGAGCAGCTCGGCATTGCCCCGGCGGATTTCCTCTATCTGGGCGACACGAAGGTGGACATGACCTGTGCGTGCAGCGCGGGCATGAACCCAGTGGGCGTGCTGTGGGGCTTCCGCACGGCGCAGGAGCTGCTGGACAATGGCGCGAAGGCGCTGATCGCCCACCCGATGGAGCTGTTGGAGAAATTCAACTTGTAACAAATGCGTAATAGTTCTTTACAATTGCGTGATTTTCTGATACAATAGCCGCAGGTACTTTGGAACATTTGGAGGGGAATGCTATGAAAAAGAGCATCGTGCGTGTGCTGGCGCTGGTGCTGATGCTGACGCTGGTCATCACAAGCAGCGCGGCAGCCTTGAAGCTGCAGAAGAACGACAAGAGCGACAATGTGCGCCGCTTGCAGCAGGCCTTGACGCAATTGGGCTACTACTCCGGTACGGTGGACGGCAGCTTCGGCAGCGGCACGAAGGCGGCGGTGAGCGCGTTCCAGCAGGCGAACAGCTTGACGGTGGACGGTATCGCCGGTTCCGCGACGATTGCTCTGCTGGAAAAGCAGACGGGCATTGACATTGACGGCAATTCGTCGTCCTCCTCTTCGATCGCGACGGGGCTGTTCAAGGGCGATTACAGCAAATTGCAGTACACCTCCAGCGGCTCGCGCGTGCGGGTATTGCAGCAGGCGCTGAAGGACTTGGGCTTCACCATCTCCAAGGTGGACGGCGTGTTCGGGCAGTCCACGTTCGAGGCGGTCATGGCGTTCCAGAAGGCGACCGGGCTGACGGTGGATGGCAAGGCGGGCAAGAACACGCTCGTCAAGCTGGAAAGCTACTTCGACAGCAATGGCAACGTCACGCAGCCGATGATTACGCCCAAGCCCACCGCGGATTTGGACAACATCGCCTATGGCATCCCGACCCGCACGCTCCGCGAGGGCATGGGCGGGCAGGATGTGCTGTACACGCAGGACCGTCTGGCGGCGCTGGGCTACCTGACCGGCATCTCCGACGGGCAGTACGGTGCGGCGACGAAGGCGGCGGTTCTTGCTTTCCAGAAGAAGAACGGCTTGTCCGCTGACGGCGTGCTGGGCACAAACACCCGCAAGCGCCTGTTCTCCGAAGGCGCAATCGGCGCGAAGGAAACGTCGCAGCCCGACGGCGTGGGCGAGCGCAAGCTGACGCTGGGCATGAAGGGCGACGACGTGAAGAGCGTGCAGACGAAGCTGATTGCGCTGGGCTACTTGACGGGCAAGGCGGACGGCGTGTACGGCACGGCGACGGAAAGCGCGATTCGCCGCTTCCAGACGCGCAACGGGCTTACGTCCGACGGCATCTGCGGCGAGGACACGGTCAAGGCGCTGTACAGCAGCACCGCGATTGACGCGGGCAGCTCCGTCACGCCCTCGCCCAAGCCGGTGGATGAAAGCGCACCCACGCGCATTCTGCGCCCCGGCATGTCCGGCGACGACGTGAAGAGCGTGCAGAGCCGCTTGGACAAGTTCGGCTACTACTCCGGCGCGCTGGATGGCATCTACGGCGCGGCGACGGTGGCGGCGGTTCAGGCGTTCCAAGCGCGCAACGGCTTGACGGCGGACGGCAAAGTCGGCGCGAACACGGTCAAAATCCTCTATTCGAGCAATGCGGTTGCGGCTGATCCGTCGGCTGCCACGCCCACGCCGACCCCCACGCAGTCCTTCGGCATCGTGCCCACGCGCACCCTCCGCGAAGGTTCGTCCGGCGATGACGTGAAGAGCGTGCAGAGCCGCTTGAAGGCGCTGGGCTACTACACGGGCACGGTGGATGGCAACTACGGCACGGGCACGATGGCGGCGGTTGCGTCGTTCCAGCTGCGCAACAATTTGAGCGCGGACGGTGTGGCGGGCAAGCGCACCTACAAGAAGCTGTATTCTTCGGATGCGCTTGCTGCTATCAGCACGCCGACGTCCACCCCGACCACGGGCGTGACGCGTCCGACCCGCCTGCTCTATTCCGGCTGCACGGGCGACGACGTGAAGAGCGTTCAGCAGCGCCTGAAGGATTTGGGCTACCTGACGGACAAGGTGGACGGCAAGTACGGCGCGAACACGGTCGCTGCCATGCGCGCGTTCCAGCTGCGCAACGGCTTGACCGGCTCCGGCAACGGCGATACGGCGACGTACACCATCCTCTACTCCGTCAACGCGATTACGGCGGAGGGCAAGCAGGTTGATTCCACCACGCCGACGGTGTACACCAACCTGAAAGTCGGCGCGACGGGCGACGCGGTGCTGCGCCTCCAGCAGGCGCTGAGCAACCTGCGCTATACCGTGACCATCAACGGCACTTATGACGAGACGACCCGCGCGGCGGTGCTGGCGTTCCAGAAGCGCAACGGGCTTGCCCCGGACGGCATTGCGGGCGTGAACACGCAGACGAAGCTGTACACGGGCGACTGCGTGACCGGCGATACTGCGCTGCCGGACGAAAATAAAAACGGCGGCACGGGCAACAACGGCGCGTCCTTCGGCAATGGCCCGGCAAAGAGCCAGATTAAGCTGCAGATGTGGTACACGGAAATCAAGCCGACCATCAAGAGCGGGCAGACGGTGCTGGTCTATGAGCCGAGCAGCGGTTCCTCCTTCCGCCTGCGCTTCTATTCCTTGGGTCGTCACGCGGACTCTGAGCCGCTGACGGCGCAGGATACCGCGATTATGAAGGCGGCGTGGGGCGGCAAGTTCTCGTGGGACGAGAAGCCGGTGTATGTCCTGCTGCCCAGCGGCACATGGGTGCTGGCCTCCATGCACTGTATGCCCCACTTGTCCGGCAGCATCAAGGATAACGACTTCGACGGGCATTTGTGCGTCCATTTCCCGCGCACGATGGAGGAAACCGCGAAGCTCGACCCGAAGAACGGCGTGCGGCATCAGAAGGATATCCGCAAGGCGTGGAAGGCGCTGACGGGCGAGGATATTACTTGGTAAGCGGATTATCCGCAAAATAGGGCATCCTGCGGTCAGATGGCGAAAAAAGCTGTCTGACCGCGTTTTTGGGGCGTGCAAAAATCCCCCGAAAGGCTTGCCAATCGGGCGGGAATATGGTAGAATGTACATGTCAAAATCGGCAAGTATCACTCGTTTTCGGATGGGCAGAAAGGAGAAGCGCGGTGGCTGCAACGCTGTCTGTGGTCGTTCCGGTATATGGGACGAAGCGGGATTTGCCCGCGTGTCTGGAGTCGCTGCGCACGCAGTCGCTGCGGGACGCGGAGTTCCTGCTGGTGGATGATGCCTCGCCGGATGGCGCGGGCGCGGTGCTGGCGGAGTATGCCCGGCGCGACAGCCGCTTTCGGGTGCTGACGCATTCGCAGAACCGCGGGCTTTTCGCGGCGCGGATGACCGGCGCGGACGCGGCGACGGGCAAATACCTCGCTTTTCTGGACAGCGACGATTTTGTGTCGGTGGATTTTTACCGTGCCGCCGTCGCGCTGGCGGAAGAAAACGACTTTGACCTCGTGATGGGCGACACGGTCTGGCAGCGCGAAAACGGCGACCGCTTCGTGCGCCCGGTTCATGCGGACTGCGTGCTGGAGGACGAGCTGCGCGGCGGCGCGGTGCGGGATGCGTTTTTTCAGCAGGCGATGACGTGCTACAGCTTCCACACCATCTGGAACAAGGTGATTCGGCGCGATTTGTGGCTGCGGTGCGCGCCATACTACGCGCCGCTGGCGAAAAAGCACATTGTGATGACGGAAGACATTGCGTTTTCCGTCGTGCTGTATTTCTTTGCGCAGGGTTTCGGGCGGCACCGCGGCGACGGCGTGTTCTACTGTGAACATGCGTCGTCCTCGACGGGGGCGGCGGGAAATCCGGCAAAATTCCGCAAAAATTACGCCGATATTGCGCAGGTGTTTGCCTTTGCGGATGAATTTCTGCATCAGCAAGGGGCGGATCAAGCGCGTCAGCAGCTGCAAAAGGCGCGAAAGTGGTATGCGCGGATGTGGGCGGAGCAGGCGCGGAAGGCGGCGAATCAGCCGGAAATCAGCCGCTTGACGGCGGCGCTCTGCCCGGATTTTTCGCCGGATGAGGACGCGAATCTGCCGGAAATCTTCTGGTTCGACCAGCCGATGACCCCGTGGCGGGACGGGACGGAGCGCATCAAGCGCGCGATTCTGGGGCTGGACGGCATCGACTGCCCGGTGATTTCGCTGGACGTGTTCGATACGCTGATTCTGCGCCCCTTCCGCACACCGATTGACCTCTTCCACACGCTGGAAGGCAAATGGCAGCGGGCGGCGCGGCGGAACATGACCTCCTTCGCACAGGCGCGGATAGAGGCGGAAAGCTGCGCGCGCGCGTGGCTGCCCGAAACGCAAGCCGACGTGACGATGTGGAACATTTACAGCGCCATGATGCAGAATCTGGGTGTGTCGGACGACTGCGTGGGGCAAATGACCTACAACGAGCGGGAGGCGGAGGTGCATTTCTGCCGCCCGCGCAAAACCGGCGTGCAGCTGTTCAATCTGGCGAAGGCGGCGGGAAAGCGCGTCGTGCTGACGTCAGACATGTACCTTGACGCGGACACGATTCGGCGGATGCTGGAAAAATGCGGCGTCCGCGGCTGGGACGGCTTCTTCCTCTCGAATGAGCAGAACGCGCTGAAATGGAACGGCGCGCTCTATCGGAAGATGACGGCGCAACTGGGCGTGAAGCCGGATAACGTGCTGCACATCGGCGACAATGCGAAAATCGACGTGGAAGCCGCGAAAAAAGCGGGTTTGCGGGCGATGCTGCTGCCGCGCCCGGCGGATGTTTTCATGGATGCGGACTGCACGCAGATGGCGAATCTGGGACACGGGTGTCTGGCGGGCTTCACGACGGCGGACGCGATGCAGCCGCTGGCGCTCAGGTGCGCGCAGGGAATGGCGGCCAACCGCTTCTTCGACGACGGCTATGCCCCCGCGACGGCGGATTCCGCGTTTGCGGCGTATCCGTCCCGGCTGGGGTACTACGCCGTCGGCACACACCTGCTGGCGCTGGCAAAGTGGCTGCTGTGCCGCTGCCGGGCGGATGGCGTAAAGCGGCTGGTGTTCCTCGCGCGGGATGGTGCGCTGCTGCGGCAGGCAGTCGAGCTGCTGCGCACGGACGCGGATGCTGTCGAAACAGACTACATTCCCGCGTCGCGGCGGTGCTTGCTGCCCGCGCTGATGGCGAATCCGACCGACTGGGCGGCGCTGCCGGTGCGCTGGACGGTCTACACGCCTGAAAAAACGCTGAAGCTGCTGTCCTTCTGCACGCTTGACGCGCCGGAAAGCGAACTGCACCATCAGGCGGAGGCGGCGGGTTTCCCGTGGCAATCGCCGTTTCAGGAGAAAACGCGCTGGGAATCGTTTCTGCGCTTCTTCCGCGATAAACTCTACGACGGCTGCCGTCATCAGGCGGCATACAGCGCGGCACGGGCGTATTATGAGGAAAAACTGCCGGAAGGCGCGGCGTGCTTTGATATGGGGTACAGCGGGCGCTTGCAGGCGGCGCTCTGCCAGCTGACGCAGCGCGCGGTTCCGGTCTACTACGTCCATGCGGACGGGCGGAACAGCGAGCGCTTGTCCGCTGCGTATGATTTTCCTGTGCACTGCTTCTATCCGATGCCGCCCGCCATGTCCGGCGCGTTCCGCGAGTTCCTGCTGTCCTCCGACGAAGCGCCCTGCATGGGCTTCGAGCGGCAGAATGCGCGTGTCGTCCCGGTGTACGCGCAGGAGGGGCGCAATGAAGCCGCGCATTTCCTGTCGACCTGCGTCCAGCATCATGCGCTGCGGTTCGTGCGCGACTTCCACGATACCTTCGCCGGAACGGGCGTGATGCAGTCACTTGACAATCCCGGCGTGCAGCTGGCAATGTCGCTGCCCTTCGAGGGGGCGCTGCGGCAGCTGCCCGAAGCGGACGCGGAGCTGCTGCGGAACATCCCGTTTGAGGACATGGTGTTCGCGGGGGAGAACGCGCTGGATTTGCGGACGCTGGTGCGCGACCAGTCGGCGGAGGCGGCGGTTGCGGCGCACGAGCTGGGCGCGGCGGACGCGCCGAGCCGCATGATTGGCTTCATCCCGGAGCAGACCGGGCTGGTCAAGCGGACGATTGGCTTCCTGCTGTTCGACCGCGAAACGTTTCGGAAGAAATTGCGGAAGCGGCTGCATTGTCCCCCACAATAAACACGCGGGTAAAGTATGCAGTTGTCACCAACTGAATCGCGAGAAGGGAGTCCAGAGGGTCGAAGACCCTTTGGCGGGTCAAGGGC
>ENA-OUUV01001278-OUUV01001278.1-human-gut-metagenome-genome-assembly--contig:-NODE-1278-length-12597-cov-5.224047_pt1 | contig 12597 bp, 15 predicted proteins | sample MGYA00237952_ERZ548838 | MGnify/ENA primary metagenome ERZ548838 (study PRJEB26490, sample SAMN05194705) | human gut metagenome | biome: terrestrial biome; feature: human-associated habitat; material... | reverse complement strand
GAACGCCCAGAGTTTTGCAGGACGCAAAACAAACAGAGCGTTCATAAGCCGAGTGTGTGGTAGTGCGGGGCGAGGGGCAGTGCGGGGTTAGCGGTGTTTGTGGAAGTTGAGAAAATCGGGGCGGCGGGAGGTAGGTGTTTTGCACAATACAGCAGGCGGTAATTTGTACAAAACGGAGAAAATGAAAGAAATGTCGGAAAATGATGTAAGGTTTTTGGGGTTCATACGTTTATATTATAGAAGGGAAAATCACAGACGATTTTGTTTTCTATGAATTTAATGCTTTATGCAGAAAGGAAAAAGTATGAAGAAAAGAGGTGTACTGTCGGCAGTGATAGCGTTTGCACTGACTGTAAACGGTGCGGTAAGCGCTTATGCTCAGACAGAACAGGTAAACACGGCTAAGGTCGGAGCTTTTGCAGATTCCGCCAATGCGGAAATGAAAGAAATCGCGGCGGATAACGAACCGGCTGAAGAGCAGATAGTAAAGACTGCTGTCAGCGAAGAAAATCTGCCGGACAGTCTTGACGCAGAAAAGGTGATCGCCGACGGATATGTGGCGAGGCTAAACAGCGAGGAACAGTCGCTTAGTGAGATCGTCCTTGAAAAGGAGGACGGAACAAGGTCACTGTATCTGTTCGGCGAGAACGTCAAGTATGTTGACGAGAACGGCGAGGTCGCTGACAAGTCGAATGATGCGGTAAGACGCGGAAGAGCATATGTTAACGAAGGAAATGATGTTGAGGTCATTCTACCCGCAACTCTGACGACGGGCATAGCGGTAACCGACGATGAGCTGAATATAACGATGAAACCGCTTACTGACAAAATCGGAAGGTCGCTATCACCCGCAAAAAAGACGGCGGACGATACAGTAGTATACAGTGATGTATTTGACAGCAGCACCGATATCGAATATACTTATACATACGGCGGAGTAAAAGAGAATATCATATTAGAAAGCTATAACGGTAAAAATTCGTTTGACTATGAAATAACGACCGGCGGTCTTACATTGCATGAGGACAAGGGTACTTTACTGCTTGCCGATGAAAGCGGTGATGTAAAGGCTACACTCGGTGAGGTCATAGTATTCTCGGCTGACAACAAGCATAACACGATCGGAAAGTATAAGGTAGAGGAGCTTGAGAAAAACAACAGATATAAGGTAACACTGACTGTTGACAAGGAATATCTTACCGACCCGGATACAAAATATCCTGTCAAGATCGACCCATATATAAAACTAATAAAGATAATCTCAGCATACAGGATCTTCAAGTTTTCAAAGGTAAGGACGGTAAGGGAACAAGCGAAACATCGCTCGGAACTTCCGGAGTTTCAAGAGTAGGTTGGACTGACTGGGGTGCGTGCAGGACTTTGCTTAAACTGAACGGATTTAGTTTCAGTTCAAAAGGTATAGTAAATGCATCGCAAATTCAAAGCGCATATGTTGAGATACGTGATCTGATGTGTCAAAGCACGAAAACGCAAATCGTATGTGCAATGTTTAAAGGCAATAACTGGACTGAAAAAGATGTAAAAACATGGAATGCGTTAAACGCAGGAAGTGCGGCAGGTCCTATAAAGATTTATCAGAAGGACAAATCAAAACCTGCGGTATATCAGCATACCGTAAAGGGCGATAACGGGCAGAGTGTACGCGACGGTTACAGTAAACAATGGTATGCGTGGGATATAACAACTATAGCTAAAAACTGGTTTAAAAACAGTTCTTCTATGGCAAAAGGTCTGGTTTTCAAAACTGCAAGTGAAACATATGAAATAAGCTCAAAGTATGCAAAGAATATGAAAACTTTCAGTTCTATGCAGGGTAATGCTGATTATAAGCCGTATATTGTGATTAATTATAATAAAAAAATAAATGTACAAGCTATAACTTTGTCGTAAACTAATCTGACATTAAATACTGATTATAACAATACTTATACGTTGACCGCTAATATTCTTCCCTATAATTCTACTAATATGGCTGTAACATGGTCATCAAGCAATTCGAAAGTAGCAAAAGTTGATAAATCAGGAAAAATTACTGGATTAAAACGAGGAGTAGCGGTAATAAAATGTAAGAGTAATGATACAGGTGTTGAAGAAAATTGTTATGTTGAAGTTGATGACAAATATAGTAAATATTTAAAAAAATTCGATTACCATGATTTGGTGTTTATTTATGACAATAAAAGGTTAAAAGATTTTGGTCTGGTTTTTTCTGACAGCATAGGGCTTGAACAAAGGGTAGATATCGTAAATATTCTTAAAAATGCAAATCCTAATAACTCTGATATAAGCGATAATGTCAGAAAAATAAATAATTTAGGAGTAAAAATAAATGAATTACAATATAAGCAGTTAATATGCAATTACGAATTAACAAAAAAAGGATATTATGATTATGAAACTCAGTTTAAACTTATCCAATATAATTATGACAACATAAAACTTGCTTTGACAATTTTAACAATGACTGAAAATCTAAATTATGATTTCAAGCAAGGCAAAGCGTATCTGGAAAATAAAACTTTTTTCAGACATAATTTAGCAAACAATATGGTGAAAAACCGCAATTCAAAAAGTATTTTGCTTGGTTCAAGCCATACATCTAAACCGTACTATGTTGTTGCAGAAGAAAATAATATGACGTATTTTTATAGCAGTCAATACAGCAAATTTGTTGAAAAGTACGGCAACGATAAAATGTGGGAAGCGAACAAGCTTTTCCTTAAAAACCAATTAGATCAGAATAAGAAAATATATTTCAATATGAATCCAAATACAGCAAGTCCAAGTTCAGCGTTTTATAAGGAGATTTCGTATATTAAAGAATATTACGGAATAAGTCCAAATCAACAGTTGGATGCAAATTATATTACATCCCTCGGTGCTTGGTATTGGTCAGGAAGAGTTAAGTAAATGTCAATTAAAGATTTTCTTGTAAAAGTATTATGCGAAAGTTCAGATGATAAACCAAAGAGAGGTTCTTTGCCGAGAAGATATATACAGGAAGATGTTTTCAAGTCGGATTATGCACTGATATGTCCTTCCAGAACAATCCCTGACGAACCGGGACTTTATATGAAGTTTTTGTATTATCTGAGCGAAGGTCTTGAAAAATACGGAGCTAAAGCTTCTGATGTTGAATATCATGCGCAGAAAACAGGTGCATATATTCTTATGGACTGTGAACCTTTACCTGAAAACAATACGCTTACTCTCAGTGGAGCATATTCAACGATAATGAACAGCGATCGCAATGACGAAACTTTTAAAAGAATAGCCGAAGGCGTTGATTATGCTACGATGAAAACTCTCGGCGAAAAATATGAGCTGACCGATGTTGCAATTCGTAACGGATTCTATTCGAGAATATGGGAAGTGTATCGTAATGATCTTGAGTGGGAGAACAGAGAAGATATAAAAAGGCTCTGTGAAGAGCAGAAATGCTGTCCTTTTGTAACTGCTGAATACAAAGATAGTGTCGAGCCTTGTCTTGTGATGATATATAGCGATCCTATAAGATTTCAGACAGGTACGCCACAATATTTCAAAGAGAGCTTTCAGCAATATGTTGACAATAAAATGCCGCACGACAATGTGAAAGTAAGATTTGACACGTTGATATGGTCGGAAATACACGACAATAACAAGTTGCTGACATATGATCCTGCAAGTTGGTTCTTTTTCAACGGGTGCAAGTTCAAGGATTAAGAAGAGTTTTGTCCTGCAAATCAAAATAATCTATACATAGTTGAGCTCGATAGTTTTGCATTCTCTGATATGAATTTTGGAAAAAATAAATATTTGAACAATCAAAACCAATAACGGTACAGTGGCTGTTGCTTTGCGGCAAAATAGGAGGAAAATTTAACAGTTGATTTTTGTATTGATATTGACACAGCCGCGGTGTAAAAGCCGCGGCAGGTGTCTGTTGGAATATCGGTGAGCGGGAGATGTTTGTGTTGCGTTAGCGCCTGCAACGGGCGGAGCTTCTTTGATAGTTCCGTTAGCAGGTTGTGTGTAAAGAAAGGAAAAATGCATGAAAATTGAGTTTTATTCGATAACTCTATGCGGAATGATAGGATTTGGATTTCAAAAATCTGCGGAAGAGCAACTGCCGGATAAAATATCCGCAGTATGCAGTAAAAAGGTAAAGTTGTTGCAGTTTTATACTGAATTTTTCGGAGATGACGGTAACTATCTTTTTGAAAAAGACGGAGTATATTATTATCCGCTTACAGTGGTTTATTACGGTGACAGTTGGGAAACGAAGTGGATATCATGGACTGTTGATATGAGTGCTAATGAACGTGAATTTGATTATGCCGGTATAGAAAATGTATTTATAGAATTAGTTCCATTCGGCTTGAATTATAATGACGGAATTGAGTTTAACGTTTGCAGCGATGAATATGTAGACGAAAAATTCAAAGCGATAATTAAAGGAAAAAATCTGTATTATAATCTGAGAGGGCATTATTATATGGTTGTTCTTACAGCCTGCGATAAATGCAATTTAAATAAAATAAATCAGATCTTCATGGACGCACTTGCTTTGCAGATCGAAGTTCAGCTAGATAAGTTGATCGGTGCAAAAATACCGAGAAAAGATTTCTTTTTTGAAATTGATGCTGAAAATGTTGACAAATTATTAAGTGTATACAATGGAAAGAAATATTTAGAAGTATCATTTATATATAATGGCAATGTGATTCCATTGAGCATTAGTTGGGAAGGCGCATACAATGTAACAGATGATATTGACAGAGATGAAGTAAAGTTTGAACTGTGCGAGTGGCATCCGACACAGATAGTTTCGGATTTTGACGGTATACGGGAATTTGTTTACGAATATTGTCCTAGGCTGAGACCTGCGGAATAATCTGAAAAACAAGGCACTGCCGCGGTGTAATAGCCGCGGTGGGTGCTTTAATATCTAAATTTAGAAATTATATTTCAAATGTTGTATTAGGCGTTGTTATTGTTTCGGGAATTGTATGTGTTGCATTAGCGCCGGCAACGGGCGGAGCTTCTTTGATAGTGCCGTTAGCAGGTTGTGTGTAAAGAAAGGGAAAAATATGAAAATAGAGTATAACTCAGCCCCATTAACCAGTATTTTAGGAACAGGACTTGACAAAGCCTTTCGTGAACAGTTACCCGATAAAATATCCGCAGTTTGCAGTAAGAAGGTAAAGCTTTTACAGTTCTACACTGTGTTTTACGGAGATGACGGAAACTATCTTTTTGAAAAAGACGGAGTATATTATTATCCGCTTACTGTTGTGTATTACGGCGACAGTTGGGAAACAAGGTGGATATCGTGGACTGTTGATATGAGTGCTAACCAACGTGAACCAGAGCACTTTGGTATAAAGAATATATATCCGGAGTCAGTTCCGTTTGCACTATTCTACGACGATGGAATAGAGATCAATGTATGCAAAGACGAAGAGATAGACGAAAAATTCAAAGCAATGATTCAAGGGAAAAATCTGTATTACAATCACAGAGGTCATTTATGGACAGTGATTTATACAGGTGGATTTATGCAATATATGAATAAAGTCAGCCAATTTTTTATGGATGCGCTTACTTTGCAGATAGAAGTACAGCTTGATGAAATTGTTGGTGAAACCATACCAAAGAGAGATTTTTTTCTTGATGTTTCAGTTTGTGTACTGGATAGAGATTATATTGTATATGGTGACATTAAGTATCTGGCGGTAGGTTTTATAATTAACGGTCATTCTATTACATTGAGCGTGTGCTGGGAGGGCGAATATGACATTACAGATGATATTGAGCGTGATGAGGTAAAGTTTGAACTGTGCGAGTGGCATCCGACACATATAATTTCGGATTTTGACGGTATACGGGAATTTGTTTACGAATATTGTCCTAGGCTGAGACCTGCGGAATAATCTGAAAAACAAGGCACTGCCGCGGTGTAATAGCCGCGGTGGGGGCTTTAATAAAGGATTTAAAGAAAATGTATGAGATTGGGTTTTGTTTGGTAAGATTATGTGGTATAATAACCTCAGACATAAAATCCGCCGGAAGTGGATTTTGCCGTGCCTTGTACGGCTTGCGGCACACCGCCTGTCTGAGAACATTTTAACATAAAAACTTTTGTCAAAAGGCAAAAGACGGCATATCGCCGTGTCGGCTGAAACCGACTTATTTTATGTTATAATACAAACAATGATCGTATCAAAAAAATAAAAGTTGCGACGCTGTCACAACTTTTTAAGAAAGGTATTTTTATGAGCGAGTTGATGAAATACGCAGAGTCTGCTGACCTCTATTCCAAAATATCAAATCTCATAACAGCAAAAAAATATACTGTTTCACATGCTGTCAATTCAGCCATTGTCTTTCTCTATTGGGAGATTGGCGAAACTGTTTGTATGGATATTTTGCAGAATCATAAAGCAGAATATGGGAAAGCTATTATAAACGAAGTTGCAAAACAGCTGTCTCAAAATTATGGAAAAGGATTTGACCGAACAGCAATTTTCAGAATGGTACAGTTCTATCAAGAGTTTCCCGATAAAGAAAAAGTTGCGACGCTGTCACAACAATTGACTTGGTCTCATTTTGTAGTTTTGCTTCCGATTGAAGATGAATTAAAAAGAGATTTTTACGCTGCCATGTGTAAATCAGAAAATTGGAGTGTTCGTGTACTGAGAGAACGTAAAAACTCTATGCTCTATGAACGCACAGCTATTTCCAAAAAGTCTGATGAAACGATTAAAAACGATATTGCACTTCTTATGGAAAAGGATAAGATGTCATTGGATCTATTTTACCGTGACCCTTATGTACTCGATTTTCTCGGACTGAAAGATACATACAGCGAAAAAGATTTGGAAAATGCAATTTTGTCTGAACTTGAACGATTTATACTTGAAATGGGCAGTGATTTTGCTTTTATGGCAAGACAGAAACACTTCGTTCTGGACGGAAAAGATTACTACATGGACTTGCTTTTCTATCATCGTTCGCTTAGACGACTTGTTCTTATTGAATTAAAACTTGGTGCATTTGAACCTGAGCATAAGGGACAAGTTGAACTATATCTGCGTTGGCTGAAAAAGAATGAAATGTGCGAGGGAGAAGATGATCCGATTGCTTTGATTCTTTGTGCAGAAAAATCACAGGAAACAGTAGAACTTATGGAATTAGATAAGGGAAGCATCCACGTTGCACAATACCTGACAAAAATGCCGCCGAAAAAATTACTGGAAGAAAAATTGGCAATTGCTATTGAAAACGCTAAGGAACAGCTGGAACAAAGATAAAATCGAATATGACGGCAGTATAATACCTGTTTATGCCGAGAAGAGAACATATAAGGCAGATGAAAACAGTATTACGACTGATTATATCGCGTTGATGCCGGCGGCGAAATAAATAATTGAATTTGGCACTGCCGCGGTGTAATAGCCGCGGTGGGTGCTTTAATAAAGGATTTAAAGAAAATGTATGAGATTGGGTCTTGTTTGGTAAGATTATGTGGTATAATAACCTCAGACATAAAATCCGCCGAAGTGGATTTTGCTTGTTGACAAAAGATGAAATACTATCCTGCAAGTTGCTACTTTTTCAACGGTTGCAGATTCAAGGATTAAAATTTTATCGCACTATGGACAAACAGGGGTGCTCAGTTGTAATATAAGTAAAGGGGCAGAAAGGAGTATACATATGAAAAAAATCTTAAAAATATCGGTGTTTGCGGCGGTGGTTATTTGCCTGTCGGCGTTTTTGCTTATCGGGTGTCAGAGCAATAAAAATCTTGTTGCAACGGTCAACGGTACTGATATCACCGAGGAACAGCTACAGGAGCAATTAAAGACAAATGCGGTTTTCAAAGAGGTTATAAGCAGTCATATTGACGATATAGCTACACCTGACTATAAGGAGATCACGCTCAAAAGGCTTGACGAGCAGTGCCCTGCTGACAGGGACAAGGCTATAAAAAAACTGGTTGAAACGGCTTATTTCCTCGGTATGGATAACAGCATATCAAAAGATGAAGCCGAGAAACAGATAAAGCAGCAGCTTGACGATCTTGATGCATATTCAGGTCAATATGGCAATGTAAAAGTCAACCGTGAGATAATGAACGAATGCTTTGAAAAACTGTCGACCACGGAAGAGCAGTACATAAAAGACAGCGCCGATTCGTATATCGCAATGGTGAACAGGCAGAGAATGTACAACAAATTTATTGAAGATGAAAACCTTGTTGTCGATGAAAATAACAGTGATAAGGTCAGAAATGAATTTGAGCAATATCTTGACGAACAGCTGAAGAAAGCCGATATTGTGTATTACAACAGTTGATAGAAGTAACGGAAAGTTTATGTAAAACCGGATATCACCTATATCATATCGCTTTAGGCAGAGGGAAAACTATGGATATAAAGACGCAGAACTATTTTAAAAACTGGAGTGATACGGCAAGTTGGTCGACGGACGGCTCACTGCAATACGATGAACGAAACAACGTGTTGTATTTTGATAAGACAAAGGTTACGGAAAAGTTGTCCGATGTAAATGAAGACTATGATGTTGCGGCAGTGCGGACATTTGATATACCTGGCGGCAGTCACGGGTTTTATTTCTCGGTCACGCTCGGAAACAGCTCACCGCTTTTCGATAACAACGGCGGACGTATAGACATTGAATTTTATGACGCAAACGGTGTAAAGACAGTAGGAGATTATTCAACTTTGTACATATATAATGCAGAGAATTTCATCGAGGCATATCTGGGCGATGACAAGCCTGCACCTATCCCGGAAGATGCAAAAAGTATGGTTATAAAGGCATACGGGGTTTCCGATACAAAAACGATAGAATTCTATATGAAAGACTTTAAACTGTCGTTTTCGGACAGTGAGGACTGTATGGAAACATTCGCTAATGTTTATCCGGCGTTTTTCAGCAGAAAGGTTGACGATTCTCCGATAAGGATAAGCTCGGGCTCGCAGATCATGACTGTAGTCAGCTTTGCGGCAATAATTGCGGGTGTTGCGATCGTGACGGTGCTGCTTGCAAGAGCGGACAGAAGAAAACGGAAAACGGGAAAGTGAGGTAACGGCTATGAAAAAATTTGCAGGGATAGCGGTTGTTATGGCAGCTGTGATGCTTACGGCGTGCCAGAATAACGTTGTAAATTCCGACATTACGGAAAGTACATCGGAGATAACTAAGACAAGCGATACAGAGCAAAGCGGCAATGACAGCAGGGAAGAAAGCAGTACCGAAAGCCTTACCGAAGAAGAGCAAAGGCGCAATGAGCTTTTCGAGAGAGCAAGTACAGTAAAACAAGATGACAGCGAAGGGACTATACTCGAAAAAATGGGCGACGGATACATAGTAACCGGTTCAGGCATATCTTGTTATTTATATTATATCTGTCCATGGGAATATTTTCAGGTTGGAAACGGAGCGGGAGATTTTTTGGGATATTATAATTTAAAATCCGAAGAGGTTGAACTCAATGGAAATATAAGTCGTTTTCCTAAGGAAATTTCAGATAAATTAAACCAATTGAATTCGGAGAGTACGCTTGAAAATGTTGAAGAGCTCTTTGGAAAACCTTCGGAAAATAATGATATGTTTAAGTTGGAACTTACAGCAGTAGAAAAAGGTATTGAATATTTTGGAGGAAACGAGGTTGCGTTATATTTCGGATACACCGACAAATTAAGAGTGTATATTGTAAACAGCATAATATATGTTAATCGTATCGGTGACCACGATTATATGGAAGAAGAATGATGACGAAAAATAAAAGCTCAATAAGCTGACCGAACAAAGCATGCTTGATGATGTTGAAAGGATCTTAGGCGAACCGGACGGAAAATATTTCACCGACGCGCTCAATCCGTCTACTGTGAACGCTTATGAATATGAATTCGGTGACGGTGATCGCAACGATGTTCTGTATTTTACTTATGACGGCAAGCTGAGGGCTTATAAGGAATATGGCAAAATACTTGTAAGTAGAAGATAAGGAAATATAAACCGAGGCAGAAAGGCGGAATATGCATGAAAAAGATGATATGTTTCATATGTATGTTTGCGTTGATTTTACTCTCAGGCTGTGAGGACAAAAAACTTTCGAGCGCCGTTTCATCACTTGATAACGAAAGCTCTCAAAGAAATGTAAGATATAATGCAGTCAATTCATGTTATCAAGCATATAATACAGCTAAAGAGCTGGTAGATGCGTCAAAAGTTGTAGTGTCCGGAAAGGTCACAGGGTTTACTTTCGTAGCGGTAGACAGAAATAGCTATGAGGTCGCAACCGATGAAACCGCGCAGGAAGACAAAGAAATATTTACTATTTACACGGTAGAAGTGATAACGCCTTATAAGTACATTAACGATAATGTCCCGGAAAAGTTAAACCTTTGGATAGAGGGCGGTTTTGAAGATATGTTCATAGAAGAACAGCTTGAAGCGTTGGGCGGTTCAGATACAATAACAATAGCGTTTAACAGACCTGAAATTGAAATAGGAAAAACTTATCTGTTTTCGTTACTGACTGAAAACGGAATTGACGCTTTCGTCAGGAATTCAGAACAGAGTGCAATTGATCTGAGTGACCCGCAAAATAAAGATCGACTCAATTTGTTTACCGCACAGGATATTATTGATTGCTTTGATTAAGTGGCTACAGAAATACCGCAGTGGTTGTATCGGAATTTGCAAACAGGCTCAGTCACCCTTTTCAAAGCGGGCACGGAGCTTTTCAAGTGCTTTTTTCTCTATTCTTGAAACATAACTGCGGCTGATGTCGAGCTCGTCTGCCACCTCACGCTGGGTCATTATCCTGTCGGTGCTGTAGGACATACCCGACAAGCCGTAGCGCTTTGTAAGTATCTCCTTTTCGCGCTCGTCAAGCTCTTCGTCTATATATCTGTACATTCTGTCAAGTTCTATATTCAGTGCGGCTTCTTCGGCAACATCTGTACCGTCGCAGAAGATATCGGCGAGGGTGACTGCGTTTCCGTCCTTGTCGCAGTCCATGGGCTCGTTCATATATACTTCCGTCTGTAGGTGCTTTGTTTTGCGGAAATACATTCTTATCTGGTTATTTATACACTTTCCCGCATAGGTCGAAAAGTTGATGTTCTTTTTATAATCAAATGTTTCGGCGGCGCGGATAAGTCCGATTATTCCGATGGATATCAGGTCATCGGCTTCCCTGCTGTCGGGGTAGTGCTTCTTTACTATAAACGCAACAAGGCGGAGGTTATGATCGATAAGCTTGTTGCGGGCGGCAAGGTCGCCCTGAGCCGCCTTTTCAAGGCATTCCCGCTCTTCCTTAGCGGAAAGCTGACGGGGAAACGAGCCGTTGCTTCTGAAATGCAATGCAAAAAATATAAGGCTTTGTAAAGCTGTTTGCAGTATCGTTATAAACATAATATCACACTCCGAAAAGTTAATGATACAGTTTATTCGGGACATTGTGCGGGTTATGCAGGTACATTATCACTTGACAGCAGAAATTTATCGGTGTATAATTAGCTATATAAATTTATAAGGTCAGGAGAGCGGAATATGAAGCAGAAAAATCGCGAAAAGCTCGGAATAGGTATGAAGATAGGTGCGGGGGTACTTGCGCTTATTATGATCATAGGTGTTGTGATACAGGGATTTATGTATCTGAACTGAGTTATTTATATATGGATAAAGTGAACCGCCGGCTGTAGGGTCGGCGGTTGTGTTTTATTCTGTCTTTATATAACTCAGTGAGAAGTCACAGCAGTCGTTACCGCGGCCGAGAGTTTCGTTTCTTTGCCATTTTAACTTCGGGTGAATGTTGCCGTATGCTATATCATCGCTGTCGCAGAAGCATACGCAAAGCTCGGGGCAACCGTACCTTGTGGTCACCAAGTGATAGGGGCATTTTATCATATCAAGCTTTGCCGTGTTTTTATCGGTGTCGTATATTTTGTAATCAAAGCCCGCATCACGACCGAAGGTTTTTTGTGTGACTTTCAGGAATATTTTAGGAATACGCTTGTACATTCCCGCAAAGCGGGCAGCTTTGGATATTGCCTTTTTGATCTTCTCGGAGTGGAGCTCCACTATGCGGTGTATCTCGGCGAGTGCCTGCTCTTTACCCATGACGGCAGATAAGGTTTCATATGCCACTATGCCGGGGAGGATCTGGCTTTCAAGGTGGAACTTCATCGCTTTTGATTCGTTTTCGGTTTCTTTTCTGAGCACAGCAAGTCTTTTATTCATATCCGATATAAGCTTTTCGGATTGTTCGGGACAGCGATTTTTACAGACCTCTATAAAGCCTTTTTCGATGTAACTTTGCTTTGACATTTTGATTTTCCCCTTATGTATGAATTACAGTTAGTTTTAAATAACTGTAATTATAATAGCACTGAAACAGGTGCTTGTCAAGGTAAACCGATAGGTTGTTCTTGACTTCAACTTATAGGAAAAGTCTGTTTAAATAAATAGAGCAGATTCTCTATCCCTAACCCCAAACCCCTTCCCCATTGGGGGAAAGGGCTGAGTGTGGGGCTGCCGCCCTCACCCCGCTTGGGG